>JACCEB010862251.1_pt1 | contig 19666 bp, 19 predicted proteins | sample 7454761 | NCBI WGS metagenome assembly JACCEB01 (sample SAMN15323454, study PRJNA562643) | freshwater metagenome | isolation source: river surface water | place: USA:Blue River Watershed | collected 2017-08-18 | reverse complement strand
GTACCAGCTTGACCGGCTAATTGACCGGTTGACTGGCCAAGGGCTCCCAATTGGGTACCAGCTTGAGCATAACGAGCCAAGTCAGCACTTTCAAGACCAGCTTGAGCCTGACCAAGAGCTGCTGTTTGACCTGCAGCCTGCAATTGACGGGTACGATCTGCAGCCAGTTGCTGAGCAGCTTGACCGTAGCCAGATTGCAGTGCTTGTGTTTGCTGGGCCAGTGTAGACTCTTGAACGTCACGGAGAGCACGCCCGATCATCTCACCCTGACGGCTACCGCCAAATTGACCGGACTGAATTGCGCGATCCTGAATCTGAGGCAGCAAGTTCTCACGAAGGTTGCGGGCTCCAAGTTCACCAATACGGTTGACTACCTGCTCCTGATAAGGGTTCATGTAGTCTTGGATGTTAGACAAACCTGTCTGTGCGCCTTGACCTGTCAGGGTGGCTGCTTGCTGTATATACGGCTGGGCAAGGGCACTAGTATCACCAACCTGCTGACGAATATTGCCAGCTGCTTCGGTCAGTAAGGGGCTTGCATAGGTATAGGGGTTGTAACCAAGACCTTGTTGCAAATAAGGTTGAGCAGCAGCCAAAGAGCTTCCTTGACCACCTTGCTGAGCAAAATTAAGGGCAGACTGGATTGTCGGGGCGTACTGTCCTTCTAGCCCCAATGCCGCATGATACGCCACCTGCTGCGCCGGATCTAGTGGTGCTATCCTAGGATTCGTATACGCTTGATAAGGCTCTGCAGCAATTGCGTTTGCCCGGCTAATCAATCCCTGTGTGTAGTCAGAATACCATGTTGGCAGGTTTTGAGTCGTCTCACCATAAGTGGTAACAGACGACGGCGGGCTGCCTTGGAATAGAAAGTCTAGGATTCCCATATTAGGCCCTCTTCAAATAGCTTAGCGGGCTTCTTGCATCAGGACTGATTTTTCCTTTTGCCAAGTTCTGGCCCTTTTGTTTGCGAATTTGCTCACGCATCTCGTCAAGACGATCTGCCCCTGCTTCAGATGATCCGTTGCCCAGTAATGCAACCGTCTCGGCGTCAAACACATACTCTCCATCAGAGAGCACAGCATTGACGTCATCAGAACGGCCATCAGCGCCTCCGCCAACGTTGTAGCTGCGAACCATGTTCAAGGCTCCACCCATCGCCATCTTAGTCGGTGGGGTGCCATATTGATAGTAGGCAGTCTTACGATTGCGGTTTGTAGGTTGCACGCGGCCTTGCTGCGGCATTGCTGGGGTTGCTTGAACAGGTAGTCCACGACCTTGACCGCCTGCAGGAGGCATGTTGCCGGTCTTCATGGCTTGCTGGAGAGCTCCCATGGCGCCCATTGGCATTTGGCCACCATTAGCAAATCTCATCAAACCACCACGTGCAGCTGTAGTTACAGGCGGAGGAGTGACCAATTCAAACCTTGAAGGAGTAAAGAATTGATGCTCACCACCGGTTTGACCATAACGATAGATGTCGTCGTTATAGTTCTGCTGGTTGCGATAGTAGTTGTAGATGTCCATCGGGCGAGTAAAGCTAGGATCTAGCGTGCGACCAGGTTGCGGCTGAGCGCTAGGTGGAGCATCCTGTGTCAAAGCACCACCAACCAATGTAATACCGGCCAACGTCGTCAAAGGATTGTCAATGGCGTAGTCAAGTACCTTACCAGCAACCCCACTAAGATCTGATGCATTGATGTCCTTAAGATCAAAGCTCTTAAGCTTGTCACCAAGGCTTCTAGGAGCAGCAGGTCCTAACTGAGGATAGTCGATCACCTGGGTAGGAGCAGGAGTGAATCCATACTCGCCAATAGTTCCTGCTGGTCTTCCAGCTCCATAAAGTTTGCCACTCTCACCAACCCAAGAATCACTCATACCACGAATAGAAGGATCTAAACTATTCATGCTATACGTGAAATCAGGCACTGCTGCAACATCTACAGTAAGCCCAGAACCACCACCCATACTAGAGATACTAGGAGAAGATGGCAGTTGCAAACCTGGACCCGTTGACTTCATGCCGGCAGTCAGACTGTAGTCAATATTGCCTTGAAGATCTCTTGGCAATTGAGCCATTGGATCATATTTAGGCACCTTCAACTTGCCAAAACTGTCGTCAAGACCTTCTGTCAAGTAGTTACGAGGAGCTGCCTCTGCCGCCACATTGGTTAGAGGGCTTGTTGGTGCTGCAGGAGGAGTTGCTGCAGGAGGCGTCTTTACAGCTAGATCATCAGCTAAGTTTAGCGAATCATCAACCAGGTTTAGCGGTTGCGGAGTCATGCTCGGCGGAGGAGGCACTACAGAAGTAGTGGCCCCTGTACCACCAGGCAAGTTAATGTCCGGCACACTTTCTGAAAGTAGTGTTGCACCTTGTGATGAAGGAATAACATTTTCACCAGGAAGCGTTCTCAAACCGGTTTCAGTTGTGCTGCTAAATGCTCCATCAGGAGCATTGAAATAATCAAATGCACCTTGAGTTATACCTGCTGTGATACCTGAGATGACACCCCCTTTAATGGCCTCATCAAAGTCTTCGCCTTGCACAAGCCCAGCAGTAGTGTTGCCTGCAAATGCTCCAAGCCCGGCCCCTACGGCTCCAGCCCCCGCACCAAACGCTCCTAAATAAGGAGCGGCCATAGGCCCAAGAATCGCAGCTCCAGCAACTGTGGCTACAGCGGTTAAGGGGTCATCTAAGATTGGCTGGATAACGTAATCATCAATGGCACTGCCAACGTCACTAAGAACGTCACCAATGCCCTCAACAGCATCACCGACGGCCTCGACTACGCCGCCAACTGCATCACCAATTGCTTCAACAACGGCGCTCATTATCTAACTCCTTGACGTGGTGTTCCAAGCTGCAGAGTGACCCTATATTGATTTTTTGGGGTCATCTCCACTTGATAACCCATGCCAGGGTTTGGAGGATTCTTGGAAACGTTACGGAAAATATTAAGTAGGCTTTGGTCTTTGAATTCTGTGACCAAAACATCAAATCCGGCTTTGTATGCGTCAATAACAAACTGGAAGCCGGAATTTAGGAAATTTTGTGCTATGTCTGCGTTCAGTGCTCTGAATTGGCCCTTACGAGGATCCTTAGGTGAGCCGTGAATGATATAGATGACGTTGCCGTAGCGATAGAATTTGCTATCAGGCATCTGCACTTCCTTGACGAAAGTGGTGTACAGGAATTCAGGTGGATATTCTGACTCTGTATTTTGTGCGGCGATTTTGAGTATGTCGCCGACCTGAAGCATTTGTTGTCTGCTATCTACTAATGGCATGTTAGATCCTCTTGTCAAACAGTGCGGCGCTGAACACATTGCCCATACCAGCACTCAAGCTCATCACTATGCCATCAGGAACTTCAACCGGATGCGAGAGGAACACATGATCCTCTTCAGTCCTATTCAAGATCTCAGGCACAGTGCCCAAATTCAAATCATTGAACAGCAAGAGGGTCTCTAAAAGTCCGCTCGCTCCCATCGTATGGCCGATTCGTTGCTTATACGATGTCGCTACAAACCCACTCAGGTTCTGTTCCAAACAAGCCTTTTCTGCGGCATTATTGGACTTTGTTCCAGTACCGTGAGTCTTCACAATTTTAATTTGTTCTGGACGAATTTGACAAACTTCTATGGCACCCTTGATCGCTCGTGTAAACCCCTGGCCGTCTTCTCGTTGGCCAATAGCGTTCGTTAGGACCTCGGTGGCTGTATATGCCCCTAGAAGTTCAGCCTTAGGTGTCAGTCCAGACTTTTCTATGGCCGTCTCAGATTCAAATACGGCAAAGGCAGCACCCTGGCCAATATAGAACCCAAAGTTCTTAGAATCAAAGGCACTGGGGACCACCTGGTGCTCCTGGGCCATCTTTTCTGTGAGTGTTGCGCCAGCTTCTCCAAAGAACTGGAGGGTCATATTGTTGACCTGGTCCTCGACGGCCAGGACAATTACCCGATCGAAGCCATAAAAGCGGATCAAGGTTTGTACGTCCATCAAGACCTTGAGGCTAGAAGTGCACGCGGTAGCATCTGTCGCTGTATGATCTATTTCCCCGCACTGCGCAGCAATACGGCCGGCATAGATCTGGGTCAGAGACAACGGAAGGACCTTATAGTTGAAGGTCATACTGTTCTCTTTGCCCATTTTCCTGCCCTCGTTGGCAAAGTTACTATTGCCAGAAGCCAGGAGGAATGCTGTCTTACCAGTTTGTGTCTGGCGGATTAGGTTCAAGAGGTCGGGATCTAGAACCTTTTCTGCTACGATGTGCGCGGGATTAAATAGGCCTGTCTTGACCCTAGCGTAGCTGTCTTTGAACCAATGAATCTTTTGGGGATAGTTGTGATCTTCGTAGACCTCTGTCTCGGTTGTGCATGCATACCTGCTTTCGGTCAAGAAGATTCTCATTGGATCCACCCCACCGCTTGCTCAAATGATTCAGGTTGACGACGACCGTTTTCTGTCAAGAACTGAAGACAATCCCTTGGGGTAGTTGCCTGCATCTCTTTGCTCTTCTCATCTTCTACGTCGTAGATCTCGCAAAGATATACGGTGCACATGAGTAAGTCTAGGCTATCTAGTCCGGCGTCCGTAAACACCATGTTCATATCGTCAATCGGTTTTAGCTCGTTGTGAAACGGCTTTGCTTTTTTAGCTACTTCATGCAGCAGCTTGAGAAAATCTTTTTCTGTCATTTAGTCCACCATTTGTACGAACCGCTCTGCCCAGGAACGCCAGTCGTCAAAGAAGAATGGATTAGGGATGTTCTTTTGGCTCAATCCCGAGATGACACAGAATTGCATACCCCATTGCTGCCAGTCTTCTTCATTTTCTAGCCTCGCGAGTGGTGCATAGTTATCCAGATCGAGAATGATCTGATCAGCCCAATCACGCAATCCAATTATAACAGGCTGCGTGATCACGTGGAACCCCCTGCAACAGCTCCAAGCACGTTTCCGTCAGCGGGTTCGACATGGGCAATAATCTGGCCCATCTGATAGTTCCCGTTAATCGTGTTTGAAGTAAACTTAAACCGTAGTTCGCGGCGCTCTTCCTTAAACCAGACGACCTGTTCGTAAGGATCAGAAGGAGTTGCATAGATGGTGCGCTCAGGACCCTTGACCTCGCCAGCCTTGGCATTGGTCCGTCCTGTTAGCTGAACGGTCATATTTTCTGACTGCACAAAGTCAGGCTCGATCATCTCAACCCGAATCCACTTGCTCTGTGGATTGCCGCCCACCAAGAAGCTCATGTCAGCCGTCTCAAACCAAGAAGGCACGGCAGAGATATTCTGGCCGTCGATTTCATTGACGCCGCTCTCATGTTGCCAGACCTTGTAGCCTTCTTCAGGCTGAATAACTCGTGTATTACCTTCTTCGGTAATCCGAATGTCGTCATTCTCTGTGATACGATTACTTGGCACAAAACTAGAAAGCTCAACGCCGCACAACAAGGGGGCAGCGTAAACAGGTGAAAATTCGCCAGCAGACCTACCGCCATTGGGCAGTTCTGTGTCATACCAGGTATTCTCTTTAATGTTGTAAATAACTGCGTGGGTGCATTCGGTAGCATCTCCACGAGGATAGCACCACCAAATCTCGCCGTAACGGGGAATCTTATAAGCAAAAACCTTTTGAGCAGCCGCCCTGTTTAGACCGTCAAAGAAATAGTTGATGTTTAGATTGTTTGGAACCTCACGGACTACGCCGTTAAACATCAGGAATCGATCGGTGCCTGCCCAGAAGTAGATGCCGTCATACTCGATAACAGAAGCGGCTGACAAGATACTTGAATTGCTGCTGATCGTGTCAAACTGGAAGATCTGGGTGCCGCCAACAAACGAGGCGCGAATCACGGCATCGGCTGACCAGTAAAGGCCAGCAGGAGCATTACCAGGACCACCACGGAGAGGTAAGCCACGGACAATCTTTTGGGCTGCAATACGGGCATTTCCTGAACCTACACCAGTCAAGTCTGTAGGATCACCAGCCACTGACCAGCCAAGGAAGCCGTCATGGCCAAAATAGGTCAAGTAAGGATGCAAGACGCAAACGCCACCGGTCACGTTGGCACCTGCTGGGAAAGTTGTCACTTCCGTAAGAAGACCAGTCCCTGTCAAGTTGCCCACGAACAATTGGCCGCCGTCTGTGTTGCAGATACAGTTGGCATTTGGAGCCACTTGCGCCACTATCAGGTTGACAGGGGGTAGGCCTTGGCTGTCATAAATAACGTCAAACTGCCATAAATTCTGGTCGCTGACTTGTAGACTGAGCGGTGTTCTATTTGAGATCAGGCTTGATACCCCAGAACCATTGATCCTAAAACGTTCTACAAGGCCGGCAGACCCAGAATGAAAATAGGTGTAGTTGTTCTCGGTGTAAGTCTTAACACCTCGGCTGATTTCAGACAAGTAACGGTTGATGACTCGATAGCCGCCGATCTTACGAGGAAGACCGCGCTGCCAACGAACCCATTGGCCGTCGACGTAAAAGTCACCTTCAAACTTGGTACCGTCTCGCTTGATACCCGGTTGTGACCTAATAATGACCGGGGTCGTTGCCATCAGTAAGTTCCACCTTGAATTGGATCAAGACCTATTGCAATCTGAGCGGCTCCTTGTGAGCTTGCCGTAAAGATCGCAATACCAGTTGCAGTGCCTCCGAGGTTAATCAAAGCATTTCCTGCAGTAGTGGCTCCTGTACCACCTTGTGCGATAGTAATCGGAATCGCAAGTCCTCCGGTATCTGCCAAGACTACGTTTGTTCCATCACAATAAACAATGGTTCTAGATCCTTGGGCGACAACAACTCCTGTGCCAGAAGCGGTTTTAATAGTAAATGTGTACGACCCGGTCGTTTCATTTGCAACCCAGTATTGCTGAACGGTATTAGGAACAATGATGTTTCTATTACCTGTTAGGGCGCCTGTAAAGTCATACGCAATTCGATTTAACTCAGAACCGGACAAGACGTAGTTACCAGAACCTGCAACGTCAATCGACGTATAGTCAAACGCAAAGACTGGTGCTTGGCCGTAGCCGATGGTATAAAACTGAACACCGTCTGTACAAATAATTGCAGAATCCCCTGGTTGAAAATTCAGTGACGAAGATCCGTTAATTGTTTCTGATCCTGCAGGGTCAACAATAAGTGTCCCGGTGCCTTCATTTCTAAGGTTAATGAACCAATTATCTGCAAGAGTGGCTGCCGCTGTTAGACTCAATACCCCAGCTCCTCCGACCCAAATCAGAGTCCTAGAGCGATCATTTTGGTTTGTCGTGTAGTTTGTACTAAACGAAGAAACCGGCATTGCCTGGGATAGCACAGAACCAATTGCAATGAGTCCAGTACCTGCCAGTGAGGCTGCATTGACAGAAGAGACGGCGGCTCCAAACTGGTATGCTCTCCAGGTACCTGCTGCCGTTGTATTGTTGGTCAGGTATAGCTGCCAAACCGTACCGGGTGCCGCATTCAAGACCTGGGTGCCGGTGCTGTCACGGACCACAAAGGCATTAGCCCCTACGTTGTTGAACAGAATCGTCTGCCCTGTAGAGGCTTCTAGTGCGGACGGCAAAATGATTGCAAACGGACCAGCCGCTGCATTCACGTCCATAATTGACGCTATCAGGTCTGTAGACGGCGCCGTTTCAAGAGGCCAGTCAAATGTCATGTTTGACGTTAAGCTAATTGAAACATAGCTAACGTCAGATGGGCTGATGTTATCGCCCCCGAATATGTTTGTGTAAACAGTCATGGTTTAGGCCTCGTTTCTTACGGCTCCACGGTCTAGAATCTTCTTCAGATCTTCGCCGTTTATCGCCTGAGCAGCTTGTGCATACATGGTCTGCCAGACTGGGATCCGTTCATCGTTCTTCAAGTACGGAGTGGCTTCTAGCAAGGTTGCATACAGCAGCAAATTCGGCGCGTATTCAGTGAGCCAGTTTGTTTGATTTGCTTCATCTAAAAGTGCAGGCAGTTCGTAGTAAAGAATTTCCACAGGATAGTTTGCATCCGGTGTTGGTACGAAAAGCCAATTGGTGTAGTTGTAGTCCGCATAGAATACAGGCTGCTGGACCTCGGTCTCATTGGGCCAATATTGACGGCAATATTCATAGGCCCTTGGGAAAATCTGGACACGGGTGTTATTACCGGTGCCAGTTCCGATGTTCATGCTAATAGTCTCACGCCAGCGGTCTGGTTTAGCAACGACTGCCACGCCGGCCTGCATGTTTGTCACGACAACGACTTGAAAGCCTTGAATCTTTAGATCACGGCTAATGCGGCGCTCTGCCAAATTGATCAAGTTAGGGATCTGGGCAAACACCAGTGGGTCGGTAGATGCAGAACCGCCTCGCTCGAGATAGCTGCGAACGTCATCTTGGAGGGTGGTAAAGGTCATTGCTGCTGGCATATTCTTTCCTTATGCAACAAGCCCCGGTAAGTAGACGGTCTTGCCGTCTCTTCTTACTGCGGTCAATTCTTGTTTTTTCAAATCAGCCGGGTCATACGACACATGTACCCAGCCACTGTCAGGGATACCTGGCGTATAAAATTCCAAGACCACCTGAGTAAATTCTAAATTCTTACTGATCCATTCTGCCAACTCGTGGTTAGGAACACTAGGAATTTCTATGTCAGCCGCCATGCCTTTGCAGTGGTCAGAGGTCTTAGACCCTCCAACCTTAGCGTTCACCTCCGGGTGGCGATAGCCTGAGTTAACTTTTACCCCTTTGGCAAAGTGGTCACGAACGGGTTGCAAGACCTTCTCACAGAGAGCCACCATATTGGCAATCTCTGTCTTGCCAGGAGTATTGTCCATGCCATGACGCAAAGCCGTCTCTGACTTGATCATCTCCTCTAGGCTGAAGTTCTTACTTAGCTGCATCTTTTTCCTTAAACTTCATGTCCATGATCTTCTCAAGGGTGCGGCCTCCAAAGTAAAAGCTCATGATCAGCATGCCCCACTGGCCTAGCAGCTCGACGTACTTCTCATTGGCATTATTGCCAAAGGCAGACATCATGGCAAATAAGAAATAGGCAAACAAGATGAAGATCAGGGTCATTGGCCTGATGTTCTTACTGAGCCAAGAATCACTAGCCATATCGGCTTGTTGGCGCTTTGTCAGTTCTTGAGCTTCAATATTGTCGGCATTCAACTCGGCTAAACGACCTTGTTGCTGCATCTCAAGTAATTCTTTCTGAGCTTTTGCTTTGGCTTCAGGGTCAGGAATAAACTTATCCAAGACCTTCATGCCGATGTCAAGAACTGCTGTTAATGGAAACATTATTGCCTCCCTACGGTTGTTTCGTGGTCACCTTTTTTGACAACCACTTTGTCGCCTTCAACTGAGACAGACATCGGATCACGATCAGCCATCCTGTCAAGCCTATCAATCAGTTGTTTCATAACCTCAAATTCTGGCTTTTCTTGTTTAGGATTTGCTCCTGCGATACCATTAAGCATACTAATCAAGGCTGTTAATGCAGCACCTAACAAGCCCATGACTGCCGCAATCTTGTCATTCTCAAGTACAATGGATGCACCAACACCCATAGCAACAATCAGTGTGATGTAAAACAAACCGTGCTTGCCAATAGCCTTACCAGCAATTTCTTTTGCAGGCGATTGAGCCTCAAGCTCTTTGAGCTTGTTTTCGGCTTCTGTCTTTAAGACGGCTAGTTTTTCTGCAAGACTATGTTCCATCGCATTCTCACTTTGTCAATAATTGGATCAATAGCATGCAGACTGCGCCAGAAGCAGCGATGATAGCAGCAGCGGCTGCAATCATGATTGTTTCCATTCTTTTTAGCCTAGCATTGCTAGATCTAAATTGAATTTCAATATTTTTATAGCGCTCAGCACAAACTGCCTCATGTGTTGATAGCGCTGCCGCTACTTCTGCCGCATTCATTACTCTATTCTCCTTGTTTTTGTGCCAAACTGGCTTTCAAGCGATCAATAAACGCCTGTTTGCCAACATTTAGTTGATCAAGATTAAACGCAGCAGAGCTGATCTTTCTTTCAAGATCTAGGCAATGATTGCATAGCGTTTGTTGTTCTTGAGTCAACTCTTCAAAAATATAATCAACTCCGTCGATACTGATGGGGGTCTTTTTTTCGTTTCCCATAGTTTTCTCCTAAATATGCCATCAAAAAGGGCTGATGGATTACCCAAACTATTGTGCCGGGGTGTCTGCGGCAGGCTCAGCAACAGGCTCAGCAACAGGCTCAGCAACAGGCTCAGCAACAGGCTCAGCGGCTTGAACTTCTCCTAAAACGGTTTTATTAGGATCTAGAGCCCATTGAACTGATGGAAGAGCAGCCAGTTGCTCGACAGTCGTGCAAGCATTGATTGCGGTTACCGCATCGGCAGCTTGAGTACGAATAGTCTGGCGCCATGTATTCCAATCGGTAGGAACCGTGGTGCTAGTCTCAACAGCCTTGACCACCATCCAATCTGACGGCAATAAAATTGTGTAGGCCGTTTGATTCACTTGTGTAGTCATTTGCGACTTTAGCTGCACAATGTCTTTAGGGGTGGCCGTGTAATTGATTGTTACCTCAGTGGCACTAATCACAGGGGCATCGGCCGACACCCAATAGAAGTAGTCGTTAGGATAAGTGCCGTAGACAACAGGCACCATGCCAATGGCCGCAAACTCTTCTTGAGTTGCTTGGGCTGTCCATTGTGGAGGATATTGGACTCCATCCCACATAAAACCAGAACCGTCAGGCACGTACTGGGCTACTTGATTGTTTTGTACGATTGCAAACATGTTTGTTCCTTATCTTGCAAGTGAATAATTAAATGGGTTTTCAGCAAATGCCATGTAGATGTAAGTTATACCACTGCCGTTTGATTTAGTATCTGAATTTCGCATCTTAAATCCATTTGCTGTAAAATCCATAACCATTGCTCCTGTCGTTTCTGCGCTGGCTTCATCAGGGCGTAAAAACGCATTTGCTGCATTAAACGGGCTTCGTGCTGCGTCAGTTATTGCCCAGTTTTCTCCTGTGCTTGACGCCTTTACCAACACAAACTCAGGACGGAAACCCGTGTAGATAAACGGGCCATCGCTAGATCCATTCCCTGTGTAACTTGCAAACTTACTATACCCAGTAACTTCTGCAAAGCAGTAGGCAATCATCGTTGCACCTGAAGTATTTAAAGATGCAATTCCAGGTATATTTTGAATTAAAGTGCTTGTGGTCGTATACTGACTTGGTTGAGAAGTTGCTGCGGCGGTTGTGTTTAAACCTTCAAACCTCAAATTGCTTCCTGTTGCAGTTGTAAATACATACCAGTTGTATCCATTTGACGCATCTTTAAGAATAATCATCTTAGGGGCGGCGCCTAAGCCATGCCCCGTTGTGCCGCTAGAGCCTGTGCCCGTCCAAGTAACAATACTAAATCCAGCAGTCGTATTAGCACTTACTGTGGATGTAATAGAGCCGGCTGTGTTGGTTACTGCTGTAGCGTTTGATGCTCTCCATTGCCATCCTACATAGGTAATACCGCTACCATTAACCAAAGAATCGCCAGTGGGAACTGTAAAACCATTACTATTAAATGTTAAAGTCCACGATTGGTTTGCTTCCGAATTAGCTGTATTTGACGCTAAAGTTTTATTTCCACCACGAACAGCGTTAATTAAGGCATGTTCCCCAACAGTGTTTCTTCTTTTAATCCAAATAAAATCTGGTTTCATAGAACCACTATTTGTAATGCTTTGGCTTGTTCCGTTACCTGTCCACAAACTCACATCAAAATACTTATTCGCCAGCGTGGTAGATGACGCACCAATGGTTGGCGTTGGTAGATTAGATGTTTGCAGGCGATTGTGGCCACTTGGAATTGAATAAGCAAAAGGTCTTTGACCAAAATTGATGTTAAATGTTCCAAAGTAACCGGCGATTGGAAAATAATTGTCAGAGCCACTTAAACCACTAAAGGCTGTTCCTTGACTTACACCGTTTTTATAAAATGTAAGTGTCCCAGCATCCCAATCGCAAGCAACACCAATTACATCACCATTAGTCCAAGCGCTGCCATAACCGGAAAAAATTCCATATGAAACTGCTTTTGATCCGTCACCGCTATAGACATAACAAGCATTTGATGTAGTGTTGTAAGCAACATCTCCTGAATCTGTGTATATTGCAGATCCTTTCACAATACCAATTTGGCTTCTTGATGCTGCTAAAGTTGCTCGGTTTGTAATAGTAACTTCCCAATACCATTTGCCTGTAGATGGGATTTGCATTGTTCCAACAGCAGAACCGTTACCACTGCCCTCACCAGCGCTTGGAGATAATTGAAGGTTTCCATTGGAAAAAGTTGCTATATATGTCGCCGATACAGGCAATCTGTTTATGGGATTCCAAACTGGGAAATTGCCCACAGTAGAGCTTTTCGGTGTTGGGCTATCGGTCATGGCGTCATAGGTAGAGCCGGCTGTCACACTAATGTTAACAGTGTTCCAATAGTTGCCATTACCAGAAAAATCCTGACCTAGACCTGTGTTTGAACCGGAAGTCGTGGCAATGCTACTAAACTTCAGATAAAAGCCGTTTGTGCCATAGGATCCGGTATAGGCCTTAGGCTGCCAAATACCAGTGGACGCGTTAGTGGTTCCAAATTCTGTATATGCAACGATGCTGCCAGAAACCATAATGCACTCTGCAAGATAGCCGTCACCAAAATAAATTGGCGCGCCGCCACCTTGATAACCACCGTTAATGTCATTACGGAATGTGTTGTTTATCGCCCTGTATCCGGTCGAAGTAATGCTGCCGGCAGCTCCTGAATCTGAAGAAGTGCCCCAGGTTACTTGTTGACCATTTATATAGGCAATGACCTTATTGGCAGAAGTGCCATTGTCTGGATCAAATTGAACAACCAAATGATACCAAGAAGACGGATCTCGATAAATTGGAGTTGAAGTTCTTTGGAAGTAATAGCCAGAACTGTTATTAAATGCGTAAACCCATAGATTGTCGCCTGAAAACTCAACAATCATCATATTTCTAGTGCCGCCTGAAGTAGTCGTATTTCCACCAATGATCTGTTGAGTTGTAAAAGATCCGGTACTTCTTTTTATCCAAGTTGAAAAAGTCCATTGGTTCTGCCCAGAGGCAGAAGCCGGCGTTCTAGTCAAATAGGCAGATGCACTTTGGCGAAAGCGCAGCGAGTTGTCAATCGTGTAGGCGGTAGGACCACCAGCGCCCGTGACCGAGGTACCGAAAATTCCGCTCATTATGCTAAAGCTCCAGTGTTGGCGACATAAACGTTTGTGCCGTCAGAATAATACGACAACCAGTAAGTCCCGGTAGCAGAGATCGTTGCTAGGCAGGTTGAACTTACTTTTGTGGTTGCTGCTGCAGTGATCGCATAGTTTGAGTTGTTCACCAAGATGATGTTGCCTGTTTGACCGCTGGTGATGTTGGTAAACGTCAAGGCCCCGCCACCTGTAGGGGTGCACTTGAAGTTACTTGCAGCGTTCATGTCAAACGACAGATCGTTGTCCGTGGTGATTGTGGCGCGGACTGCTTTGGCGAATAGTGCATTGCCATCGGAGTCGATACGCATGCGCTCTACTGCTGCACCACCACCGCTATTGGTGGCAAAAGCAAGAGCAGTGCTTCCACCACTAGAATATGAAGTTATATAAGTATCGCCAGAGTTTGTAGCCTGAAAATTCAAACCATAATTTGTGTTTGGGGTGGTGTTAAAAGTTCCACCATTATTTCTAATAGTAACAATTCCGTTAACATCTAATCTAGTTACTGGAGAGGTAACATTAATTCCAACATTACCGCTAGAATCGATACGCATACGCTCTGTTAATGCCGATGCACCGTCTGCTGTTGTACTAAACGTAATTCTTCCGGGCATATCATTGGCACCAGGAGTACCATCAACATCCATTCGTATTAGAGCAGCATTTATATATGCAGAACCATCATAACCATATCCTGTCCAAGCACCAACACCATCTCCACTTTGAACAATAGTGTCCGTTCCGATAGAAGATGCACGGCTTTTGTAAGTTCTTAGGTTTGGACTTGCAGTGTCCGCTGAATAGCGTTTTACTGCTGCAGTTGATGTAGCACCATCGGTTCCTAGAACCTGTAAAACTTCCACTTGAGCAGATACACCAGTCTGCGGGGAACCATTAATACCAATCTTACCGCTAGAGTCGATACGCATACGCTCTGTGTTGTTGGTGTAGATCGTGATTGGGTTTGCACCACTGGTTAATAAAGTTAATTGATCGGTAAATGCAGCGGCAGTTGAGCCGCCTCTTAGTATCCCGTCATTGCTAGAACCAAGCCAAAGCGTTGAATAGCCGTTAGTAGTGCTAGTATTGTTAATGCGAGCAGAACGATGTCCAGCAGAGTTAGCGCCCTCGACAACAAGCAATTCCCCAACAGAGCCACCACTAGTGCCGCCAATATCAACAATTCCAGCAGATGTAATGCGCATAGCCTCGGCACCGCCTTCTGCAAAAGCAATTGTGTCTGCAGCAGGGAAGAAAATACCTGTATTTGTATCGCCTGAGGTAGTAATAGCCGGGGCAGAAACCGTGCCTGCAGTAAACACAGTCGCGGTGGCATGTGTAAATACGCCGGTAGAGTTAGCAATAGAGGCGCTAGCTGTTCCGTCTAAAGCACGAATATTTGTAACCTCTAGCGTCGTAGTGTCTAGCAAAGGAGTGATCACGGACGTGCCAAAGTAGCCGGTGCGAGGGCGGGTGGCTCCAGAAGCTCCGATGTCGTAAGTGTTGTCAGTAAAGATCAGGTTTGACGTGATCGTGCTGTTAATCGTAAGCGTATCTGAAGAAGCATTGCCAATCGTGATGTTGCCATCAAACTGGATACCACCTGTCACCTGGAGCTTTGAAATGACTACAGAACCCGTACCATTTGGAGTTAGGTTAATGTTGCCGTTAGTGTCCGTAGAGATAATGGTATTGCCGTTGAAATAAAGGTTGTCAACTGTCAATTCAGTTGGGTTAGTCCCCATCTCAATAACGGTGCCGCCGCCATTTTTGGCATACATGCGCTTATCGGCTGTATTAAGGGCTAGTTCTGCGCCCCCTGCAGCATTTGTAAGATCACCGGCGAGCGGAACCGCCGAAGTATTCTTATTCTTTAAGAGAATAGTGGTCATTAGTAAGTTCCTCCAGATACGGTGTCAGTCCAGGTCGGTGCTCCTGTACCACCTGAAATTAAGAATTGGCCAGTTGTCCCGGCAGCCGAGAACAATGTTGTACCCGCGCCAGATTGATACGGAATAACTCCGGCAGTTCCGCCGGCAAGATTTGTTGACGTTGTTGCACTACCAACGGTAATTGTTGACGGATCAGTCCATTGCGGCGCAGATCCAGAAGAAGTCAAAATACGGTTTGTGGCTCCAATGGTCAGCTTAGTCAGTGATGACGAAGTGTCTGCAAACAGTAAGTCACCAGCTGCATAGCTAGACTGCCCTGTACCGCCATAAACAGCCGCGATTGTACTAGCTGTCCAGGTGCCTGCAGTCAGGGTACCGACCCCAGTGATGCCTGTGTAAGAACCACTAATGTAGGCCGATCCTACTGTGCCAGACGTAATCTGGTTGCCATTGATAGCAATTGATGTATTTGTGACTGTTGTCAGTTGACCTTGTGCATTGACAGCAAGAACCGGCACAGAAGAAGCCGAACCGTAAGTAGCTGCAGAGACTCCTGTATTCGTAATCGAGAACTGAGTACCAGTCAGCGTCAGGCCAGTGCCTGCAGAATAAACTTGGGCAGCCGATACCTGAGCAAATGTGATTGCAGTCGTGCCAAACGTAATAACACCAACCGTGTTGCAAACGTAAGTTTCACCAGCACCTGTGTTGCCTGAAGTGACAAAGAAGGCGTCACCATTACCTAAACCAGTTGGACTCTTGATGGCATAGGTGTCGGCATCTGTGGCACGGGTCAAGACCCATGGAGTCGAGCCATCACCAACGGTCGTAACGGTATAAACTCCGTTCTCAAACTGGTTAGTCTGGTTGTAAATCAGGATGCGGTCACCAGGTGCTGCTGTAGGACCATCAGGTGCAAACGCAGCCAGTGTTCCGGCATTAGTCAGGGTTGCTCCTACACCAACACCAGGACCACCAGGTTGGTTGTAGGTTGCATTTAGATTGCCAGTCGTATTAGGTACTTCATACTTGACCGGAGTGTGATAGGTGATCCCAGAAGAGACCAGGGTGTCCACATACTGCTTAGTAGCTAGCTGCAGGGCGCTTACAGGGTCTTGGGTTACGGCAACCGAAGTTAAGCCACCCAAAGTCAAGCTAGAACCTCCCAACGAAATAGCCGTTGTGCCAACCGTGACAGATGAATTAGTCAAGGCCGCATTAGGGATATTCTGAAGGGTATTATTGCCACCGTCAATTGTCTTACCAGTCAGCGTCTGGGTGCCTGTCAAGGTAGCCACAGTCGAATCGATAGCGATTGTCACGCCAGTCGATCCGTTAAAGCTTGTACCTTGCAGGCCTGTACCGATCGTCAAGGCATTAGTTGTATTTGCCGTGATTGTGCCAGAAGCTCCAAGAGCTACTGAAACACCGTTAAACGTGGTCGATGAATTGACTAATGACGAATTGCCGATGTTTGTCAGCGTATTGTCGGGACCGTTGATTGTCTTACCTGTCAGCGTTTGAACGCCAGTCAAGGTAGCAACAGTCGAATCAATGCTGATGGTCTTGGCTGTCAATCCATCAAAAGTAGATCCACTGTTGTACTGCAGCCCGGTGCCTGCAGTCAATGCCGCAGTAGTTCCTGCAGTAATCGTGCCAGAAGCTCCAAGGGCTACGTTGACGCCGTTAAAGGTAACCGAGCTATTGTCTAGGCTTGCGTTAGGAATCGCCGTGAACGTATTCAGGGCTCCAGACATGGTCTTGCCAGTCAATGTCGCAGGAATGTCTGCATTGACGAGAAGACGGAATGAAGTCGGTGCAGAGCCGCCCGCCGTAGGCCCTGCATAGACGTAATTTGCAGGTTGGTTAGAAACAATAAGAGCCGATCCCCATGAGGGTGCTCCAGATCCTCCAGAAACCAACACTTGGCCAAGAGCTCCTTGTGGACTTTGCAAGAAGCCATTTGTGCCGTCGTTATACCAGACAGCTCCTGGTGTCAAGCTTAAAACTTGTTGTCCTGTACCACCGCTTGTCAATGACAAAAGTCCGGTGACCTCATTTGAATCTGCAAGATCTACTGCAGGATGAACGTGATCACTTCTAGAAACCGTATTGGCCACGCCAGGGGTAGCCGTTCCTAGAGGTTCTGGATTGCTGCCTCCAAAGTTAACGGAAAGAGTGCGGTCTGCTTGTAGATTACCTCCGCCAGTAAGACCATTGCCGGCAATAATTTGGCGAGTATCAGGTACAAAACCAGACACGCTAATGGCAGCAGTGCCCATGTTGGTGATTTGGCCTTGGGCATTGACGGTCACGATTGGAATTGCTGTCGTCGACCCGTAAGTGCCAGCTACAACACCAGTAGGTGCAATCTTGTTAGTAGTGACACCAGCATCAGCAATGCTGAGTGTGCGGTCTTGACTTAGGTTGCCGCCGCCTTGTAGACCGCCACCTGTGCCAATAATGCGAGAAGCCGGCACAGAAATGGTTGACTGTAAGTCAATAAACGGCACCTGATAGGTGATACCGCTAATGACGCAAACCATCGTTGCGTTTGGCGTAGGATTAGGAGCAACCGGTAAGTCGGTGATCCTTGTAGGTACTAGATTTGATGGGACTGTCATGGTATCATGTATCCGTCATTGTCACTGATCAGGAAGTCGTTGTCATCTTCAGACACGAGACCTGCAGGGTCTGTACCAATTGGAGCATCTGGGCGAACAAAAGGCAAGACAATGTTGTCAGGCTGGCGAGCAGGCAAACGATACGGATCAAGATTGTCAATATCTTCTCTGCACACTCTTAAGCCAGGTGAATTTGGGTCAGAGTACAACTCTGTGATGCTCATCTTCCGGCGACAGCGGTCGCATACACCGATACCGATGACGCTTTTTCCGCGGGTGTCTAACCAGATGCTCATCTTGTGTACACCGCGATATTAGGCGTGAGGTAGATTGGGCTGTCGTCACGTTCTTCGTTCTCGGCTTCAAGCAGAGCACGTTGAGCTTTCTGATCCAAGATAGCCATCATTTGTGGATCGACAGTGGGGGTTTCCTCAGCAAGTTTGGCAGCAAGTACGTAAACGATGGCGTCATACCAACGCTGCGGTACTTCTATTTCCTGGGTCATGGTGCCTACGTCCATGATGTACCGTTTCACCCAGACGACAGCTTGTGCTGTCACGAATTCGGCACTAGGAACAGGCCATAGGTACATGATTGGGTTGTTCAGTTGGCGGTTTAACCAGAACTGAAGTGGACGGCCTTGAAACTGCTTATTAGGCAGATTCACGTAATCGTCACGGTTTAGGCGAGCCATAGGGATCTCCGTTGGCGTATTGCCAAGGTAGACGTATGACTGGTTGAGGTTTCCTGTAACGGCTACGGTTCTGAAATAGAAGGTCGCTAGGGACCCTTCTAAGTCATACCAAGTGTAGGTACCAGAAGTCTGATTTGGATTGCTCTCGGTTGCAACCGTGGTCCAGGTGATACCATCGTCAGATGTTTGAAAGCTAACTGATGTCGAGTTGCCAGACCAAAGAATACCAACGTTAGTGACTTGAGTTTGGGTACTAAAAGCAGTCGTTGAGGATGTCGACGTATTCGTCACCGTTCCATTGACTTGCTCAAGTGTTCTCAGGTTTGTATTGAGAACGTCCACAATGCCATTAGGCAATTCAATCAAGCCTTGCGCTTGATATAGAGGCATCAGCTCTTTGTCAATACACCAAAGCTGCAAACCACGATTGGCTAAACCACTTAAGATAAGATAGAGGGTATCAAGTGCAAAAGAGATCTGCTCACTGCTAATCCCCTCAGGCGGAATACGGCAACGGCGATACGCATGGTCAATGACCTTGCGCGTATTGAAAACCGTTTGACTTACAGTGCCTGAAACTGCCACCGGATCTGCTCCTTAATTAGTTAAGTGGTAAGCCGATACAGCAAACCCGGTTTTGGTTGAACAATTTTACTTCATTCGAGCGATTTTGGGCACCCTTGAATGAACAGGTACAGCCTTCGACTTGAGTCGAGCTGCCGCTCCGGGACCATGAGCCTTGCTTGCTGGCATGTTGGCATGCTTTTCAAGTTTTGACTCTACAGAACCGCCTTTTTGGTACTTCTGGGTTGCCGTGCCGTACTTTTTGGCCATCCGGTCCAAAACATCGCCTTCGCTGCGCATTTTTTCAACGGCGCCTGCAGCATATTGGCCGCCGGCTTCCATTTTCTTGGCTTTTCTGCCCTCAGAATATGCTATTGCCAAGGCTTGCTTAGGATTTGTGACTACGGGACCCTCTTTTGAGCCAGAATGGAGCTTTCTGTCACCGTATTCACGCATGACTTTGCCCATTTTCTTGTCCATCCTAGACATTCCACCCTTTTCCATGGCTGTAGGCTCTTCCATCTCATGCTTGATCATGGAAAGTGGCGCTTTTGCCTTCTTCAACATGGAAACTTCGGCCTTTTTTGTGGCCTTGGTGTCCTTTTCGCC
>JACCEB010435480.1_pt1 | contig 19667 bp, 20 predicted proteins | sample 7454761 | NCBI WGS metagenome assembly JACCEB01 (sample SAMN15323454, study PRJNA562643) | freshwater metagenome | isolation source: river surface water | place: USA:Blue River Watershed | collected 2017-08-18 | reverse complement strand
TAATGGGTGAATCCAACTGGGTCTTAGATTCCACGGATCCATTCCCAGAAGGTTTTCTGGTTTAAAAATTAACCAACTATTAGAAAGCGGTAGAAGTTCATGTCGAACCTAGAAGCGTTGGTCTCAAAATCTCGCAGTGCCCAAATTGCTTGGAGCGCTGATCCAATTGCGAGGTCCAATGCTCTTTCTAAGCTGGCAAAACTCTTTTCAGATAATCGCGACGCACTCATATCGTCAATGGTCAATGAAGTTAAGAAGCCTATAACCGAAGCCAGAGGCGAACTTAATCGCGCAATCAGCATCCTAGATTTTTATAGCGCTGCCGTTTTAGATCCTGACGGTCAGACTTTTCCTGCGCTAGCGCCTAATTACATTCTTTCATTGCGAAGAGCACATGGAGTTGCCGCCCTCATAACACCTTGGAATTTCCCCATTGCAATTCCATTTTGGAAAGCAGCGCCCGCACTGGCGATGGGTAATACGGTTCTAATAAAACCCAGTGAGTTTTCAAGTGATACGGCAAAACTATTCGAAAAGCGTGCCCAAGAGGTTTTTCCAGAAGGAGTTTTCTCTGTCATTCCTGGAGATGGCGAAATTGGTAAGTCCTTAATTGAAAGCGCTGATATCGCATCATTTACCGGTTCAGTACGAGTTGGAAAAGAAGTTGTATCTCAAGCGGCAAAATTAGGAATACCGGTTCAAGCAGAGATGGGTGGCCATAATCCCGCCTTGGTTCTTCCTGATGCAGATCTAAGTTTGTTAGCAGCTCAGTTTCCGATTGCCGCCTTTAGTTACTCTGGCCAAAAATGCACGGCTACTCGCAGAGTTATTGTGATCGGCGACAAAAAACGGAGAGATGAGGTTGCCGAAATATTGGTCACGGCAACAAAGGCACTCCAGATCGGTGATCCAAGTGACGAGAAAACTTCTATTGGACCGCTGATTCATCAAACTGCAAGAGAAAATTATGAGCGTGCTATCGCAGAAAGCTCAAAGGTTGGGAAAATTATCCATGGCGGTCAAACTGTCGATGAAGCAATTAATCTGGTTTCACCAACCATCACTGTTGATGTCCCCTTGAATCATCAATTGATGTGTGAAGAAGTATTCGCTCCGATTGTCCATATTGCCAATGTCGAAACTTTGCCGGAAGCGATTAAGTTAGCAAATGATGTTCCATATGGACTTACCGCTTCGATTCATACCCAAGATTTAGCTGCTGCCTTTTCGATATCTAATAAGTTGGAAACTGGCATGGTCAAAGTTAATGGACCCACGGCAGGTGTTGATTTCTATGCACCATTCGGCGGAAGCAAAGACTCTTCATACGGTTCTCGCGAGCAAGGTAAAGCCGCTTTAGAGTTTTACTCACATACGCAAACAATTACTGTAAATGTTGGAAAAGGAAAATTTCCTTGCTAGAAGCAGTTCTATTAGGAATCCTCCAAGGTTTAACTGAATTCTTGCCAATTTCTTCAAGCGCACACTTGAGGATTGCAGGAATCTTTAATGAAAAAGCTGCAGATCCGGGAGCTAGTTTTACGGCAATAATTCAAATCGGAACTGAATTCGCAGTTTTGATTTATTTCCGAAGAGATATATCTCAAATTATTTCCAATTGGCTAAAGTCGGTTTTGAAGAAATCACATGATTCGAAATCTGCAAAACTAGGTTGGTTCATTATTTTAGGTTCGATTCCTATCGTTATTTTTGGTTTTCTCTTACAAGATCTGATACGAAAAGAATTTCGTTCACTTTGGCTAGTAGCTTGTGTTTTGATTGTCTTTGGCATTCTCCTAGGCCTAGCAGATCGATCCGGAACGCAGATGCGAGATTTATCAAAGATGCGTGTTCGTGATGCGATTTTTGCCGGATTAGCTCAATCTCTTGCGTTAATTCCCGGTGTTTCGCGTTCTGGAGCAACAATTGCACTCTGTCGCTTACTTGGCTTTAATCGCGTCGACGCCTTGCGCTTCTCTTTTTTACTGGCAATTCCGGCGGTGATGGCAAGTGGATTATTCGAGCTTTATAACTCAATTGAAAATCCAGGTTTATCGCGATTTAGTGGAGTTGAAACAGCAATCGCAACTGTTGCCTCCTTTGCTGTGGGATACCTTTCCATTTCCTGGTTAATCAGGTTTGTGAGAACAAAGTCTTTTGCGCTCTTTGTAATTTATCGCGTAATTCTCGGTGCTTTATTGCTTTCGCTTTTAGGATTCGGAGTAATAAATAGCTAATTGCTTATTTATTCTTGGAATTTTCTATTATAAATTGGTAGGAATTTTCAAAAATAGTTTGAGCTTCGTAATCAAGAGTTGCCACGTGATATGAATTTCCCAGCTCAACGCGTGACTTGGCTCCTGTCCCAATCTCTTTCATTATTACTTCTGTGTTAGAAACTGGAAGAACGTGATCATCAACGCTATGAAATAGGAGTGTTGGAACGTTTACTTCTGGAAGCAATTTTCTAGTTGCTTTCAATAGCTTATTTAGTTCTGCTACGCCTTTAGTTGGTAGAGCGTCATACCCCCACTCAGTCACATCTGGCTTTTTAATGTCGTCACCGACAGACGGTCGCTTTGGTACTAAGTATTTGATGATATTAATAAATTTGATTGCAGGGTCGGTGATATGAATCATTGGATTTACCAATACTATTCCGGATAAATTTACTTCCGATTTAGAAGTTGCAGCCGTGTATAAAGTATTGGCCCCGCCCATCGAAAGTCCGAAAATGAAAACTTCCGAAGTTTGCGCTTGCAAATTAAGAAGTTCTTTCTTTGCGCGATTAGTCCAATCTTGCCAATTGACTTTATTTAGATCTTGCCATCGAGTTCCATGACCAGGGATTCTTGGGACGGAAACTGTCACGCCTTTTTCATTAAGGAAATGCGCCCATGGGCGCATGGAGGCTGGAGATCCAGTAAAACCATGCAAGAGTAGAACTCCGGTTTTTGAATATTTTCCAGATCCTTGGGCAAAGTAATCATCTAGCCAACCCTTTGGTGCGCCTTCTGTCGCCATATCGGCATTCTACTTCTGAGGTTTAGTCAGTTCTAGGCTTTACATTTTGCACGTGAAGAATTTGCCCGTTATCAATGAGCGCCTCTTACTGGATACTACTTTTGTTGTTTTGGATTTAGAGACAACTGGCGGATCACCAACAAATTCGAAAATAACCGAGATAGGCGCTGTTAAGGTCAAAGGTGGCGAGGTTATTGGCGAGTTCCAAAGTTTTGTAAACCCTGAAACATCCATCCCTCCCTTTATATCGGTTCTCACTGGAATAACTGATGCCATGGTCGCGACGGCTCCTACCGTCGGTGAAGTATTCGCAACTCTTTTGGAATTTATAGGTTCTCCCCACGAAAGCGTTTTGGTTGCGCACAATGCTCCGTTCGATCTTGGATTCTTGAAATCTGCTGCTGAGACACTTAAATATTCTTGGCCAAAATACGAAGTTGTCGATACTGCCAAAATCTCTAGGTATGCGCTGACAAAGGATGACGTGAGCAATTTTAAATTAGCAACATTGGCTAAATATTTTGGAGCTCTCACGGATCCAGATCACCGCGCCCTCTCGGATGCTAGAGCAACCGTCGATGTGCTACACGGAGTTTTCGAAAGATTAGGATCACAAGGCATATTCAATTTATCCGATCTTAAATCTCTCTCGAATCAAATTACAGATGCACAACGAAGAAAGCGTTATCTTGCCGAGGATGCTCCAGAAGGACCCGGTGTTTATATATTTAAAGACGATCGCAACGAACCCCTATACATCGGCACCTCTCGAAATTTGAAGTCTCGCATTCGATCATATTTTTCTGGATCCGAAAGACGCAAGCGCATACACGACATGATTGCATTGGCATCAAAGATAGAGTTCATTGAGACGCCTACAATCCTTGAAGCGGAAATACGTGAACTAAGACTTATCGGCTCGGCACAACCACGTTTTAATCGCAGATCACGTTTTCAAAATAAAGCTTATGTATTGCGCCTGACTAGCGATGATTTTCCAAGAGTTTCCCTCGTAAAGGGCCTACAGAAAATTAAGAGTGATGAGAGCTGGGTTGGTCCATTTTCAAGTCGTGATGAAGCGATAGCTGCCCAAACTGGAATTTACGAGACTTTTCCAATTCGCCAATGCACCCCGCGAATCACCTTAAAAAGTATGAGAGCAGCCAGCCCATGTGCGCTTTTGGATCTTGGTAAATGTGGCGCTCCCTGTATCGGACTTCAATCCTCAGATTCATATAAGACAGTTATAACTGAGCTACGTCATGCGTTAGAAAAAGATGCAAGAACCATTTTTGATCGACTCGATTCAAGGATGAAAGAACTGGCACTTTCTGAGAGATTTGAAGAAGCGGCCGAAATCCGGAATCGACTACTTTCCTTAATTAAAGGTGTTTCAAGAAGTCAGAGGATTGTCTCGCTGAAACGTATCAAGTTATTGATAGTGGCCGTACCCATCGATGAACATTACGAGGTTGCTCTAATCAAATCAGGAAGTTTGATTGCCTCCCGCAAGGCAAAGATAGGAAGTCTTGATGAGGCGACTGCAGAATTAAGCAAACTTAATACTTCACTTATTGCGCAACAATCTCCCTCTCATGAAGAAATTGAAATACTCCTGCGCTTTCTGAATCAGCAAGATATCAAGATACTTGAGATCAGCGATGAATGGTCCAGCCCCTTATTTGGTGGAGAACAGAATCGACAGCGAATTTCTGAATTTAGAAATAATTATGGTCAAGAGAACTATAAGGAAGCATTAACAATTTCATGGGAGAGATTGCGCCAGCGATAAACAAGATCTTTTGACTTCCCACTATCAATTGCACTCTTGGCAAGGACATATCCATTAGCAATTTGTTGTTCAATTCCCAAATCGAAATCTCCCTTGAATGCAGCAATGGCTACTGCGGAGTTTAAGAGGATTGCTTCTCGATACGGACCGCTCTTTCCAGAAAAAACTTCTAACGTTATGCGAGCATTTAGATCGGCGTCTCCTCCTCGAATGCTCTCTAGCGAATTCTTATCTACGCCGATATCGGCAGGATCAAATTCATGTTTTGTAACAATCCCATTATTTAATTGAAAGACGTCGGTCTTGCCGGCAATTGAGATTTCATCAAGACCTTCTCGACCTCGAAATACAAAACCCTCACAACCTCGAGTAGCAAGTACTTCTGCCACGAGCGGAACCATTTCTTCCCTCGCTACTCCAATTGCAACAACTTTTGGCCTGGCCGGATTTGCTAGCGGACCTAGGATGTTAAAAATTGTTGGAGTTCCGAGTCTCTTTCTGACGGGTGCGGCAAAACGCATCGCAGGATGAAAATTTGGCGCATAGGCAAAGCCGATTCCGATTTTTCGAACCATCTCGGAAACTTGATTCGCATTTAAATCTATTTTTATATCAAGAGCTTCAAGCAAATCTGCCGATCCGCTCTTAGAGGAAGCCGCACGATTTCCATGCTTTATGACTCTAGCTCCTGCAGCTGTAGTAACGATTGCCGCGCTAGTCGAAATATTAATAGTGTTAAATCCATCGCCACCAGTTCCTACAACATCTATTGCTCGATCAGGAATATCGATCAAGGTAGCATGTTGGTAAAGCACGTCGACCAGAGCATTAACTTCTTCGGCGGTCTCCCCTTTATTCTTAAGACCTAAAAGGAATTCGCTTATCTCTTGATCAGATGCGCGGCCTTCTAAAATCTCGGTCATTGCAAATCTGATTTGATTTGGAGCAAGATTTTTTTTATTGGATAACGTAACAAGAGTTTCTTGCCACATATTTATCCTTTATTAGATCCTTAATTCGATTTTGCAGCTAATGGATTTGGCGCAAGGAGATTTGCAGCTGATTTAGCTAAAGTGAATGGATCTATCGGGTGAGTAACTACGCCATCCGCTCGCGACCATCCCGCCAACCAGGCATCCTGTGCTCGAGCGACAATCAATAGAGATGGGGGGCAATTAAATAATTCATCCTTCAATTGTCTGGCTAAGCCCATTCCGCCTTCGGGGGTAGCTTCGCCATCGAGAATGAAGAGATCTATGCCTTTTTTATTTCCCTTATTTTCAGTTATCGCAAATAGTCGAAGGGCATCGGCAGTTGCAAACTCATGAATCTCATTCTCAGGAAATTCGGGCGACAAGCGTTTGCCAAGCGCCGTAATCACTGCTTTTCGGACCGAAGAATCATCAGAATAGACAAGAATCGATAGTTTTGACATAACTGGGACAGTCTAGAGGGAGATTCGTGATGCGTTTCACCGGGGAATGTGGCTATCCCGTTACAACAGAAATGGGCATTTCGCCTTCCTTTTACGGAATAATCCCCCACATGTCTAGTGCTACGGCTACGCCAATGACCCGCCCAAATCGACCCAATATTGTTGCCGTCGGAACAATTGTCTGGCTTGCTAGTGAGTTAATGTTTTTCGCAGCTCTCTTTGCAATGTATTTCACCACGCGTGCCGTGCAAGGTCCAGATATTTGGAAAGAGAATGTTGAAATGCTCAATATTCCATTTTCCGCGTTGAACACGACAATTTTGGTTTTATCTTCTGTTACTTGTCAGTTCGGGGTTTTTGCAGCGGAACGTTTTCAAAATCTGCGGACCGGCAAAATTTGGCAATTATCAAAATGGGGCATGCGCGAATGGTTTGCCCTCACTTTTGCCATGGGCGCTTTCTTTATTGGCGGCCAGATCTATGAATATGCCGAGCTGGTTCATGAGGGTTTAACGGTTTCATCATCTGCATATGGATCAGTCTTCTATTTACCAACAGGTTTTCACGGACTTCACGTAACTGGTGGCTTGATCGCATTTTTGATTGTGATGATTCGAGTATCTAAGGCTCGTCAATTTGGTCATCGCCAGGCAACAACTGCAATAGTCGTTTCTTATTACTGGCACTTCGTCGATATCGTCTGGATTGCTCTCTTCTCGGCAATCTATTTGGTGCATTGATTATGAAAAATCCATTCGCCTTCCTCTCTAAGTTCCGCAGACATAAATTTGCCGGTCCGGTTCTTCTTCTTGCAGGCTTATCTATCGCTGGAGTTGGCTATTCAGTAGCGCAAGCTGCTTCCAATGAAATTCAAGTTGTAGCGACTTCAGATAAAGCATCTTTAATCGCAGAAGGTAAAGAAATATTTGCCAGAGGTTGTTCTTCCTGTCACGGATTAAACGCTGAAGGCGCTGGCGCAGCACCTTCATTAATTGGCGTTGGAGCAGCATCAGTGGATTTTCAAGTTGCTACTGGTCGAATGCCGATGGCAGATATGAGCCAGCAAGCAATGCGTAAAGAGCCGGTTTACAACGAAGAAGAAACTGCCGCGCTAGCAGCATATGTTGCATCTCTTGCACCTGGACCTGCTGCAGTTACCAATGAAGAATTAGCTTGGGAACGAAATGGCGATACCGCACTTGGCGGTGAGTTATTTAGAACTAACTGCGCTATGTGCCATAACTTGGCAGGCCAAGGCGGAGCTCTTACTCAAGGAAAATATGCACCTACTGTTATGGGCGTAGAACCAAAACATATTTATGAAGCAATGATTACCGGCCCGCAAGCCATGCCTGTCTTTGCAAATACCGTTCTTACTCACGATGAAAAACTTTCAGTTATTAAGTGGATTAAACATGCTGAAGGCGAACCTGCACTAGGTGGCGCTGCGCTCGGTCGAGTAGGACCTGTAACCGAAGGACTCTTTGCATGGGCATTTGGTCTTAGCTTATTAATTGGAGTTGCAGTCTGGCTCACAACAAAGGCGCGATAATGAATAATGAAATCGAGAAATTAGCAGATCCTGGTTTACCGGAGCACGTACATCGCAAAACAGATGTAGATCCAGTTGCCGCTCGTAAAGCGGAGCGCCAGGTTGGAATTCTATTTACTTTTTCTGCGCTAGGTACCGTTCTATTTATTTATTCATATATCTGGATTCCTGAAGATACATTTATTTTCTTGCCGATTATGGGCAATACAAATGCTCACCAACTCTTCTTAGGACTTGGCTTGGCGATGGCGCTCTTCTTTATCGGAATGGGCGCAGTGCATTGGGCAAAAACTTTGATGCCTGATCACGAAGTTGTTGATTATCGAAAAGAACAGAGATCTAAAGAAGAAGATCGAGCCGCTTTTGTTGCGACTGTTAAAGATGGTGCAGCCCAAGCAGGACTTGGCCGTCGTCCTCTTATCAAGCGGACCATGGGATTAGCTCTTGGCTTAGTGGGCTTATCTCCGATTCTTTTGCTAAGAGATCTAGGGCCGCTTCCCGGTAATGAATTAAATGAAACCAACTGGAAGAAGGGCACCAGATTGGTGACAGATCCAGGCGATCGACCAATTAAACCTTCAGATCTTGAAGTTGGCGGAGTTGCTCAGGTTCAACCAGAGTTTCCTGCAGGGAAGGTTCGCCACCTGGATGACATTGCAAAAGATTCAGTTCTATTAATCAGAATTCGTCCCGAGGAATTTAATCTTGATCCAGAGCGCCTTTCTTGGACTTATGAAGGCATTATCGCCTTTTCAAAAATTTGCTCACATATGGGTTGCGCGGTCGCGCTATATGAGCAAACGACAAAACATCTTCTCTGTCCATGTCACCAATCTACTTTTGATGTGACAAGAGCAGCGAAAGTAATCTTCGGTCCAGCCGCAAGACCACTACCTCAGCTTGCGATCACCGTTGATTCTGAAGGTTATTTAGTTGCACAAGCACCATTTAATGAAGCAGTCGGACCTAGTTTCTGGGAGCGTGATTCCAAATGAGCGCACGTGAACGTTTAGCAGGCGGCGCAGCAAATTTTGTAGATGAGAGAACTGGCGCAGCCAAATGGATGAAGAAGACTTTAACTAAAGTCTTCCCTGATCATTGGTCCTTTATGTTGGGCGAGATCGTAATGTACTCATTCATAATCCTGCTCTTATCTGGAACCTTCTTAACTTTCTGGTTCGACCCATCAATGAAAGAAGTTGAGTATGAAGGTTCATACGAACCGCTAAACGGAATAAAGATGTCTGCCGCATACGCCTCGACTTTGCATATCTCTTTTGATGTTCGCGGCGGATTACTGATGAGACAAATTCACCACTGGGCAGCTTTAATATTTATGGCTGCAATGGTTGTTCACATGATGCGAGTCTTTTTCACCGGAGCATTCCGCAAACCACGCGAACTAAACTGGATTATCGGAGTTGCGCTTTTAACTTTGGGAATCGTAGAAGGATTCTTGGGTTACTCGCTTCCAGATGATCTTTTATCCGGAACTGGAATTCGCATTGCAGAAGCAATCATTCAAGCCATTCCAGTTGTTGGCTCGTACCTCGCCTATTTTGTATTTGGTGGCGCGTTCCCGGGCGAAGTATTTATCCAACGAATCTATATGGTTCATATTCTCTTGATTCCAGGAATTATCTTGGCTTTGGTTACTGCGCACTTGATGTTGGTCTGGTACCAGAAGCACACACAGTATCCAGGCCCTGGTAGAACTGAGAAGAATGTCGTTGGCTATCCCCTAATGCCTGTATATATGGCCAAGGCAGGCGGATTCTTCTTCATTGTCTTCGGTATCACCGCATTTCTCGGTGCAGTAGCTTCGATAAATCCAATATGGATATTTGGTCCATATAACCCAGGACAAATTGGTGCTGGTTCACAACCGGATTGGTATATGGGCTGGCTAGATGGATTAGTTCGCTTGGCTCCACCATTAGAAACTCACGCTTTTGGATTTACGATTTCATGGAATATTTTGATTCCCGGATTAATAGTCCCAGGCATCATCTTTACTCTTATGGCCTTCTATCCATTTATTGAACAATGGATGACCGGTGACAAGCGTGAACATCACATCCTCGATCGTCCGCGTAATAATCCAAATCGCACGGCAATTGGCGCAATGTCATTGACCTTCACTTTAGTTTGTTTGATCAACGGTGGAAACGATTTGCTTGCTACACATTTTGATCTCTCCATCAATCAGATTATGTGGTTCTCAAGAATTGGCATCTTGGTTCTTCCGCCAATCGCTTTCGTAATCACGAAGCGAATTTGTCTATCCCTACAGCGCGCAGACCGCGAACTGGTGCTGCATGGCAAAGAAACTGGAAGACTTGTCATGTTGCCACACGGCGAATTCATTGAAGTTCATGAGCCTCTATCCAATGAAAAGGCTTATGTGCTTACGCAGCACGAACAAAATCCGCCGCTAGCAATAGGTGAGGCAGATCAAAACGGTGTAGCAAATCCACAAGGTCTAAAAGGTAAATTGCGAAGCCGAATGTCTACTGCAGCTCAGGAGCAGATTGCCAAGCCAACCGCAAAGGAACTCCTAGAGCTAGAAGAAGGTCATCACTAAATAGTTGGCCGTTCAGCCAATTCTTTAAGTCTTACCAAAGTCTTAGCAACCGCCTTCTCCACGTATTGGTAAGCGCCGCGACTTTTGAGCCACCACTGAAACGGCGAAGGCCTGCCATCAAAACTTTCAACGACTCGACAGCGGCCATTTGGCAGTTCACTTATCTCATACCGCCAAATCCACCTGCCAAGGTGGCGCCAAGCAATTAATTTATTCTCAGTAAATTCAACTACCAAGTTTGTAATTCGATAATTGATTCCGATCTTCATCTGCATGCCAAACTTCGCTCCCAAATAAAGTCTTGGTGGTCCCCAGTTAACGCCTTTAACTGAATTGGAGCCATCAATTATCTGGTGCTGTTTTGGATCTGTAAGGATTTCAAAGATTCTTGATGGAGCTGCGGCAATCTCAATTGCAGCGGATTTTAATTTCGGATTACCGGTGTTGAGAATTTCAGCGCGGATATTGCTCATCAGTGATTTGCTGAGTTGCCTGGCTTCTCGTATTCAAGAACGAAGCCAAGAATTGATATCACAAGAGCTCCAACTGCGATAAGAGTGAGCCACCACCCAATAATTAAACCTAATCCAACCGCGGTAGCTGATGCCGCAACAGGCAATGGCCACCATGAGTGTGGACTAAAGAACCCTAGTTCGCCAGCGCCATCAGCAATTTCAGCTTTTAAGTTATCTTCAGGAAGGATGCCACCAGTTCTTCGGTTAGTAAACCAGAAGTAGTAACCAATAATTAAAGCTAATCCGGCGCTTAGCGCTAGAGCGGTTGTGCCTGCATGCTCTTTGGTCATAAACCAATAAACGAGGGTCAAGACCGCATAAAACGCAAATAAGAAGATAAAGAGGCGATAACCGAATTTCATTTACGGTGCCAATCTTCAATCTCGGCGTGCTCTGGATGATGTAGATCCCAAGCTGGTCTTTCGGAGCGAATCTTTGGCATTGAGAGGAAGTTGTGGCGTGGTGGCGGGCAAGATGTGGCCCATTCCAAAGATGCACCATAGCCCCATGGATCATTTACGCCCACAAGTGGAGCTTTACGAGTGATCCAAATATTTATAAAGAATGGAATCATCGATAGGGCAAGAAGTGCTGCGCCTACCGTGGAGACCATATTCATAGTTGTAAATCCATCAGTCGCTAGATAGTCGGCATAGCGTCTTGGGAAACCTTTAATGCCAAGCCAGTGCTGAATTAAGAAAGTTGTATGGAAACCGATGAAGAGAGTCCAGAAATGAATCTTGCCTAGAGTTTCATTGAGCATTCTGCCAGTCATCTTTGGCCACCAGAAATAGAAACCAGCAAACATGGCAAAGACGACTGTTCCGAAGAGCACGTAGTGGAAGTGTGCAACCACGAAGTAAGAAGCTGAAACGGCAAAATCAAGTGGCGGGCTGGCCAAAATTACTCCGGTTAGGCCACCGAGAAGGAATGTAATTAGGAATCCCATTACCCAGAGCATCGGGGTTTCAAATGTGAGCGAACCGCCCCACATGGTTCCAATCCAATTGAAGAACTTAACTCCAGTTGGCACTGCAATTAAGAACGTCATAAATGAGAAGAATGGCAATGAAACTTGGCCGGTCGCGTACATATGGTGCGCCCAAACTGCAACAGAGAGTGCCGCAATTGCAATTGTTGCTGCGATTAATCCCTTGTAGCCAAATATTGGCTTTCGACTAAATACTGGAAGAATTTCAGTTGCGATACCGAAGAATGGCAGCGCCAAGATGTAAACCTCTGGATGGCCAAAGAACCAGAAAAGATGCTGGAAGAGAATCGCGCCACCATTTGCCGGATCAAAGATATGCGAACCAAATAAGCGATCTGACTCCAAGCCAAGTAATACAGCGGCCAATGGAGGGAATGCAATCAAAACTAGAATTGAAGTAAGTAGAACGTTCCAAGAGAAAATTGGCATTCGGAACATTGTCATACCAGGTGCGCGCATCGTGAAAATTGTTGTTACGAAATTTACGCCACCAAGAATTGTTCCAAGGCCACCTATCGCAAGGCCAACAATCCAAAGATCGGCGCCAATGCCCGGTGAATAAGTGCTGTTTGAAAGCGGGACGTAAACGGTCCAGCCAAATGATGCAGCGCCACCTGGCGTAAGAAAACCGGCAGCAGCCATTGTTGATCCGAATAAATATAGCCAATAAGAAAGCATGTTCATTCGAGGGAATGCGACATCGGCAGCCCCAATTTGCAGAGGCATAATCACGTTTGCAAAACCAACGAAAAGTGGCGTTGCGAACATCAATAACATGATCGTGCCATGCATCGTAAATACTTGGTTGTACTGCTCTGAACTCAAAAATTGCATACCTGGTTGTGCGAGCTCTGCGCGAATTGCCAGCGCCAAAATTCCGCCCAATAAGAACCAAATAAATGAGGTAACTAAGTACATATATCCGATCACCTTGTGATCGGTTGTCGTCATTAACTTCACAGCCAACTGACCCTTGGTCAATTTGCGCGGATTAGGTGGCAAAACTCGCTCACTTGGCCTTGTTGCAAAAGTTGTCATGCGGTTGGTCCTGTCTTTGCCTTAAGCGATTGGATATACGCCTCATATTCAGAAGGCGTTACAACCTTGACTGTAAACAACATTTGAGAATGTTGACGACCGCACAGGATGTTGCACCTTCCAGGATATGTTCCGAGTTCGTTTGCAGTGAACTCGATTTGATTTTCTACACCTGGAATATTTTGAATTTGCATCATAAATGCCGGAATCCAGAACCCATGCACAACATCAGATGCCGTAATTTTGAATCTAACTTTTTCACCTTGCGGCATATATAGAGTTGGTGGCTGTGCCGGTGTACCGGTAACTGTCGTTCCGGGGCCGGCTTCTTCATATGTAAATTGCCAAGACCATTGAATGGCGTTGACAGTTACATCATGAACGTCTGTAGCTGAAACAGGTGATACCGATTTGATCTCTGTTTGAGCTTTAGCTGTGTATCCGAATAAAACAGCAATTATCAGAAATGGAATTACCGTGTATGCAATTTCAACTGGGATGTTGTATTGAAATTGTCTAGGAATACTTTCATCTTTTTTTCTATGGAAAATTGCCGGCCAGAGGATCAGCACCATAGTAAAAACTCCGACTACAGCGGCCGCTAGCCAAGCTCCTTGCCATAACGAAAACGAGCTTTCGTTGACGCTTGTGACTCCTTCTGAAAATCCAAAGCCTCGAAATTCTTCTGATGAACATCCAGCAAGGACCGGAGAAAGGAGTAGAAGCGGGAAGATAAATTTGAGCACCCGACGCATAGGCAAAGAATAGTCGCTGCTCGCGTAAGGTCCGTTTAGCAGGTAGCGTTCCAAGGGTGTCCCCCATCACAGGCCGAGATTTTCGTAGCGAGATTCCACAATCACCTCGCTCCGCCCAAGCACTTAATCGCGCACTTGAGAGCACGTGGCTGGACCCTGCCAAGATTCATCATGATTCAGCCAAGTTAAGAAACCTGATATTTGAAGCACAAGAGAGCATTGCAGAAAATTTGAAAGTTTCTCGTGAAAATCTTGAGTTTGTCGGAGAGCTTGGTTTTGGTTTTTGGATGGCGATTGCAGGACTGTTAAGAAACAACAACCGACCGTTCATCTATTGTGATTGCGATAGACAGATTGTTCACGCATTTGCTCGAGAAGAGCAGCAGCGGGTGGTAAAAAAACTTGAGATCAATGAGGAAGGACTTGCTGATTATTCAACTCCAGGATTGCCAACAGATTCAGTACTCGTCTGGCAAGCCACAAATCGAGAGACTGGAGTTAAGCAAAGTCCTAGCTCTAGAGATGATTTTCATGTTTTTGCAGATATGACTGCAAGTAGTAATCCAGAACAATTACCAAGCAATTGGAGCGTCGCATTATGGAATCCCCGTCAATTTGCTGGACCTGAAGGCATTGCCATTCTCGCAATTAACGAGAAATCCTCATGGCAGTCTCCACTTCCCAAGATCGACAACAGGAGAACCTTTGGTTCTTACTCCAAAGCAGCTCTAATTTCTGCAGCAATTGCCCTAGAGGATTGGCTGTCAGAGGAGAAGCGAGTAACAAAACATCTTACGGAGTTAAATCTGCGTTTGCGTAAAGAGTTAAAAGATAGAATCCAAAGCTTCCAATTCGCAGGAAATCATGAAAACTCTGACCCGAGATATCTTGCCCTTGCAATCGAGAAAATTGTCGCCGAAGAATTGCTCCGACGACTAGATGGTAATGATTTTAAAATTGATGCAGGTTCGGCCTGCGGAGGCGGCGCACTTTCGCCAAGCCACGTTTTAAATGCGATGGGACTGGGTGTTGATGGACATATCAGAATTACGTTAAAGAAAGAGCATAGTCAGCGGGACGTGATTGATTTAGCGACCCGGGTAAGCGATGCAGTTAGAGAGTTGCGGGCTTAATTAAATGAATCACCGCATGCACATGAACCCTGTGCATTCGGATTATCAATTGTGAAACCTTGCTTTTGGATAGTGTCGACAAAATCAATGGTTGCACCCATTAAATATGGAGTGCTCATCTTGTCAGTTACTACTTTTACAGTTCCAAATTCAGAGATTGAATCGCCATCCATAGCGCGATCATCAAAATAGAGTTGGTAACGCAAACCTGAACAGCCGCCTGGCTGTACCGCAACCCGGAGATTTAGGTCATCGCGACCTTCCTGTGCCAATAGCGAAGCTACCTTTTCAGCAGCAACGGGTGTTAGGACAATTCCAGTTACAGTTTCGGTACTCATTTAACTCTCCGTTCGAACTTCTCTTCAGGAGAAACTTTACTCCCAAAGCGAGGATAATGCCGCCATGTCGAAAGCGCTCTCTGAACTTCTCTTCCTGGGAAATGCATCAGACTTATCAAGCGAGCGCGGGGTTTCTTGTACCGGAGAATTGCCACCTCCTAGTGACCCAGATTTGGTCGAGCGCGCGATGAGCGCGAAAACCCAACTGGGAAATTCAACATTGATTCTTGGACATCATTATCAACGCGACGAAGTTATTCAATTCGCCGATATAACAGGAGATTCCTTCAAACTCGCGCAAGCAGCTGCGCAAAGAAGCGAATCAGAATACATAGTTTTCTGCGGCGTCCACTTTATGGCAGAGAGCGCAGATATTCTTACGAGTGATTCCCAACAAGTAATTCTTCCTGATTTGGCTGCTGGTTGCTCGATGGCGGATATGGCAAGTGCAGATCAAGTGAATTCGGCTTGGAACGAGTTTGAGAAGTTAGGTATTACAAAAAAGACAGTTCCAATCACGTACATGAATTCGACCGCTGCAATCAAGTCTTTTACCGGAGAAAACGGCGGCGCAGTTTGTACATCGTCAAACGCCGAACGTGCCATGCGTTGGGCCTTTGAGAAAGGTGAAAAAGTCTTCTTCCTTCCAGATCAACATCTTGGGCGCAATACCGCAGTTTTAAAGCTTGGATTAAAACTTGAAGATTGCGTGGTCTGGAATCCTTGGAAACCTCGTGGCGGATTAACGGATCAAGAGATTTTGGATGCCAAAGTCATTTTATGGCGAGGGCATTGTTCAGTTCATGGTCGATTTACTCTGGATAACGTTGTTTCGATGCGCAAACAGATCCCAGATATTCAGATATTGGTACATCCAGAATGTGTGCACGATGTTGTTAAGAGCGCTGACGTAGTCGGCAGTACAGAGATGATTATTCGAACTATTCGAGAGGCAAAACCGGGTACCACTTGGGCGGTAGGCACCGAATTGAACTTGGTTAAGAGATTGGCAGATGAGAACAGAGATAAGAGGATTCTTTTTTTGGAGAAGACTGTCTGTTATTGCTCGACGATGAATCGAATAGACCTACCTCATCTGGTCTGGGCGTTGGAATCTCTAGTAAAAGGTAAGGTCATTAACCCCATCAAAGTTACCCCCCGTGTCGCAAAAAATGCACGAGTTGCACTCGAGCGCATGCTCGCTCTACCTTAACTCTTGTGAGCGAGAAAAAAGGTCGTCCGACTCCGAAGCGTAAAGAAGCGGAGAAAGAGCGCGTTTTTAAAAGATTAGCGCCCGCAGCAACCAAAGAAGCCAAAAAGATTCAGAAGAAGCAATCGCGTTTAGCGCGACATGCGCAACGTGAGGCGTATATGCGAGGCGAAGAGAGTGCATTGCCACCTCGGGATCGCGGTCCAGTTAGAAAGTTCGTCCGTGATTATGTCGATGCTAGAAGATCTGTTGGAGAGCTTTTTTTACCGATAATTGTTCTAGTTCTCTTTATGACCATCATCCCAGTAATGCAAATTCAATTGGCAGCAATTGTTCTCATGTATTCAGTTCTCGCATTTTCATTTATTGATGGCTTTTACCTGAGTAGAAAAATAAAGAAAGAAGTCGCAAAACGTTTTGGCGACGAAAACCTAAAAGGTGTGGGCATGTATGGCTGGCTACGTTCGACTCAAATTCGAAGATTACGCGCACCACTTCCCCGCGTTACTAGAGGAACAAAACTCTAACTTTTAAGCGCGAGGGCGTGGCGATTCAGTCTTCGCGGGATTGCGTTCAGGGAGCGAACCAAGCACACGATCAATTTCGCGCATCGTTGTTTCGCTCAACTTAACTCCACTTGCTTTGACGTTTTCTTTGATTTGAGCTGGCTTGGTTGCGCCAATGATTGCGCTCGAGACATTTGGATTTTGAAGTACCCAAGCAATAGCTAATTGCGAGAGTGTTAAATCAACCGATTCCGCGATTGGCCGTAATTTTTGAACCGCAGTTAGAACTTCATCGCGCATCCATCTTGCAATCATGTTTGCGCCACCCTTCTTATCAGTTGCGCGCGAGCCTGCGGGCGGCTTCCTGCCTGGTAAGTACTTTCCGCTCAGTGCGCCTTGAGCAATTGGCGACCAAACAATCTGGCCGATTCCATTGGCCTTACATGTAGGCACTACTTGGCTTTCGATAACCCGCCAGAGCATTGAATACTGCGGTTGGCTAGATACAAATTTGTTGTAAGACATTTTTTCTTGGATTTTTAACGCTGAATTTATTTCTTCAGCGCTCCATTCGGAAAAGCCAATATAGAAAACTTTTCCTTGCCGAATCAAATCATCAAATGCACTAAGACTCTCTTCTAATGGAGTCTCATAATCGAATCTATGGAATTGATAAAGATCGATGTGATCGGTCTGTAGTCGCTTGAGAGATGCATGCACCGATTCCATTATGTGCTTACGGGACAAGCCTCGATCATTTTTACCAGCGCCGGTTGGCCAGTAAACCTTGGTTAGCAATTCATAGGATTCGCGGCGTACTCCTTTTAAAGCTTTACCTAAAACGGTTTCTGCTCTAGTTCCAGCATAAACGTCGGCAGTATCAAGAGTTGTAATTCCGCTATCGAGAGCTGTTCGAACACATTTAATTGCCGCATCTTGTTCAACCTGTGAACCATGTGTAATCCAATTTCCGTAAGTTATTTCACTTACGTACATTCCAGAGCTTCCTAGCCGGCGATACTCCATGGTTTCATGTCTCCTGACTTTGCGTTCTTGACTTTATCTGGGTTATTTAACGTGAGATGTTACAAATGGCGGTTTGATGACCTTAGCCATTGTTAACTTTCCTCGAATATCTATGGAAACTTCTTGACCAATTGTAATTCTCGGACTAATTAAAGCTAGAGCAATACCAGTTTTTAACGATGGTGAAAAAGTGCCGCTAGTGATCTCACCAATCTTCTCTTGATTTTGCAAAACCGTCATACCCTGCCTTGGAATTCCGCGCTCAGTTACCAGTAAGCCCCGAAGGATTCGAGAGACACCTTCCGTCTTCTCTTTAACCAGAGCTGATTTGCCCCAGAAATTTGTTTTTGCCCAACCAACTGCCCAACCTGCATTGGCTTGGACTGGAGTTATCGAGAGTGAAAGTTCATGTCCATGCAATGGATATCCCATCTCAGTGCGCAACGTATCTCGTGCTCCAAGTCCAGCAATTAAGCCGCCAGCTTTGCGAACTGCCCCTTCTAGAGCTTCCCAAACTTTTTTGGCATCTTGCCATTTAGGAAGAAGTTCAAATCCAAACTCTCCGGTGTATCCAGTACGACAAATTACCGTTTCGCAATTAGCGACTTTGCCAACCGTAAATGACATGTAATCCAAATCGATTTCTATCCCAAGCGATTCTAGAACCTTGAGCGCATTAGGTCCTTGTAAGGCAAAAACTCCGTATAGGTCATGTACATTCTTGATTTCTACAGATTGGTCAACCTCTTTAATCCTTTTTACGACCTCATCGGTATTTGCTGCATTTGGCACTAAAAGAAACTCTTGCGAACTCTTTCTGTAAACAATCAAATCGTCGACTACTCCACCTGATTTTTCATCACATAGCATTGTGTATTGCGCTTGGCCATCAGATATTTTCGCTAAATCATTTGTTAAAACTTGATTTAGTAAATCAAAAGCGGTGGCACCACGAACTTCAACTTTGCCTAAATGGGAAACATCAAAAAGGCCAACATTTTCCCGAATCGCTGTGTGTTCATTTATGACTCCGCCCCCACCAGCACCGTATTCAATTGGCATCTCCCAACCACCAAAATCAGCCATCTTTGCGCCAGCTGCTAAGTGATAGTCATGTAATGGCGAATATCGAGGCACTCCAATAACCTAGCCCAATGTCAACCATAATTGCGACTGACCAACCAACAAATACAGAAGTCTTAGTTCTCGGAATCGCCAAAGAGAGAACTGGAAATGCCAAGATACGTATCCAGAGCGCTGGCTACAAGGTTGCTGCGGAAAGATTAGAGAAGACGCTTCTAAGGCTCGGTGCGACCGGCGCTGTAGATCAAGTAATCAAACTAACTGATGATGGAAAGCTTTACGTATTTACTGGACTTGGCGAAATTGCGGATAGCTATTCTCACGAAATCCTTCGCAGTGCTGCCGGAGCAGCTGCTCGAAACCTATTAGGTGAAAAATCAGCCTTCTTCACTCTTCCACATAAGGATTCATCTGGCTTTGCCGCAATTTGTGAAGGGGCCCTTCTTGGTTCTTATGTTTTTGATGAATTTAGAGGAACCACGAGAAATGAGCGCAAATCTCCGTTAGGCAAAATCGAAGTTCACAGTCGCTTTGGCAAGGAAAAAACCGGTAAGTCAATTCTCAATCGAGCAGCGATTATTGCCAAGTACACCTTCTTAGTTAGAGATTTAGTAAATACTCCACCAAGTCACTTAACGCCCAAATCTTTCTGTGAAAAATTGAAACCGCTAAGCCGTAAAGTTGG
>JACCEB011395668.1_pt1 | contig 19669 bp, 16 predicted proteins | sample 7454761 | NCBI WGS metagenome assembly JACCEB01 (sample SAMN15323454, study PRJNA562643) | freshwater metagenome | isolation source: river surface water | place: USA:Blue River Watershed | collected 2017-08-18 | reverse complement strand
TAACAAAACATAAACCTAGAAAATCACATGAGATTACGCAAAATAGGCAAAATAAGCAAAAATACACAAAAAAGAATCTATACGGACCGAATGTGATGTCCGGTAGCCGCTTTAAGCTCGCTAATTCACCAGCACAACGTATGATTGCGGCGGGTGCAGCTGGTTAATTAAAAGTCTTCTTCACCATCGAAAGTGAGTGCCTGGTCTTCGGCAGTGGTTCCAACCCGGGCCTTGTTATATTCAGTAACACGGCGTTCGAAGAAATTAGTTACGTTTTCTACACTTATATCTTCCATAAAATCGAATGGATTTGCGGAGTTCCAAATTTTAGTATACCCGAGCTGAACCAATAGGCGGTCACTTACATATTCTAGATATTGGGTCATTAGACTATTATTCATGCCCAACATAGCGCATGGAATACTATCCAGAATAAACTTTTTCTCAATATCCAAAGCCTCACGCACAATCGCATGGACCTTTTCTTCTGTAAGTCTGTATTCCGGTTTCAGGTCGTTGTATAGCATGATACTGGTTGTCATATGCGCACCTTCATCCCTGCGAATGAATTGATTTGCGGTTTGGAGCCCGGGCATCAGATTGCGTTTACCAAGCCACATAATACTGCAAAACGACCCACTAAACTGGATGCCTTCAACACATGCCCATGCAATGAGGCGCTCCTGGATGTCATTTGTTTCGCTGTTTGTCCATTTCTTGGCCCAATCAGCCTTCTCCTTCACACATGGAATAGTGTTAATAGCATTAAGTACATTAGTGCGTTCCTTGGAATCAGTAATCAGGTTATATACCATAAGACTGTAAATCTCGCTATGGATATCCTCCATCATAGCCTGGAACCGCAGACATTGTGCAATTTCCTTAAACGTGATTTCCTGTGTGAAATTAAGGTCAAGGTTCTCTGCTACTAGCCCATCACTAGCCGCAAAGAATGCCAATACGTTCTTAATGAAATCGCGTTCTTTGTCAGTGAGCTTATTGGTAAAGTCATTTCGGTCCATGGAAAGGTCAACCTCTTCGACTGTCCAGAATGTCGCTAGCTGTTTCTTATAGTGTTCGGTGTATTTATGGTTGAGCACGGGAAGGAACGTATAGTTATTTTCTGCGTCTTCCAGTAGGTTGAAGTAATGATTACGGCTCTTGCTGCTATTGTTATTATTGGAGGTCATTTTGGATATATGGTGATTTGTGTTCTTAGGGGTTCTTAGGGGTTTGCTTTTAAAATGAATATATTTTACTAGATTGAAAAACATTTTTTTTGTAACTAAATTCCAGATATAATTTATTTTGGAAAGTTTGCTTGGCTAGAGGCTCATTAGAATAATATCACTACATAATAAGTCATCCGGGTCTATCTCTCTGGTTCTAGCCGCCTTACTAACCTACTTACTATCATACACGCTAGTAAATATGTTTCATGAACTCATTTATTATTTCTGCATTGACCATCCGCATTTCCCAATTGATGTTGACGATATTTTAACAGTGGCTAGACACACCGATGGCGAATATGCAGGTGCCAATGTGACTAAAGACACACTTCTGTCTCTAGATTCTACCAAGAGCATAATATGGGATATGGCTGACATTAATGACAAATTTAATCATACCGCACCAGTCTATATAGAGGAATTCGAAGCTGAACTACCAACTGGAGAGCTAGTCCATTGTGTTCGCCATCTTCTGTTCTATGCATTCAATATTGGATATAGGGTGTTCGGTTGTCTACCTGGAAGAGTTGGGCAGCACTATGGTGATTTTGAAGAAGTTATCCTAATTTACCATTTACCAAACAAACACGAAAGCACACACAAATTGTATGGCATGTTTACATTTGCGCATGGCATGGCTAGAGAGGCCAGACTGACTCTAGCCAAGGATATTACTTTCACAGGCCAGCGGATAAATGTTTGGATTGCTAGAAATAGTAATGCCCATATACCTAAAAACAGGACCCGTATAAGGTTCTTTGGTTTTGCAAATGATGTAGTGTCTAGCCATGGTATCGCATGGGCACCATCAAACTATAAAATGCTAGAGGAGTCTTGGTGGTATTCGCTTCCCAAATTTAGATGGGGTGGCCCAGATGGTCCACGTACATCAAGCCCGATTAATCCGGAATTTCTATCTGAATGGGAAGCTAAAAAACAAAAGGACTATGCCGGTTTGCTTGTTTGTTGAAACAATAAAATAATACAATGATGATAAAAAATTGTTTTATCAACCTATAAATACTTCCATAATATAATATCTAAGAACACAACCTTACATTACCAACCTAATAAATATCAGCAATGACAACCCGTAAATCACCTAAACAGATTCAAATCACGCTTAAGCAAGCTACTAAATCAGCTAGTTCGGAACCATCCAAAGAGCTCATTTCCAAGGTTGAATCAGATGCCTACAACACTGCAACTGGACTATCCATTAAAGCCCTAGAATCACTCGTACTGGAAGCAAGCAATGCATACTATAACACTGACACACCAATTCTATCCGATGATGCTTTTGATATCATAATCGATGTGCTAAAACAGCGTGAACCCGACTCGCCGGTTTTGGATAGGATTGGTGCCACCGTGCCGGCAGATGCACCAAACAAAGTTAAACTCCCATATCACTTGGGTAGTATGGATAAAGTGAAACCCGGTAGCAGAGAACTTGCCACGTGGCTTGGTAAATATCCTGGTCCCTATGTAATTAGCGAAAAACTAGACGGCCTTAGCGGCTTATTGATTATTCAAGTTGCGGCGGATGGTAAAACACTAGAAATGAAGCTTTACCGTCGTGGTGATGATGATATTAGCCAGGAAGTTAGCCATCTTGTTAGTCTTGTGAATATAATTCCTAGTACTAAGCATAAACAGGTAATTGAATATATTCGCAAGCAAAATCCGGATAAGGGTGTTCTAGCCGTGCGTGGAGAGCTCATTATCAAGAAGTCAACTTTCACGGCCAAGTATAGTACCAAATATCCAAAGGCTCGTAGTTTCATTAATGGAATTGCATTGAGCAAACCGGAGGCATTTAACAACCAGGCTATCCGTACCATGGCTAGAGACATCGACTATGTTGTATATTCAGTTCTCGACCCCCAACCCATGACCCAGGTCGAGCAATTCGCCCTGCTAGATAAACTTGGGTTCCTAACCGCACATAACGAGGTATTCAGGGGGCTAGATGCGGATATCTTGCAGGAGACCCTTTTGGAATTCAAACGAGAAAGCCAATATGAAATTGATGGTATTATCGTAGCTGACGAAAGCCGTGTGTATCCACTACCGACATCTGGTAATCCTAAACATGCAGTTGCATTTAAGATGCGATTGGATGAACAGACAGCCACCACAACAGTGGAATATGTGGAATACAATGTATCTAAGACTAAGTTGCTTAAACCCCGTGTCAAATTCGCCCCTGTTAAAATCGGTGGCGACACAATCATGTATGCTACCGGGTTCAACGCTAAATTCATTAAAGATAACAAGCTGGGACCGGGTGCAGTGATTACCATTGTGAAGAGTGGGGATGTCATCCCATATATTGCAGAGGTAACTAAGCCTGCACCAAAAGGTTGGCAAGAGCCCGAAGTTGCATATGCATGGAACCCTAGTGGTATCGACGCATATCCTACTGATTTGTCATCTGTCCCCGAGTATCTTAATCGCGAACTTCTGCAGTTTTTCGAGACAATGGATGTTGCAGGTGTTAAGGCCGGGACTGTAGATAAACTGATTGCCGCCGGGTTTACGACCATTAATGACATCTTGAATGTGAAGGCTGAGAATCTGATTTCGGTAGAAGGTTTCCAGATTAAGAGTGCCGAAAAGTTGGTCTCTAACATCAAAACCGCCATATTGGATAAGGTGCACCCTCTAGCCATTGTCATGAACGCATCTAACAAATTTAGCGGATTCGGGCAACGCAAACTAGATGCAATTATCTCTGGCATAGCCGATAACCAGCGTGTATTGACTGGTAAACCTCGAGAGATTACCCTAGATGAGATTACCCAATTGGAAGGATTCCAAGCTAAAACTGCACAGGCTTTTCTCACAGCACTCCCTGTATTCCGTACTTGGCTTGCTGAGCATCCACAAATCCGGGTTTCAGTCGATAGTTTGGCGGATATAGAGGCTACTGGGCCTAAACTAACTGTATCACCGGGTCTAGCCGCGTATCTCAAGCAGAATATTGTATTTACTGGATTCCGGGATGAATCTATGGAAGCCAAAGTAGTTGCTGCTGGTGGTAAAATCCAGAGCGGGATTAGCGGTACTACCCAGCTTGTTGTTGCTGCTGATTTGAGTAAAGGTAGTAGTAAGCTTGATAAGGCCCGTGAAAAAGGTATTTCTGTTATTAGTAAGGCCGAATTTGCAGCCAAGATTGCCAAACTAGAATGATTGTTTGATGCGCTTGGCTAGAGCCTTGAGCCCAACTGAGTCATTATTTTTTAATATAAATAGAATTTCGATAAAGTAATATTATCCTATATAATATCCAATATCAACAATTCGACAGGTAATTAGTATAAACAATCTGATTCGCAGAAATGGCATTCGAACACAATGGTAAACGCATTTATTTCAATGCCGAATCTCCGGAGTTCAGTTTTGTGCGACAAATAGACATCAAATACAATGACGAGGAATGCAGTGACACCAAACGCGAAGTGTGGAAATATATTCCTGGCGACCGTGAAATAACCCGTACAATTCACACTAAATATGCACCGGAAATTTATAGACGAATGCGGCTCCCAGCGTTTGGTAAAGCCGCTAAAATGCCAGCTAGTGCAACTACAACATATGGTGATGAGGTATTTATGGAATGGAATCCTATGGCTTTTTATACTGGGTCAAACAAACTACATCCAACACTACAAAAATTTAAGCAGGAGTACGAAACAAACAATGGGTATGTGCGTGATAAGGTTATTATGAATCCGGATATGACAAAATATTCGCCGTTTTATTGGCATGATAATACACAGTACGAATTAATGACTTATATTGCAAATAATTGTAAAACAGTACAGAAACCGCCAATTTGGTTCAGGAATCAAGGTCAAGAGTCTAGCCAAGCAACCGCGAATCCTGAGAGTTCCACGCAACCAGTATTTGCTGTTTCTAAAAAGGAACGGACTGTAGAACTTAGCCAAGGTAGTGAGCGACCGGGAACATTCAGTATTAACCGTATTAAACAGAAGGTGGACGGTATTAGAGAACGTGTGGAGAATGAAGTTGCTTTCCGGCTTATGAAATTCAATAGTCTGGTAGGTATTCGTCCGGATGAAATCAAGCGGTTTATTTGCGACTATGGTGTTGACCCTGAAATGTATATGCGCATAGTGATTCCTCGTGATAAGGAGACTGGTGAAAACCGTGACCGTGCATTCGTTAATTTCAAATCACAAGAAGATTTGGACACTGTTTATGATATCCTAGCTAACCAGCGCTTGATGTTCGATGGTGCAATTATTGAAGTTCAGTTATTTGATTAGCCGAAAAAGTGTTTTCTTTTTGCAAAGTGTTATGTCATTTTATAGTTTAAATCTACATCCCATGTTACATATTAGATACACACAACCCTAATAGAATTAACCGGTTTAAAGATATGTCAACCGCCGAAAACAAACCAAAACGCCGTGTACCGGCACAAGTTAATGTGCATCAGAAAGCATCCAACGACCGAATACGAGAGTTAAACCGGCAATTTTCACAATATGGTGTTGTCACTAAAGATGATACTGCTAAATTTGCAATAGGTAAAACCCATAAATACAGTATAGACCGAACATATATTAATTTATACCATGACAATGACCGAATTATATTTCAAACACCATTGCTATTTGTGCCATATGGTCCGCGTGTTGTAGATTCCGGTGCTAGTTTCACCGAAACTTATCAGCTTGACGCTAGCTTCTTTAATAATCAATATGACCCGAGTATCACCGAATTTGAATCATGGGTTACCGGTTTGGAAACTACAGTACTCCGACTGCTCAAAAAACGGTCATACCTTGGGCTAGACCGTACAGGCCTAGTAAGCCTGCTTAAAAGAGATGAGTACCGTCACTGTAATAAATTGTCCCTTAAAATCGATAATAAATTGAGCAGTTTTTATATGTTAGAGTCACGTAACCGGCTTGGTGACCGAATTAATTTTAAAGATTTACGTGTCCCCTGCTATGCTGTATTTATCGCCGAAATAAGCACAATCTGGATAAAACGTACAATTACCGAACTGGACACTGTTACTGTAGCCACTGACACGCCTGATAACGTATGGGGGCTTAGTTTGACTGTACATGCAGCACAGTGTGTATATAGCCATTTACATGCTAGACCGGTTGCAGCCGGGGGTCTTCAGTTTGCACCTAACCCTGGACTTGATATGGCTCTAGCCGAGCAACCTACTTGTGGTCCTATGACTATAATCGAACAAGAGCCTCCTGAACATCTAGCCAAGTATTTTAAGATGCTTAAAATGGGTATACCTAAAGATGCTGTTAAACATAAGATGGTGTTAGATGGGCTAGAAGCTTCCTTATTAGACAGTAGACCATCCGCACCGCCGCCTCCACCTATGCCCATAGTATTCGGCAATGGTATGATACCGCCGCCTCCACCTCCGCCACCAAGTATGAGTACCGGACCAGTTAAAATAACAGCCGATATGCTAAACTCTGTTAAACTCAAGGCTGGTGGGCAGCGTGAACTGGCTAAGCCGCCATCTTCTCAACAGCAACCGCAGCGCATGGGATTCAAGGTTGATTTGAATGATATTCTAAATATGAAATCAAAACTCAAAAAACGAAATCCGGATACAGAACCCGATTCATATAGTAAAATGTTTGGTTCAAGCAATGCTTAGGGCCAATCTATCGCATGTTTATTCTTTTTTAGGTCTTCCTCGCTTTGGTTTGGTATCTGCTGCTACAGGGGCTGGGGTTACAGCTGCTGCAGCCTTCTTTCCACGGGCAGACGTTGTAGGAGCAGCAGCTTGCGCGGGAGCAGCTGGTTTTGCAGTTGTCGCTGCTGCAGATGTAGCCCTATTAGTAGTATTATTCGACATACTACGTGCTGCCTCATTAAGCTTATCAGTAAGCATTTTTAGGGTAGTTGGGTTAATTAGCTGTGCCAGTGCACCCAGACCGCCAACACCATTATTATTTGCAGGCGGCTGTTGTTGCTGCTGTGTGGTGGTAGACTGCGGTACTGATTTACCAGCTGCAGCTGCTGCCTCAGCTTCCTTGCGTTTAGCAAGTCTAGCCGCACGACGTTCCTTCAGGACAGTCAATGGGTCTTCCATTGATGTATCGTCTTCTGAATTGTCAATAATCTTGGGTGGCTGTTTTGTTTGCTGCTGTTGCAAATTACCAGGGTTTGTGACTTTACCATTGCTAATCGTTAGTTGGCCAGGTGGAGGCGGTTTATTAGAAGAGGGAGGAGGACGTGCAGTACCAAAACAAATGTCGTTTGTAGTATTGGTCACTGGGTTGCCATTTGCATCCTTTGTATGGGTAGTAATGGTCCTAATACGCGGGTCTGACAAATCCATTTGATATCCGCCATTACTCAGTGCTTCGGATGTAATACCAGCTGCAGTTAGACTTTGCAATACCATTTCCTCCAAGTTAATTCCAGCAAGTGCCTGGATCTCCTCAAGTGTAGTCTTGCGATATCCTTCTTCCTCATATTGTCTTTCTATTTCTTGTCGTTCTTCCTCCTTCTTAAACTTCTGTGCCCGTTGTGTAGCATCCTGACTAATCATTGCTAGTTCATAGTCAGTCAACATATATTCCTCGTCAACCGGTCGCTGGAATGAAGAATACGGAAGCACATCCTCAATCAGTTCTTCTGTGGCTCCGGTTTGCATATTGGAAGGTACATTACCGACCTTTTCAGTATCAAGAATAAGCTTATATGATGATTGTCTATCAGGATTTGGAACTGCCTTTTTAACTACCAACATATACTCATCATCTACTGGTGCAAGTGCATAGCCATTAAGCGTAAGTTGCTCAGCTACTGATACCGGAATACCTTCTCCACGGAAACTGTAATTGACAAAGTTATATGGCGCCTTATAATCAAATCCAAGCAAGCCATCGCCATATACGAATTTAATAATCCCGCGTTCGTATGCCTTGTTTAGACCAGGATAGCTGCATACATTATCCATGGCCTTAGTACAAATCGAATTATGCAAATCCAGCGCAACAACACGGTGTTTCCAACTAATACCAATTAGGTCGGCCATGCATGCAGTCAGATATCCGGTACCGCAACCAATATCCAGTACAGTTACCGGCTGCATTTCGAATTTCAGCTTTTGTTCCTCTGATGCGTCCACAGGTGGCAAAATACGGGTCAGTTCTTGTAGTGCCTTCGCGTGGTGCATAATTGTACCCATGTGGATATGGTATTTTGGCTCAATCTCCACAATTCCTTCAAATTCGTATATAGCTGGTCCGGCAGTCTTTGCAAACCGGAATCTATCGTATTTACGAAGCACTGCTACCACACGCGGGTCGAGCTCAGTGCCAAAAAACTCCTTATACTTAACCTCTAGCTCATCTACCAGAATGTCCTGATTGCGACCATTCTTTGTGGCTTTGGCACGTAACAGATTGTCATATTCCTTTTCAAGTTTGTTGATATATTCCGCTTCCGCAAGAATGGCTAGAATCTTCTCCTTGAGTTTGTCAGGTTTACTATCCTTAACTTCAGCATCTGTGGCTGTTGCGGGTGTGGATTCAATAGCTGTTTCAGCCGGTGCCGCCACTGGTGTTGCCGCTGCTTGAGATTGTTTAGCCGCTTCTGCAGCTACCACTTCTGCAGCCAACTGTTTCTTAGTTGGCTTTTTGGTAGGTTTAGCTACCGGCTCAGTTGTAGTAGTAGTTTGTTTCTTAGGAGGCATGGTCAGTTTATTGATATGTGAATTTATGTGTCCTTTGGTATGTGTTATGATATGGTTATAACGAAGATGACGCTTAAATTGATTAAATCGCAGATAAAATATTGCATGCTATTAAATCCAACTGTACAATACTATAAATCCAATATTAGATAATTCAAATGAGTATTACACCATATAGTAAATACAATAAAGGCGGTGTCAGATTCTATGTAATTGTCCTTATTTTAATCGCTGTCGCTGTGGGTATATATATTTATATATATCGGAATCCGCAATATTCTATGTTTACTAATACCAGCACTATATTAGCCCCTGCCGAATTATTACCATTACCGCATGTCACAACTGCTCTAGACACAACTTCAACAGCTGAACTGGAAACTATATGCAGCGGGATAGACCACGGGAAGCCTATGACTGATACCGAATTCCTAGAGACTATGATTCCGCATCACCAAGTGGCCGTCGCAGTTGCCAAATCTATGAATTCCGCTAACCAAATAATCCGCGAATTTTGCCGTCAGATAATTTGGCAACAGGAATACGAAATCACTCAGATGGAGGCAATGGTTGGTCGGCTACCCCAGCCTTTTAGCACGGCTAGAGCCAAACTCCGGTTCACACAATCCCTATATGACTTTTATAACCCACCCACTCTAGCCATGGTTAACCAGCCGGTTTGTATTCCCATGCATTTCCAAGTAAGCGGGCACTTACCGCCCAATATGCCGCCTATGTCCGATGAGTCATTCCTTAAACATATGGCCGAACACCATGCAACGGCTGTTAAAATGGCTAAGACACAGATGCGGACAACCGATAACTCCTTTATCAGTGCACTATGTTATGACCTCATACATCAACAAGAACTGGAACTTGTGAAGATGAATGAGATGATTGCCAACCGTGCATGGGATACCTCGGTTATGCTAGGCTAGAGACAAATAGATATCTTACTAATTAAATAATAAAATACAAAATACAAAATAGTCTACATAATGCCCAGAACCCATAAAAGCAGATTAACTACACGGAAACGCCGAACCCATAAACAGCGGAAACGCACTGTATTAACCGGTGGTGGTTTAATGCCTAAATTCGGCGCTGATACTATCCGCAAATTCCTGGATTTACCAACCGTTAAAACACAACTCCAGACAATCAGCGAATTATCAAATGAAACCGGGGTTATCAACGTAAAAAATGTGTATAACAAGACACTTAACACAGAGGAACTATATGATATAATTATACCATCTAATGGTGGTGCCGTCAAGGTATGGAGTCATGGTTCAGGACCAGACGCAAGTGCAACTGTAACTGCGAGTATTCCAGGTAAGCATGTGTATATCACCAGTGGGCCAAATAAGGCGCCACAAGTTGTAGGAGTAGTAATAAGGTCGAATTCAGCATCAGGCTAGAATCAGTGAAACAGCGTTGGTCATAGGCTCTAGTTGGGCGGCATAATTCGTACCGTTCACACTGAATTATAAGCCCACCAGGGGTGGGCTTAAATCCTAGTGGAACGTCAGTGCCTAGACACTCGTAAGCCCACCCCAGAGGGTGGACTTATAATAGAGTGTCGACGGTACGGTCTACCTGTGACAAAATGATTTCAACTGCTCTACCAACTGTCGGGACTTCATCTGCATGAAACTTAGTAAGATAGTATACAAGAAACGGGATTGACCTTTGATAACCATTATTACAGAAGATTAGGATATTATGCCGACCTGGGGCTCTAGCCATGCTATCAATCATTTCGCCGCATTCCTGATATTGTTCCCGGTTAATTTGTATGGTGTGCTCATATCCATATTCCAACACGGTAAACGGACAATCCGGAATTTGCGTGTTTAGTTTTTCGAATTCACTCTTTGCCGGTAATATGGCTACAATATGATTGATGTTATCCGCGGCTAGAGCCTCTGGTGTTAACTCAATCTGTTTATCCGCTAATAACAAATTCCAAATGATATGATAAGTCTGGGATGGTGGCATCGGCTCCACTTCCGAATAATCCAGGCGCGATAGGGACATCATGCAAGTTATGGTATAGTATAGGGGTAGGGTCAGGGTATGTTACTGTATGTTTACACATTTTAAATGAAATTTAACCGCACAGGAATAATTATTCCCATACGGTTAATCGCGGTCTAAAAACAAAATAATTCGCCAATCAATAAATAGATATCGCAAATATGGATGACAAACCGCATCTACAGACAGTAGTGTATGATTTATCAACTAGTGACAATCCGCAACAAGACAAGTGTCTAGCCGTGTGTCAAGCTTGTAACAAGATATTTGCGAATAAGTACTCTCTCAAACGACATGAGGAGAATACACCAGTTTGTTATAACTGGAACCTTATTAAAACACGAGAGCCAGGGCATGTGAACTCAGATAGTGCACCAGTAGAAGCCAATATACTCGATGTATTAGATGAATTCCGCCTTAAAATCCTTACAGCACCAGAGAGCAAAACACAATGTCAATACTGTAAAATCGCGTTTAGTAACACAGGGAACCTAAATAAACACTTCCGGACTTCGGTTACATGTAATAAATATGCTCTATCCAAGCTTAACAACGTTCTGTCATTTATTAGCATCTAAGAATTCCGTATCCGTAATCCGCGTTTCTTTTTTAAACTTATGTGTTATCAATTTATCAATAATTAGCGCCAGGCTGGCAGGGGTTGCTTGGACTTCTAGGACCTGACCAGACAAGAGATTGGCTAGATAGTACTTATACTTAGGAATCATATCCGGATGGTGTCTAGCCAAGCAAGATATATTTAAAATCAAAGTGTCACAAACAGCAGGCTCTTTGCCGTCCGAAAACCACACTTCCTTTTCATGACCTGAAGGCGTCTGTAGGGTGATGTTGTCAGTGGTAACCTGTGTCACGCGGCCAATCTGGGGATACGCAACAACCGATTTTGCCCTTGTGCGCACACCCGTTGTGTCTTCCTCATAATAATATACATTATCGCCGACACGGAGCATGTCGGGTGTCAAGGTAGATAGCGCTTCATCTGTACCTTCCATCCTGTTCAATAACTGGCGCTGTTGGTAATCCTTATTAATATACATATAGCAGCATAGCTGTAATACATGTGTACCGGATAGCTCGCTTGTAGTTTTGAATTCGAAAAGCCGGTTCTTGTCCATATAGTCAAACTTCGCGGCTAGACCCCGACCCTGTAGTTCTGGACGGCCAGTAATCATGGTTGGCACTTCATAGCGACCATCCTCTTGAGACAGTGATAGTCTGAACATCCGGTTTACGCAGGCTTCTAACTGTTTCTCGTCTAGCCAATCGTATTTAATCATTTGGACCCGCTTGAAATCAAAACCGTTATTGAAAGAGGACCAGGTGGTAGCTACTTTAAGTAGCTGGGCAATATCTGCGAAATTAGCGCCCCTATCGGGTAGTGGGAACCCAATTTTCTCGTCCGAATACTTCCGCAAATCATTTAAGATAGTGCAGCGACCGGTTGTCATCATTTCATAATATGCTGGAACTGCAATACCTGTAATATCCGCTACGTTTTCCACTAGCCCGTTCCCCTGTGCCCAAGATGCAGGTGATTTGGTTATGGTGGTAATGGGTTCAGCTGGTGTAATTTCGTTTAGGGTAATATGTTCGAGAAGTTCGCCCAACAGGACAGCCGGGACATGGGAAATGAGCTCTGTTACGTTTACAGTTTGCACTTTATCTACTTTTTCGGGAGCGTCTCCCCTGACTACGAGCTCGGCTAGACGGTGTACTGAAGCATATTTGGGTATATCCGCCTGCTTAAGATACGGTAGATAATCGGAGAAACATCCATGTACGAGAATAAGCCGTTCTTTGGCCCGGGTCGCTGCGACATAGAGAATATCGGGGCATCGTGTGGTATCTGCGTCTTTCATATAGTACTTGAATATACTAGCGTCGAACCCCAGCACTATAACGGCTTTACGCTCTAGCCCTTTGAATTGATGGAATGTTGACATCACTATTTTACCTTTACAGACTTCTTCATTAATGGTCTCTTCATCACTCACTGGGATAAATATCGGGATTTTACACTGGGTAAGCGCATTACCCAATTCGCGAATCGGAATGCACGTCTGTTTAACCGAATATGCCAATACTGCTATATCTTCGCGCTTATACCCATCATCGAATAACTGGAATATGAGCGGCAATACCTTTTTCCGGATGAGTACCGGGTTAAGCATATTGGCAATCACGTACTCCGGCTTCCGACCACTAGTTTTGTGGCTAATTATACGGTCCACTCCATCGGGCTCGTTTAGCATCACCTTGTTGATGAAATCGGCCATTTCACTGGTTATACGCCGGCTAATTGATAACTTTGCAGAGTGCCATTCACGCTTGGCCACACGGGCACCTGTTTCATATAATTGGCTACCCATAGTTAAAAACCTGTTATCCGCACCCTGGAATCCATAAATTGTCTGGTACCGGTCCCCAAACAATATCAACTGCGGATTGGGACATTGGTTATCCCGCAAAATCTGTTTAATCAGCTTAAAGAACACCGGGCGCATATCCTGGCATTCGTCAACAAACAGGCGTGCGAAGTTGATTTTGCGGCCGGGTTTCGGTCGTAGTTTGGGGTCGGCAAGCCGTTTTGCCATATGGACTTCATTGATATTGGTATCATAATAGTGGTACCAGAACGCATGATAGTTGTGGGCTTCGAGGTTGGCTAGACCAGCCGCCTCTATTCTTAACCTGGTTTCCTCTTTTAGCTTCTTGTTATAGGTGATACATAGGTGCTGAACTGGGGGGTCCTTTATGGCGATAATCATACATGTAGTGGTTTTACCGCTTCCTGCTACCGAGTCCACCTGTACATTATTGCCAGCGGAAATGAGGGAATATATATGGTTCTGCTCATCTGATGGCGTGATACCCAGTTTGTCCAATCCCGGTTTTTCTGTTATTTTATTTGTTATTTTATTTGTTTTTGATGCCTTAGCTTGTGGATTACGTTTTGGTGGCATTTGTTATTTCTTTAAACTTGATTTATTATGCAAATGAATAAATAGGCATTAAGTTAAATAATACTATTGCTATAAAGTAAATAATAGTATATATAACTAGCATATCTTAATAAGATGAGTAGTAAACGTAAAAACAATAATTGGGTTATGGTATCCAAACGTGCTTCATCTCGATTACCGGGCCATAAACGCGACCGTAAACCAGAATTATTCCGCAAAAACCCAGATAGTGTGCCGGAGGTAGATTGTGATGCTAGTACTGCTGGTGGTACAGGGGCATTTGGTGAAACACAAATCTGTACCGGCAAATTCGATGTCGGAGTCACTGACTTTAAACGATTGAATAATCAGGCTTGGAGTTACAAACGTAAAGGGTATGTTTCAGTTAAACGTATACAAAAACAGGAGTTCAAATGCGTTGTTAAGTATTTAAATATTACCAAAACCGGTGGTGATTCAGAAGAACTTGATAATGAAAACCGCGCAAATATGGAGGATTTTGAAAAGGAACGTGATGTTTTACTATCTATGCAGGGACATCCCAATATTGTAAATATCATACCCAACATTAAAGTCCGCAATCCAAAAATGGATTTATTATTATCCACCGATTCTGTGCAAAAGCCTGTTCCATACTATGTTATGGAATATTGCACAGAGGGTGATTGTGATAGGTTCGTCGGGTCACCAATATATAACCAAATAAAAGGCAGTAAAACTGAATTTAGCAAACTGGTACGTAACTATATCAGCGATGTATACAGTGGTATTAAGTATATACATAGCAAGGGCTATATTCACTGTGATATCAAGCCCAAAAATATATTTGTTACTAAGCCACTGAATATCCAGGCTGGTAGGTCGCTAGTAGATTCGCTGGTATTCAAAATTGGTGATTTTGGTGGGTTGGCTAAAGTTACGGAAGAGGCAGTTGTATTTACACAGGCGTATGCGCCACCAGTAGACTATATTCCGTATATAAAACATTTCCAGGATTACTATGGGTTCGCATTATCACTGTTTCAGTTTATAACGGGTGTCAATCCGCGCAATAAAATTTATTCAAGAGGTAATGAATCCAAATATATCAGCCGGTTATTTGCAGTTGATGATTGGGTTGGTGATAGTTTAAATCTAGAAACTCTCCAGATTGTCAGAGATTTTTTCACTGAAATGAATGAATTGGAAAAGGGTGTGATTGGGACGATAGATAATTATTTACCAAAGCTTACCAAAGCCATGGAACACGACACTAGCTATTTCACATACGTAAACTTACTCAATGAAATGAATGCCAAACTTGCGCTGGATACTTCTATGTATCAGCGATTCTATGGTGCAATGACTGCACTTAATAACTATAAATTTACACATATATCCAGCGAAATAACAGCTGGAAATGTTACCAAGAAGAATATAAGAAAGCCTACAGCCGGTGAACGTATTAAAGGGACAGTAGCCTGGTTCAAGCGTCTAGCCACCGGGAAACCAGTTGTAGAACCTATCACCAAATCCCAACGCATTCAACGCTTGGCTAGAAGCAAGAAACGCTTACAGAAGCTTGGTGCCAACACAGTTATTGGCAGCGGACGAAGTGGTCGCATAAGAGCCGACTCCAAACCCAAATCAACAAAGATGCAGCGACTTAAACAAACCCTTAAGAACTTATTCAGGCGGAAATAGACAGCTCAGACCAATGATGAACTAATATATAGGTATTAAGTAATATACATAATCATATAACCATCCGTACCACTGTATAACAATGTCACATAAACTAACTAAAAAGCATCGCTCTACAACTATGATGATTAAAAGCATTTTATCATCTGTCCCCGGATTTGAAGAATATACAGTGTATAAGAAACCGTACACTAATCTAGACCCGCAATCAACTAAACCAATAGATATACATGAAATCAAACAAATATATACTTCACTAGCAAGTAACCCCAGTCTAAATGCCCTATTTGAATCCCATAAACTGGGAATATTTGCAAGAAAACCTAATGATAAAGTATATATATATGTGCCTACAGCTGATGCATTTGATAGATTGTCTAGCTATGACCTAAGCAAAGATTATGAGGACCGGGCATTGAATAAATTGGGTGTAAAATATGTAATTGCGGTTGCTAAAATGCCAGATAGGGTTAATGATACCCTAATCACTTGCTCTGAAAGTACAGTTCTCAATTCCGGCAGTTTTGGGTCGGTAGAATTATGCACTACAAAACCAGTTGTTAGGCAGGCTGCAAAACAGCGCACGGATGAGCAAAAGTTTATTGTGAAATATATGATTAGGGCACATGATTTTGCAGCTGCACAACACGAAATTGCAATGATGCGTAAGTTACAGGGCCATCCTAATTTTGTACATGTATACCCTCATATTAAACTTACTAACCCCTCTAGCCAACTGTATATAGTTCAGGAATACTGTAATCTTGGAGACCTATTTGATTTTATAGATAATTTACATACCGAAAAAACAATTCACACCATGCAGGAAATGTATTCTAAAATGATAACGAATTTGTTTAGTGACATATATAGTGCAGTCAAATACATACATGGTAAACAATTAATACACGGAGACATAAAACCGGAAAACATATTCGTATCAAGTGTTAGTGGCAATAGGGATGAGCTTGATAAAGTTGTATTTAAACTTGGCGATTTAGGCGGCATACATGATTCCGGACAGGTTACTAAAGTACATACTGCACGTTATGCTCCCGGTGTTAGACATTTACTGAATGCATACTTCATAGATTATTACGGTTTGGCATTAACACTTTATTCAGTTATCACACTCAGTCTACCGCCTAAAGATAAGTTTTACGCAGATGGCGCATACATCCCACTTCTTGATATTTATATTCAATTACTTTCAACAAATGCCAAATTTAAAAATCATTTAACAATAGAGTGCCAGGACCTCATACAAGCCCTGTTTTTCCTATTGAACAACGTCGAACGCACCCTATTAGAGAATCCGGGCGACGATGAAGCTGAATCATTTGATATGCCGGAATATGTCGCGTTTTTCAGACATTTCGCACCACTAAATAACTATAAGTATATGGCAGCTAAACTTAAAAATAATAATAGTATAATTAGCAAATCTGGGCGCAAATCTGGTAACCATCATTATTCTAGCCTAAAACGCCGTGGAATCAATCTTGTAGAGAACGGCAACCTTTTAAACAATTCTTATGTCTAGCGATAAAATAACACCTAATATTAAATAATAAAACACCATATACTAAACTACCTATTCTGACAGTAATATGACTAACAACAAATACCCGGATGTATTCCGGTGGTTTTTTATATGTGTAATCGCATTCACTATCGGGGCATATATTATCACTACATATGGTCTAGCCAAGCATTATTGGATATCAGCAGGTATCATATTTTGCCTCATCATCATCGTTTGGGGCTGCCATACACTATATATGCAGAATACCGGCTTCCAAATCTTAAACTCAAAGTCAGCAAACATGGCCATGGCTAGAGGCCCTGTCCCAGGTAGCATCCATGTACAGCCCGGTACTTTCCCCGATAGCACTCAATCATACTTTGGCACTGAGATTCCCATTATGGGTCCTTTAGACGGTTTAGCACCCACTGATGTAGTTACTCGCATGAACTACTTATACGATAAAACCAGTTACCCATACCGAACACCCAAATTCACCGACTATGAAACCACCGCTGATACCAACCTTAAAACACACGGGAGCAGTCTACTTGTCGGTAGCCTATTAGACACACCTGCAACCAATGCTGAAATGGCCCGCTGGTATCCTAACACTACCCGCCTACAGGTCAGTGCCCGTGACTGCACTAACTATGCAGCGGGAGACCCCAGGTCTTGCAACATGGATGGCCGGATTTACCAGATTTCCACATCGTCGGCCCCTACCAATGCAGTAACACAAGGTAAGCTACTCGACCAACGGACAGAGGCTCTAGCCGAGGGTTTTGAGAATATGAATAGTGTACCTAAATCACTGAGCACCTTACATGAATTTCCGGTATTGTTTAAGAACTCCGGGTCCAATAATGTGGAATTCGACGCCGAACACTTGCACCCTATTGGAACAAGTGGTGATATGTGCCGTACATGTAAAGTCGGGCGCTGTACTAAGGGAACTTGCGGATCCCGTGTGTTTGAACCAGGTAATGATAATATAATCGACGTTGCCAATTATGTTCGTGATTACCTGGCCGATGATATCCCATTTACCGGACCTGTTCCTGCAGCTCATGTTCCAGGCGATCTGCGCTTGGCTAGAGGCTAAGATATAGAAAATTTAATATTCTATTTCGACAGAGTTGTAAGTACATACTCGCTCTGTTTATTTAAACCTAACGCCTTACACATTGTATTCTTATGGATAATATATTTAGTTCCATCTTTTATTATAAGTATTCTTGTTTTAGTATCAAAAGATATTGGTTGTTCGTTTTCAGGTGAGTAGTTAATCATGTCACCCTCATTGTTAGCACCACATATCCAAAATCCGTTATCTCCTTTGACAGAACCCCTAACTCTATTTTTGTTAAGTATCCAGTCATATAATTCGATAGGTGTAGTCATTGCTCTGTTAACGTATATTCCAATCTAAACTCCTAAAAACAATTTTTTAGTTGCCTAGAGTCTCCAAGATGGAACCCGGAAGTCCAAGTTAGATGGCTTGAGTCTCCAAGATAGTAGCAAGTGGATCTAGCCAAGTAACGGAGTCTCCAAGATGGAAACCGGGAGTCCATGTTAGATGGCTAGAAGGTCCAAGAAGGTAACAAAGGGTTCTAGCCAAGTAACGGAGTCTCCAAGAAGGAAACCGGGAGTCCATGTTAGATGGCTAGAAGGTCCAAGAAGGAAACCGGGAGTCCATGTTAGATGGCTAGAAGGTCCAAGAAGGAAACCGGAAGTCCCGTCTACCTAACTCGACACATACTGTACGGGAACCTGGAGCGTTTTGTATGTGGTTTGTGGTTGACAGGTTTCGGTGAGCACAAAACCCACCTAGTTTTTGGAAAAACACGTAGCCAATTTTTTTGACCGGAAAAAAGACATAAAGGTTCGAAAAATGACCTGGAAGCCGTTTGCGCGCCTGTGGTTTTGCCGTTTTTGGGTTTTTCATACGATTTGTCACTTTTTACCCTCCGATGCAAAGCAATGTATCGGGATAGGGATGGTGAAATTATGATTGGTGATTTAGACAAAGCTATAATGAAAGTAACGACAGATAACATAGACAGAATAGACACTTTCCTGGATGAATTATATGGAGAATTACGATTACGGGACAAATCAATATTAAGGTTAATAGAAGCTCAAGGTTATGTACCAGACGGAGAAGAACGAGACCCTGAAGCACGCCCGGTTTACTATCATGAAAACATACACGGAAATTATCATATTCGCATATGTGAACAAATACGAGACTATATGGACCTCAAAAAGAAACAACATATGACCCATTTAACAAAATACCTAGAGCAGCGGGACACCCTTAAACTAACATAACAACCGGTAACCTGTTTTTAGTTTGTTTTAGTTTTTATTTTATTTGTCGGTAAGTTTATGTGTATATATGTAAATACAAATACATAGGGGGAATATCGTAATTTGACACAATGGACGTTACTACATTACTCATCATCATAGTCATCTTCTT
>JACCEB010471525.1_pt1 | contig 19673 bp, 13 predicted proteins | sample 7454761 | NCBI WGS metagenome assembly JACCEB01 (sample SAMN15323454, study PRJNA562643) | freshwater metagenome | isolation source: river surface water | place: USA:Blue River Watershed | collected 2017-08-18 | reverse complement strand
GAACTGATGCAAAAGGGGTGCCGTTGTTGGGGCTTCTTCGACCACGAGGGCATCCTCCGGCATGCATTCAGCCAGCTGATAAATCATCACTCTGGGATCGATCAAGGACGCATGCGAGTTGCTCGCCGGTGCACCGCGGGCCGGATGTGAAGCGACTTCATCAAGAAGTCGCTTCACCTCTTGAGAAGCCTGTTCACGCTTAGCCGTCCAGTTAGAACTTGCAAAGCGCTTTAATCGCTGTGCCGCTTCGTCGCGCTGATGAGCGCTCATCGCTGCACTCAACCGAGGCAATAATTGCTCAATCGTTGACTTTACATGAGCACGAATGGCAAGCTCGGTGTAATAGTTTTTACCAAGCTCCCAGTCCCGCTCGCTGATATGAACAACTGCCATGCCTTGGGGCAAGGGGTCGACATCGCTATAGGCCGACATCCGAAGCAGGTCGCCGCCAAGGCAAATGAGTAAATCGTAGTCCGACAATGTGTCGCGCACCTTCTTTTGATTGCGCGTGATATCTCCCATATGACAAACATGCTCAACCGGGAATCGACTGTTATAAGGAACAGATTCAAGATAGACGGCAGCGCCTAAGATCTCAGCAAGTGCCGATGCCTGCTCAAAGGCGTCTTGCTCTGCAATTTCGCGGCCAGCCAAGATCACAGGACGTTTCGCCTGAGTGAGGTGTTTGAGCAGCATGTCCATGCTCTGGCCAACAGGGGCAACCTCGCTGTGGACTCTTGTTGAGGCCATAAGATCGATTTCCGCCTCTTCATCAAGTACCGAACCAGGCAGGCTCAAAAATACCGGACCACAAGGTGGCGTTGTTGCTATCTTTGCAGCCCGCCTTAAGACACGCGGAATATCCTCAATGCGATGAATCTCGAAAGACCACTTCACCAGCGGTTGGGCAACAGGAACCAGGGGTTCATAGAGCAAGGGCTCTTGAAGACCATGACCGATTTCGTACTGGCCCGCGGTAATAATCATCGGCGAGCCCGAAAATTTGGCGGCGTAAATCGCACCCATCGCATGGCCAAGTCCTGGCATGCAATGCAGGTTTACCGCTGTTAACTTCCCGCTCGAACGACTGTATCCGTCGGCCATCGCCACGACGATGGACTCTTGTAAACCAAGCACGTAACGAATCTGCGGGAAATTCGCAAGCGCTTCCATGACAGGCAGTTCCGTGGTGCCGGGATTACCGAATAAATGGCTCACGCCCTCGTCAGCCAAAACCGCCAAAAATGCGTCGCGACCTGTCATGCGTTGAACGGCCATCGTTTGTTCTCCCTAGTAAAACCGCATGGTGAGTTGAACACGATCAAAACAGCTTGGCTGCCTCAAGCACAGCAGGCTTAAGTGACCCAAGCCATCGATTAACGCCTGATCATATCCCCAGCAAAGCCTTTGCGAGCGCTAAAGCGTACCGGTAAGTGCTGAGCGGAGGCCTTACCGCTCATGCATGGGCTAGCGCTTTGCGGCCAAGCATTGCCTCAAGCGTGGCGACTAGGGCCAACGCGGGTGACAGGAGGCTCGTGCAAGCGCGCTTCGCAGTCTTTGCGTCAGCGATTTAAACTTTAGCCCATCATTGTGTTACGCAAGTCCGTTTGGAGAAGCCTGTGCTAAAGACCTACCAGTACCCAAAGTTCACTTACCAACGGCCGCCCGAATTGAGTCTTGGCGAAAACCGCATGACGAAACGCTTTCCGGTCATTGTTGTGGGCGCAGGACCGGTAGGTCTGGCTTGCGCCATTGATCTTAAACAACAAGGTATCGATTGCTTGCTCATCGATGAGGACGATACCGTGTCAATCGGATCGCGAGGTGTTTGCTATGCCAAGCGAACGCTCGAGATTTTTGATCGATTAAACATGGGTAATGATGTGGTGAATCGCGGCGTTAGCTGGCAGCGCGGGCGAACGTTCTTTCGAAATGATGAGGTCTATCACTTCAATTTGCTCGCTGAGTCTGGCCACGAACGCCCAGCCATGATCAACTTGCAGCAGTACCACCTAGAGGAAATACTTCAGCGCCGAGCAGCTCAAGCACAGGTCGACATGCGCTGGCGCCAAAAGGTCATCGCGGTGGATCATTCATCGGTTGATGTCGGCACGCATACGAGGACGGTTCAACTTCAAGTCGAAAGCCCTGACGGGGTTTATGAGCTCTCTTGCGACTGGCTGGTTGTTGCCGATGGGGCACGAAGTTCTATTCGCCGCATGATGGGTTTAGACGTCGAAGGCAAGGTTTTTACCGACCGATTCTTAATCGCCGACGTGGTCATGCAGGCTGATTTCCCTTCCGAGCGCTGGTTTTGGTTTGATCCTCCCTTTCACAGGAACCAGTCGGTCTTGCTCCATCGGCAAGCCGATAAAGTTTGGCGTATCGATTTTCAACTTGGTTGGGATGCCGACCCCGAGGAAGAAAAAAAGCCCGAACGCGTGATTCCGCGCATCCAGGCGATGCTAGGCGAAGAACATCGCTTTGAACTTGAATGGGTGTCGGTTTACACGTTTCAATGTCGCCGCATGTTGAGCTTTCGCCACGGACCGGTGCTATTCGTTGGTGATGCGGCTCATCAAGTTTCGCCATTCGGTGCACGCGGCGCAAATTCTGGCATCCAGGATGCTGACAACCTTGCGTGGAAGCTCGCAAGAGTCGTCAAATGCCAATCACCGGAACGATTGCTCGATAGTTATAATCAAGAACGCGTTTGTGCTGCTGATGAGAACATTCTTAATTCAACACGATCAACGGACTTTATAACACCAAAATCATCAGTCAGCCGTGTTTTTCGTAACGCAACCTTAGACCTCGCCAATCACTTTCCTTTCGCACGAAGCATGGTGAATTCGGGCCGATTGTCGCTGCCAACTCACTATCTCGACTCATTGCTCAACACGGCCGACCTCCCCTCGGATCACTTTGCTTGTGCACTCTATCCTGGTTCACCGATGTGCGACGCCCCGATCATGGTCAATGGACAAAGCAGTTGGCTTTTGCGTAATTTTAATGGCCGCTTTGTTCTTTTATTTGTCAAGGGCGATGAAGTAAGCGACCAAGTCGTTAACTCAGAAGCCATGAAGCGATGGATTGAATCCGCAAATATTCATTTAATAGCCATCGATTTATTGCAACAGCCGCGAGCGTCAAATGATCAGGACCCCTGGATCAAAACTCGGCTTGATCTTCAGCCTGGAAACTGCTGGTTAATGAGGCCAGATCAACACCTTGCAGCGCGCTTTCGGAAGGCAGCGCTTGACCCTTTAATGAAAGCCTTTGAGCGCGCAACAGGGCAAATCGAGCAGCCGGCTGCTTCCACACGAGATGTCGCGCCTGAGCAAGCAGTTGCTCCAATATCTGGATCATTGACCGGAGCGTTAAGGATTGAGCCCAATTTCAAGGATTTCGACACCCCGGTGCTGCGCGATTATCAAGGCAATGATCGCTTTTATGACATGCTTATCAATGCGCATCGAAATCTCAGCGACGATGCTTCATCGGCTTTAAACGCAAGACTGTTGCTGTTGCTCGCTAATCATATTGGCGATGTGTCAGTCCTGCAGCAAGCGATCGAAGCTGCTAAAGCGATTCAAACATCGACAAGTTACAAGGAGTAGATCAATGCCGACCATCACCACCGACGATGATGTCAAGCTTTACTATGAAGAGGCTGGTTCTGGCACGCCCATCGTTTTCGTTCATGAGTTTGCTGGCGACTGGCGTAGCTGGGAGCCACAAATGCGCTATTTTTCGCGTCGTTATCGATGTATTAGCTATAGCGCACGAGGCTATTTTCCCTCTGATATTCCCAACAATTGGGAGATGTACTCGCAAGAGCGCGTACGCGATGACATTCTCGCCATACTCGATGGACTTTCGATCAAACAAGCCCATATCGTTGGCCTTTCGATGGGCGCATTTGCGAGCCTGCATTTTGGCATGGTGCACGGCAGTCAAGGCATGAATTCGAGGGCGCTCTCGCTCACCCTTGCCGGGGTCGGCAGTGGTGCGCATCCGGCCCACTACCGAGCCTTTCAGGCAAGTGCGCGCGAAAATGCTGATCTCATCCTTAAAGAAGGTATGGCTCATTTCGCAGCGACCTATGGCCATGGCGCAGCCCGAGTACAATTTTTAGGCAAAGATCCAAGGGGATTTGCCGAGTATGAGCGGCAGCTGGCCGAACACTCAGCGCTCGGCTCAGCCAATACCATGCGTGGCTATCAAGGGCGACGCCCCTGCCTCTACGAACTGAGCGAAGCGATCGCAGCGATCAATGTTCCAACATTGATCATGAGCGGTGACGAGGACGAGCCTTGCCTGGAACCCTCACTTATGCTTAAGCGGGCTATTAAAACCGCTCAATTGGCGATTTTGCCAGGTGCCGGACATGGGATTAATCTCGAAGAGCCAGCCCTGTTCAACCAGTTACTTGCCGAATTCCTGGCGCAAGTTGAACAGGGCAAGTCCTTCGAACGGCATCCCAAAGCCGCCCCTGAGTCGATTTGGGGCCCTGACGGCGATCCGCGCGAACGTTTCGGATCAATGCGTTAGCATGCCAACAAACGATTTAATCGCTAGACCGATGATTTAAAGTAACTCGAAGACCTCATAAGTCGGGCCGCTCGCCTCGCGGCGGCCGCTTGCGACAGCCATTAACTTATTGAGCCACTGGTACTTGGGTGATGCGGTCTCGAACAAGGGTGTGCTACGAAAATAATAAGTGCTTGGATCGACTGCTTCACCCCGGTTCAGGCGCTCGATAACTTCAGCTGGTCCATGACGCATACCCTTATAACTCATATAAATCAGCTGATCGTCTTCGGTTTTGAGCGTGATGCGAACGTCTAGCATTAAGACAGCATCGCTTCGTAGCAAAAGCCAGTCGCCGCCAGGACTGGGCTGGACCGTGCCGCGCAGTCGATCACCTTGAAAATGTCCGCCTGTCACGCTTGCAATACGCCGATGGCCGTAGGGTGTTAATCCAAGATCATCAATCCTCGGAACCTCAGCTTTTATCGTAAACAAATGGCGTGTCTGGATCATGGTAGTTTTCTCCGAAGTTATTCAAAACAATGAATGAGTCAACGGCCCTCATGACGATTGAGCCTTGGTACTGGATTGCTTTTACCGTGACAGCGGCCGCGGCACAAGTCGGCCGTAATGCCACCCAACGCTCATTAACCAGCGTTATCGGTACTGTTGGAGCAACACAGGTCCGTTTTTTGTATGGACTACCATTTGGCATCATGTTTGCTGCAATCGTGGTGTACGCCCATGGCCAAGGGCTGCCAAGCATTGGTACCGAAAGTCTTCGCTGGGCGTTCATTGGTGGCGTCTCGCAAATTCTCGCAACAGGACTCATGCTTGCAGCGATGCGGGAGAAATCATTTGTGGTGGCAACCGCGCTGACTAAGATCGAACCCGTATGGGTTGCTCTCTTTGGCCTGATTTTGCTCGGTGACTTATTGTCTCAGGCGCTTATGATTGCCATTGCGTCAGCGACTGCAGGTGTACTGGTGATGTCTTGGCCAAGCCGAGGCGTGCCGTGGACGTTTAGGCCGGTGCTTTTCGGGATCGCCTCAGGCGCTATGTTTGCTGTGGCTGCCATCGGATTTCGCGCTGCAATTCGAGCCCTCGAGAGCCCATCCTTTGTACTTTCTGCAAGCGTCATTCTTTGTCTTGGCTTGATGATTCAAAGCGGCCTATTGCTTGCCTACATGCTCTGGCGCGATCGGCCAAGTCTTCTCGCTACGCTCAAGGCCTGGCGTCCCTCGCTGCTTGCCGGTGCACTGGGGGCCTTTGCCTCTCAAGCTTGGTTTTTAGCGTTCGCCGTTGAGAGCGCTGCACGGGTTAGAACGCTGGCCTTAGTCGAAATCATCTTCGCACAGCTGCTCTCTAAACGCTTATTCAGCCAGCAAACCAACAAACAAGAATGGTTTGGTATGTTCTTACTCATTGTCGGCGTTGTTTTAGTCTTGCAACATTAGAACATCGTAAAAAAAGGAGCATTGCCGCATGACAAGCACGCTAATACCGGCACTACCTGATCGTCAAGTCAGGCCGCTTGCGCACTGGATCGGCGGCGACTGGCTTCACCCGGAGCCTGGTGTCGAACTCGATTCAGCCATCCTCAGACAGCAGATTGCCCAATTGCCTGGGAAGCCCGCCCCCTGCCACGAGGCTCTGGCTTTTGGTCGGAGCATCGGTCGCGATGAACTACTAAAGGGCGATTTCCAGTCGCGTGCTTTAAGGCTAAGAGCACTGGCGAAATTCTTGTTGGAGCATAAGGCCGTCCTCTATGCCTGGTCCTTCCACACCGGTGCGACAAAAAAAGATAGTTGGATAGATATCGAGGGCGGCATTGCCACATTGTCTGCCTACGCTGCACTTGCACAAAGCGAGCTAGCTTCGGGCAATCTTCTGCACGAGGGTCCGAGTCTTTCACTGGGCAAGCAAGGTCAATGGATGGGCTCTCATATCTTGGTACCTCGTGAAGGCATAGCGGTGCATATCAATGCCTTTAATTTTCCAGTTTGGGGTGTTCTGGAAAAATTCGCACCTTGCTTTATAGCAGGTATGCCCTGCCTGTTTAAACCTGCAAGCGCGACCGCTTATCTCAGCGAAGTGCTCGTGCGCCTTATTGACGCGAGCGGCTTGCTGCCCAAAGGAAGCTTGCAATTGATGCTTGGCTCAAGCGGCGACTTACTCGAGCACATGCTCGAGGGGGATGTGCTCACATTCACCGGATCGGCTCACACCGCTCGTACGCTTCGTACGCATCCTAATATCGTTCATCGTTCGATACCGGTTAATACCGAGGCCGATTCGCTCAATGCCGCCCTGCTCGGTCCCGATATTCAACCAGGTGATCCCGAATGGGACTTGATGGTGAAGGAGATAGCGCAGGAAATGACCGTCAAGGCGGGGCAAAAGTGTACAGCGATTCGCAGAATCCTTGTACCACACGATAGGATCGACGTGATGGCTGAGGCAATCGCCGAGAAACTTTCACGGTGCCAGATCGGCGATACAAGACTTGAAGCGGTCAATATGGGAGCGCTTGCAAGCGCCGCCCAGGGACGTGATGTGCAAGCGACGGTCAAGCAATTGCTCACCGCCACTGAGTTGTTTGTAGATCCTGAAAAGGCCGCCCGGCCGCTTGGTGAAAACCTGCATAGCGAATGTATGGTGGCGCCATCCCTTCTTTATTGCGCTCGGCCTGATCATGCCGAAGTCGTGCACAGCATCGAAGCCTTCGGTCCAGTGAGCACCATCATGCCCTACCGGGACTTCGAGCACGGTCTGACGCTTGCAACACGCGCCAAGGGCAGCCTTGTCGCAAGCCTATTCACCCATGATACAGGGATTGCTCAAGATGCCGTTCTAAAACTTGCTGCATGGCATGGAAGACTAGCAGTCATCGATCGCGATGCCGCTTCGGAGTCAACGGGCCACGGTTCGCCTCTACCTGCGCTCAAGCATGGCGGCCCCGGTCGGGCGGGCGGCGGCGAAGAGTTAGGCGGTATTCGGGCCGTGAAGCATTATCTACAACGTGCTGCGGTGCAAGGTTCGCCTCGTATGCTTAGCGCGATCACCACAGAGTATCAGCGCGGTGCGCCTGTCATTGAAAGCGAACTACACCCCTTCAAGCGCCACTTTGAAGATCTTGCGATCGGTCATAGCCTTTTAACCCATCGGCGAACAGTGACAGAAGCTGATCTTGTTTTATTTGGTGGACTTTCTGGCGATTATTTTTATATGCATTTTGACGACGAAGCTGCCAAAGCATCGGTATTTGGCAAGCGCATTGCGCACGGCTACTTTGTGCTGTCAGCGGCGGCAGGACTTTTCGTGCATCCTTCACCAGGCCCTGTTCTGGCCAACTACGGGATCGATAGCCTTCGTTTCGTCAAACCCGTTGGCATCGGCGATACCATCCAAGCGCGACTGACCTGCAAACGCAAAATTGATAAGCCCAGTCGCAAAGCTGGCGAAGCAGGACAAGGTGTCGTGGCCTGGGATGTTGCTGTAACGAATCAAGCAGGCGACTTAGTCGCTTCTTATGACATTCTCACACTGGTCCAAAAGCGCGCTCCCGATCCGGCAGAACTGAGATAAGCAAGCTATTTCAAATTCACCTCAAACCATCACCAAAAGGATGCCAAGCATGATCTCTTCCGATGCACTCGATCAACTGTTCTTAAAAGCACGCTCGCAAAACGGCTGGCTCAACAAGGCCGTGAGCGACGAGCAACTGCATCAACTCTATGCATTGATGAAGTGGGCACCGACCTCTGCCAACAGTCAACCAGGTCGATTCCTCTTCTTGCGCAGCGCTGAAGCCAAAGAAAAGCTTCGTCCGGCACTCTCGCCTGGCAACGTCGATAAAACAATGTCAGCACCCGTAGTCGCCATCGTGGCTCACGACATTGATTTTCACGAACGCCTGCCCGAATTCTTCCCGCACAACCCAGCTTTTGCCGATATGTTCAGAGGCGATGAAAAGCGTGCCATGCGTGAAGGCTTCGCTTTTCGTAACGGAAGCCTGCAAGGCGCTTATTTGATGATGGCTGCGCGATCAATTGGACTTGACTGTGGCCCCATGTCGGGTTTCGATCAGGCTAAAGTTGATGCAGTCTTTTTCCCTGGCAGCACATTAAGAAGTAACTTTCTTTGTAACCTTGGTTATGGCGACCCCGCCAAGGTGATGGAACGATTGCCGCGTATGCCCTTTGAGCAGGCATGCCAGTTGCTTTGATAACGCGACGCTGATTTGCGTCTTCGAACCAGCGACATTGAAACAACCCACTATCTTATGGATTGCCTTGGGCCTTTCCTTGGGCCCCTCAGTCTCCAATTCGTTTGCGCGCTTTGCCTACGCTTTAGTGCTGCCAGGCATGCAAGAGGATTTGAGCTTGAATTTCTCTCAGGCGGGAGCGCTCAACACAGCTAACGCGCTTGGCTATTTGCTCGGTGCCTTGCTCACCCGCCTGCTTGTTCAATCCTGGGGAAACCGCCATTTATTTAACCGCGGCATGGTGCTAACAGCCTTTGCACTTTGCCTCACAGGCTTTGTTCAAGACCTCTACTTGCTCAGTGTTTGCAGGCTGTTTGGGGGAATTGGCGGTGCGGCCATTTTTATATGCGGTGGCGCTTTGGCCAGCAATATCGCACCCAACGACCCGCAGTGGTCAACGCGTTGCATCACTATTTTCTTTGGCGGTGCTGGTGTTGGCCTAGTCCTTTGCGGTTTACTCATCCCCTGGTGGATGGCTTCGCAAGGTAGTCGAGCATGGCCCCAAACCTGGCTAGCGATGGGGGTTGTATCCTGGATCATGCTCGCAGTGACCTATTTGGCCTCAAAGCAAATCGATGAACCCATCAGTGCAAAAGGTAGTGCAGATTGGGCCCTAAAGCCCTTGCTGCCGGCGTTTGTTGCTTACGTGGGTTTTGGACTTGGTTATATTGTTTATATGACTTTTATCATCGCCTGGCTTAAAGCAATTGGCGCAAGCAGCATGCAAATGAGTATTGTTTGGAGTGTACTTGGGCTAAGTACATTACTTGCTCCCTTGATCTGGTCAAAGCCCATTGCAAACTGGCCCAATGGTCGCGCCATGTCGGCCATCTTATTTGTCTTATCGCTTGGTGCCTTACTACCTGTCATTCCCTTTGAGCCCGCCTGGCAGACGCTTGCCATGCAATGCTCGGCTGCGCTTTTCGGATTGGGTATGTTTAGCGCTCCCTCAAGCATCAGTGCCTTAATCAAGCGCACGCAGCAAAAGCCTGCATGGGGATCTGCGATGGCAACCTTCACGATTGCTTTTGCCGCGTCGCAAATTCTTGCGCCTGTAGCCAGTGGCATGATGGCTGATTGGAGCGGCTCATTGCGCTGGGGCCTTGCGCTTTCGGGTCTCATCATTCTTTTTTCTGCATCGATTGCATGGTTTCAGAAAGATCAGAAACCAGGCTAGCTGAGCCATCAAAGGCTTGGTCGACGGAGCAGGCACAAATCGATGCGCTCTACAAAGCCATGGGACCTGCCAATGCAAGCGGCCTTGTAGCCAATGGCGCAATTGGCCCCTTGCTCTGGATCGACGGGGCTTCGCCTACAGCTTTAGTATCGTTCTTATTAACATGCGGGTTAATTGCAGCTTTAAGACATCTCTTGTATTTGCGCTACATGGCAGACCCGGGCGCAAAAAGCTCAACGAGGTGGGGGCAATGGGCAAGTTTAGGCGGCAGCCTCGCTGGCCTTAGCTGGAGTGTTTCTGCATTTTTCCTTTTGCCTACGGTTAGCGAACTCACAGGCCTGATCTATACGTTTGTTTGCTGTCTCATGAGCGTAAGTTCGCTGATTGTGTCGATCGGTTATCGACCCTATACCGTGGCGGCAACCGCATCGCGGGTGGTGCCGCTTGCGCTTTGGTATGCACTGTCGGACTTCCCGCATCCCTTGTTAATGGCATTTGCGCTATGTGCATTCTTGCTTTTTATGCTCTATAACTCATCACGCCTCTATCAGGGTTTTCTTGCTTCACTGCGTATGCAAGGTGAACTTGAAGCCTCAGCGATCGCCTTACGTGAAGGTCGTGATCAGTCGGAGCGCCAACGCCAACGCGCTGAGCTTGCGCAACACATGCAGACGCGCTTTTTGGCAGCCGTGAGCCACGATTTGCGGCAACCGATGCAGGCGATGATGATGCTACTTGCCACACTTTCCACGCATCGACTAGCACCGGCTTCTCGCGATCTGCTCACCAAGATGGAAATGTCGGCACGACTCATGCGCGATATGTTCGAAGCTTTGCTCGAACTTTCTCACCTGCGCTCAGGCGACATCCGGGCACGCAGCGAAGCGATTGGGCTGCATGCTTTGGGAGAAGCGATCAGCGCTACTTTTAGAAGTATTGCCGAAACCAAAGGCATAGGCCTCGAGGTTCAGCTTAGGTCTGGTGAGCTCTATGCAGATCCTGAACTACTTCGACGCGCGCTATTTAATTTGGTCGATAACGCGGTGAAGTATTCAAGCGGTGGGCGGATCCGCGTTTGGGATGAAATCATTGAAGGCGATACAGAGTCTTATCGACAAGACGCTCGACCTGGGTCCTACTTGATCCACGTGGGCGATGAGGGCATGGGTATATCGGAAGAGTATTTGGAAACGATCTTTGATGAGTATGTTCAGCTAAGCAATACCAGACGCAATCGTCGCGACGGGCTCGGCCTGGGGCTCGCGATCGTTAGGCGAAGCTGTGAGCTGATGCGGTTAAAGGTTTCAGTACGTTCTGTTTTACATCAGGGCTCTATCTTTACCATCGAAGCTGACCAAGACCGTTTCAGGCCAAAAGATCTCATGCCTGAAAACGCTTCAAACCAAGAAGCAGTGAGCCTGCAAACCCGCACATGGATTAGGAATCGGCAGATTTGTATCCTGTTGATCGAAGACGACTTAGCCGTTCTTGAATCAACAGCGATGGTGCTCAGGCAACGCGGCTTCGAAGTCTATTGCTGCGACTCGGCGTATTCGATCGACCGCGCGATTCAAGAGCTCGATCGCGCACCCGATGTGATCGTCAGTGATTACCGACTTGATGAGTTACTCTTTGGTACAGCGCTGATTGACCGATTACGTGATGAATTCAATCAAGAAATTCCTGCCATTCTGATCACCGGTGACGCAACCTTGGGAAGTCAGGCTTCCCTCACCGAGGGCCGCCCGGCTGTACAAGTACTCTTCAAACCCGTACCGCCGGAACAACTGATGAGCAGTCTAGCTTTAGCGATGAAGCAACTGCCATAGGCGAGGCGCACTCAAAGGCATTTGCAAAGCATCGGCCGCCTCACTAAAACCTGCCCGAGCCAATGCATCGGCAACAGCATTGACCAGCGCAGGTGTGGCGCCGATCGTACCGAGCTCGCCCACGCCCTTAACACCAAGCGGATTACTTTTGCAAGGCACGCTTTGGTCCATTTCGGTCTTGAAGCGCCCAATCAAATCTGCGCGCGGCATAGCGTAGTCCAAAAAGCTCGCAGAAAGTGGCTGACCACTTTCGTCATAAACCATGGCTTCGGTCAGCGCCTGACCTATACCCTGAACTGCACCGCCATCGAGCTGTCCCCTGACAATCATGGGATTGACCACACGGCCCACATCATTCATCGAGCTGTAGCTGATCAAACTCACTTCCATGGTGTCTGGGTCGATCTCGACTTCGCAAATATGGCATCCATTAGGCCAAGAAGGCGCAGCCACCTTGGTCGTGGAATCGAGCTGAATTCGTCCGGCGTCGCTCCGAGCGGCCACCTCAAACAAGCCAATGCCGCGGTCAGTACCGACAACCTGAAAGCGTCCCTCGGCATAGTCCAAATCCTGCTGCCCCACTTCTAAAGCGTCAGCCGCGATTTCTTTTGCCTGATCGATCACCTTATGCGCAGCAGCTTCAATCGCCGATCCGCCGGTGAACAACGATCTCGAGCCAGCCGACCCGAATCCTTCAGCGCGATCGGTGTCACCCTGGACAATACGAATCTTCTCAACAGGCACACCGAAGGCATCGACAGCAAGTTGTACATAGGTCGTCGCGATCCCCTGCCCCATGGGCATCGTTGCCGACACAATTTCGATATACCCGTCGGCGGCAACCGTCACTCGTACGGTCTCCTCGAGCGCATTGCCACCGGTCCACTCGAGGAAAGAGGCAATACCACGACCACGCCATTTACCTTGAAGCTTCGATTGCTGATACCTCTTCTCAAATCCTGACCAATCGGCAAGCGCGCAGGCCTGGCGGGTCATCGAAGGGAAGTTGCCGCTATCGTAGACCTGCCCCATCGGGTTTTTGTAAGGAAATTGATCGGGTTGAACCATATTCCGCAGACGAAGTTCGGCACCATCGATGCCTGCTTTGCGTGCTGCGGCGTCCATCAATCGCTCTATAATGTATATGGCTTCGGGACGTCCGGCGCCGCGATACGGGCCGGTTGGCGTGGTGTTTGTCATCACCGCGGTATATTGAAAATCGATAGTTTGAATATCGTAAATACTCGTTTGTACCCAGGGCCCAATCATGACCTGGATCGCAACGCCAGAACCAAGCGCATAAGCACCCACATTCGCTACCGTATGAACACGAAGTGCAAGCACTTTGCCGTCTTCGCTCAAGGCCATTTGTGCGCAGGTATCAATATCCCGACCATGAGTAGCCGATAAAAACTCCTCACTGCGCTCGGCAATCCACTTCACTGGGCGCCCAAGTACCCGGGCAGCATGGGCTAATACAACGTCTTCAGGATAAATCCCGGTCTTGCCCCCGAACCCCCCGCCCACATCGGTCGCCAAAATCCGCACCTTGTCACGAGGAAGACCAAGTACCGCATCACAGAGACTGTTGCGAACCCCAGCGGGCATTTGCGTGCTCATACGCATGGTGATCCGACCGGTATCAGCCTCATACCATGCCAGCGTTGAGCGGGGCTCCATCGGGGCGGGGATGAGTCGCTGGTTTTCAATGCTCAGACTCACCACATGCGCAGCTTTGGCAAAGGCGGCATCAACCGCAGCTACATCACCATAACGGGCAAGCGCGGAAATATTGTCGGGTGCAGCTTCGCATAAGACTGGTGCACCTTCTTTCATCGCCTCGTGAGGATTTGAAACACCATCAAGGGCATCGTAATCCACTTCAATAGCAAGCACGGCCGCCGCTGCTTGCTCCGGGCTTTCGGCAATCACGCATGCAAGGGCTTCACCAACATAACGAACCCGTTGATGTGCCAAGCCACGTCGTTCAGCCGTGGCCGCGGGTGTGCCGTCGGGACGCTTAAAACCTGCGACACCAGGAATAGGTTTTACACCGGCATCCACCAAATCCTGCCCGGTCATCACCGCAAGCACGCCTGGCATAGCCCTGGCAGCCGAACTGTCAATCGAACGGATCACAGCATGGGGCATTGGGGAGCGCAAAAACTTAAGCCAGGTCTGGCCTGTCATGCTGGCATCGCCCGCAAATAATCCCTGGCCTTGCACCAAACTCCGGTCTTCAATCCGGCGCAGGGACGTTCCCGATCCAAACCTCGCGGCAAGCCCTTGGTCCACAACTGTATTCATCATATGCTCCGTCTTAAGCTTGCTGGGATGCGATCAGTCGAGAAGCCTCGCGGACCGACTCAATAATATTCACATAGCCTGTGCAACGGCAAAGATTACCCTCGATGGCATGAACGATCTCTTCGTCGCTCGGTGTGGGGTTGGTGCTTAGCAGGCATGCAGCAGTCATCATCATCCCAGGGGTGCAAAACCCACACTGAAGACCGTGACAGGCGGAAAAAGCTTCTTGAATAGGGTGTAAAACACCATCTTTGCTAAGACCCTCGACCGTGTTGATCGAACAGCCATCAGCCTGCACAGCCAACATTGCGCAGGCTTTCACCGAGACGCCTTCGAGCAACACCGTGCAGCAACCGCACTGAGAGGTATCGCAACCGACATGGGTGCCGGTTAATCCAAGTTGTTCGCGCAATAAGCTCACTAATAAGCTCTCGGGGCTGACCTCGCAGTGGTGTACTTGACCATTCACGGTGATGGTGATGCGATGCATGACTTGCTTCCTTTCTATGAGACTTGCTTGTTTCAATCCTAGCCGATCAATCAAGACGATTCAGCGAATGACCCCCACGATCGGTCCATAATGCGGTTTTGCCATGCACCCGAGGAATCGATGACAACAAAAGCCCGAGAAGGAGCAGACGCTCCAGCCTCGTTGCCCAAAGATATCGACGAAACACTGAATGCCCTGCAAGCGCAGCATTATCTGGCAGACAGGCGGCTTGCAACCGCTCTTTTTTTGGCGCTGCAACTTGGCAAGCCCTTGCTTTTGGAAGGCGAGCCAGGCACCGGGAAAACAGAAATCGCCAAAGTCCTCTCCGCCTTGCTTGGCAAACCCCTTATCAGGCTGCAATGCTACGACGGCATGGACTTATCGCAGGCCGCCTACGAATGGGATCATGCGCGCCAATTACTTGAGATAAGGATGGCAGAGTCGACTGGTCGCCAAGGCGAGATGCAGGTCCACGACTTATACGATCCGCGATTTTTGCTCCGCAGGCCTTTACTGCAGGCGATCGAAGCAAAAGACCAAGCCCCCATTCTTTTGATCGATGAACTAGACCGGACCGATGAGGCCTTCGAGGCTTATTTGCTGGAACTTCTGTCTGACTTTCAAATGTCAATTCCAGAACTAGGTACGATCAGCGCAAAACACCCACCGCTCGTCATCCTCACCTCCAACCGTACCCGAGAGCTTCACGATGCGGTTAAACGTCGCTGCCTTTACCAGTGGGTCGATTTCCCTGATGCACAACGCGAAGCGGCAATCGTTGCTCGAAAGGTACCGGCGATTCCCGCAGCCTTGCGTACAGAGCTTGTTGCCTTGGTTCAGGCCTTGCGGGGCTTGGACTTGTTCAAAAAGCCTGGCGTTGCCGAAACCATCGACTTTGCTCGAGCCCTACAAGTGCTTGCAGCGCAAAGTTTAAGCATCGAAATGGTGATGCAGTTGTTGGGTGTGCTTTTGAAAGTCCAAGACGACATCGCACTAGCTAGCGAAGCACTACCATCATTGTTAGCGGACTAAACACCGTAACTTGTTGATCCATCTCGATGATTGAATCTATATCGAACCATCCATCATAGCCTGTAATATCGATTATGGAATCTAAAGCGAATCATTCATCGTGGCCTGCTTTATCGCTTAGCGAAGCCAATCGCCAGCTTACTGCCCCTGGCATGCCGCTCGAGATCGAAGAAAAAGATATCCGCGGGGTTCGTCTAAAGGTGTGGAAGCATGCCCCTCAGAATCTTCGGGAAGTGTTCTTGCATGGACGCAAACATGGCGAGAAAGCTTTCCTTGTTTATGAAGATGAACGAGTTGATTTTGAAAGCTTTTCAAAAGCGAGCATCCACTTAGCTTGGCATTTAAAGCAGCTTGGCGTTGGACGAGGCGATCGTGTGGCACTTGCCATGCGCAACCTCCCGCAGTGGCCTGTTAGTTTTTTTGCAACGCTACTCATTGGTGCGATTTCGGTTCCTTTGAATGCATGGTGGACGGGCCGCGAGTTGCACTATGCTTTGGAAGACTCGGGCGCCCGTGTTTTGATCGTTGACGCCGAACGACATGATCGAGTTGCGCCCTGGCGTGAACAACTCCCCGCACTTGAGCACCTCTTTGTTGGGCTCGACGCCATCTTAGGGCCAACGTCGGCATGGGCGGGTCTTGAAGATTTACCCTGCCCTGATGAGCCCATCGATGCAGACGAAGATGCTACTATTTTTTATACCTCCGGTACGACAGGCCATCCGAAGGGCGCACTAGGAACTCATCGAAATACCATCAACTCGGTGTGGTCAGCTGCCCATCTCGGGGCGCGCAACTTTTTGCGTCGCGGTCAAGCGGTTCCCTTGCCTGATCCAAAGGCGCCGCAACGCGCCAATCTGCTATCAGTGCCCTTTTTCCATGTGACGGGCTGCCAGGCAATTCTATGTCCTGCCCTTTTTGTGGGTACAAAAATTGTCATGATGCACAAATGGGATGCTGAGCGTGCCATGCAATTGATTGAGCGCGAACGGATCACGGGTGCAGGAGGTGTACCAATGATCGCCTGGCAACTGCTCGAGCATCCACAACGTCATCGTTATGATTTATCGTCGCTCGAACTTGTCTCCTACGGTGGTGCGCCAGCTGCTGCAGAACTTGTTCGGCAAATTCGCGGACAATGGCCTCACGCGCTTGCAGGAACCGGTTGGGGGATGACCGAAACCTCCGCGACTTGCACACATCACAGCGCTGAAGACTATGAAACGCACCCGGATAGTTGCGGCCCAGCACTACCCAATTGCGAATTGAAAGTCTGCGACGATGCAGGCAATGCCCTACCCACTGGCAGCGTGGGCGAGCTTTGGGCCAAGGGTCCCAATGTGGTCAAAGCTTATTGGAACAAACCCAAGGCCACTGCTGAGACCTTTGTCGACGGTTGGGTAAAAACAGGTGACCTGGCAAAACTTGACGACGAAGGCTTTTGCACCATCGTTGATCGGAAAAAGGACATCCTGATCCGCGGCGGTGAGAATATTTACTGTATCGAAGTTGAGAGTGCCCTTTACGAGCACCCCGCGATCATGGATGCAGCGGTCGTGGGACGCCCACACCGTGTGCTTGGCGAAGAACCGGTGGCCATTGTGCACTGCAAGCCAGGTCTGTCGGTCAGCGAGGAAGCGCTCAAGGCCTGGGTGGCCGAGCGACTTGCTGCGTTTAAGGTACCCGTTTTGATTTGCTTTGAGCCTGAGACCTTGCCGCGCAATGCCAACGGAAAAATCATTAAAACAATGCTACGTGAGCGATTTGCCGCTCACTGATTAGGTTTTTTTCTTAAAAAGTCGAAATCCACCCCCATTTCAGCCTGCAAGACCTCGCGCAAGAACAGTTGACGATAGCCACGATCGGCCTTGACTTCTTGAAGTGGTTTTTCTTTCCTACGTTTTGCGAGCGTTTCCTCATCAACCAGCCAGGATAATTCGCGCCGACTAAGACTTAATCGAATCCGATCGCCCGTTTGTACCCATGCAAGTGGCCCCCCCACGGCTGACTCAGGCGAAACATGCAAAATAATAGTTCCAGAAGCTGTACCACTCATACGCCCATCCGAAATTCTCACCATATCCTTAACACCCGCTTTTGCAAGTTTTTTGGGGATCGGCAGCATTCCCGCCTCAGGCATACCTGGTGCACCTTTTGGACCAATCTGCTTAAGCACGAGAATATCGTCAGGTCCAACCTCAAGATCAGGATCGTCAATGCGTTGGGCAAGATCTTCTAAGCCTTCGAATACCACGGCCTTACCCTCATGTTCGACAAGATGTGCTGAGGCTGCAGACTGTTTGATGATGCAACCTGCTGGCGCTAAGTTACCTTTTAATACGGCGATTCCACCTTCGGGATAAATGGCTTGATCCATCGAGCGAATCACCGACTGCTTAAATAAAGGATAACGATGTAAATAATCGTCGAGAACGTCACCTAGGGTTTTCCCGGTGACGGTTAAAGCGTCTAAATGTAATAAAGGTCTCAAGGCATGCAAGAGAACAGGTACACCCCCGGCCGCATGAAAATCTTCCATGTAATGCTCGCCAGAGGGCTTTAAATCGATAAGCACCGGGGTTTCGCGACCCATGGCGTCGAGTTGCTCGAGCGAGATCGCAAAGCCTAGCCTGCCTGCGATTGCAGTTAAATGAATCAAGCCATTTGTCGAACCACCTATGGCAAGCAAGACCCGCAACGCATTTTCAAAAGACTGTTGCGATAAAAAGCTTGACGGCTTACGCGCTTCTTTTGCAATTTGAATTGCTGTTCGACCGGTGCGTTCGGCAACACGGATCCGGTCAGCGGTCACTGCAGGCGGTGAAGCACCGCCTGGGACCATCATGCCAAGCACCTCGCAAAGAATCGCCATGGTGCTGGCTGTTCCCATCACCGAGCAGGTCCCAACACTGGCCACCAATTGATTATTGACAGCGCGGATCTCTTGTTCGTCAATATCTTGTGCGCGATACCGGGCCCAAAAGCGACGACAATCGGTACATGCTCCTACGCGTTGATCGCGATGCGAGCCGGTTAGCATCGAGCCTGTGACTAAGGAAATGGCTGGCACATCGGCCGATAATGCACCCATCAATTGCGCAGGCACAGTTTTATCGCAACCGCCGATCATGACGACCGCATCCATCGGTTGGGCGCGAATCATCTCCTCGGTATCGATTGACATCAGATTACGCAAATACATCGAGGTCGGATTCGAGAAACTTTCATGTACTGAAATCGTTGGAAACTCTACAGGCAGTCCACCTTCGAGCATGACGCCGCGCTTTATTGCCTCGATCAGCTGAGGTGCATTGCCATGACAAGGATTAAAGCCGCTTGCCGTATTGATGATGCCAATCACGGGTCGATTCAGCGCATCATCGCTATAACCAGCACCCTTGATAAAAGCCTTACGAAGAAAAAGCGAAAACTCCCGATCGCCGTAGTGTGCAAGGCCTCGATGCAAACCCTCGGGCTGATCGTCGCGCAGGGTACTAGCCCTGGCATCGTGATTCGGCTTTGATTGATTCATACTCTGTTTATCCGTGGTTTATTTGCTCGCAACAATCGCTCACTACCGAGTCTAAGACATGAAGCCCAACCCTGAACAAGCCGAACAGCAAAGTTTGTACACGCAAGCAAATCGACCGCCATCGGCAAGCGCCCGACCGAACAGCTACCTTGCGCCAAGCGCAAGCCTTGATGACCGGGCGATAAGCCTTGCGGCACGCTACCCAGACCCAGCCTTTTTGATCTTGGATCAAGCTCACGCAAAGCTGCGCATAAACGCAGCCTCGGTCGAGCGCCTTGTGAGTGGGATGCGATGGGCTGAAGGGCCTGTTTGGTTTGGCGACTTGGGAAGCTTGATCTGGTCGGACATTCCAAACAATCGCATGCTGCGCTGGGACGAAGCCTCAGGTCGTTGCAGTATCTTTCGCCAACCCTCGCAATTTGCAAATGGTAACACCCGTGATCGCCAAGGGCGCTTGGTGAGCTGCGAGCATTTAAGCCGCAGGGTCACGCGTACCGAATACGACG
>JACCEB010157033.1_pt1 | contig 19686 bp, 18 predicted proteins | sample 7454761 | NCBI WGS metagenome assembly JACCEB01 (sample SAMN15323454, study PRJNA562643) | freshwater metagenome | isolation source: river surface water | place: USA:Blue River Watershed | collected 2017-08-18 | reverse complement strand
GGGAGATGCGGGCAGCGTTGAAGATGGTTTGGGGGCGGCAGGATCCGCATATTCCCTTTGCGGGGCGGACGCAGGTTCGCGGGGTTTTGGAGGAGGCTGGGGTTGATTATGGGTGGTTGGAGGTGAACGGGGCGCATGCGTTCATGAGGGATGAAGGGCTTCGGCATGATGCGGCTTTGGAGGGATGGTTTTTGGAGGGCGTTCGGGACTTTTTTGGGCAGGCTCTTCGAGGCTGATTTTCTCTGAAAACGGCATTGCAAGATGCGGTTGTTTTGAGAACCTACTCTTCATGAGATTCCCCCTCTCGGTTTCCTCCTTTTTTCGAAGGGAGTTATTGGCGCATTGGACTGAGAGATTTTTGACGGATTTGCTGCGGACAGACGTTTATTGTGGAGAAGGCAAGTTGGGGCTGCGTGAGTTGAGGCCAGCCGGAAGCGTGCTTTTGGGCTAGGTGCCCTCCTGATCACTGATTTTTTCTTTACCCCCTTCGAACATATTTATGCCAAACAGGCCCGTATCCGCTCGGTGTGAAAAAGATGCCCGAGCCAAGGTCGCCCAACGCCGGAAGATGCTTCCGGGTTCGATTAAGCTGTTGGAGGACAGGAGGGCTCCGGCGGTTCTCAACGACTACCTTCCAAAGACTTTGACGGGGGGCGGGGCCGGGCAAAATCTCCTCACGGCTCAACTAACATCCTCAGGTGGTAAAACTTATTTGAGTTTGGATGTTTTGGGAGACTTTTTGCCGGGAGGCGCGGCCGGTACCACCACTGGGGGGCAGTTTAACCTTGGATTTCTCTATAACGGGCTGGGGACGCTGAGTGTGACTGCCGGTTGGGATGATTCGGACAACAGCAAGGATTTCAGCGACACGCTGACGATTGACGTTTCAAACAAAAACCTGAGGGTAGAGAACGTTACGATTCAGTACCCCGCGGGATTCGACGAGAAGTCCAGCATTTATGTGCCGGCGGGAGTGGACTGGGATGGTCCTCAGGCGACGGATCTGAGTCAGGGAACGATGGATCCCGAGGACGTTGTGTTCTCAATCACGACGGGATCCGCCGGGGATACGATTTCTATCGCGACTGCCTATCAAGCGACCATCTCCACAGGCGATGGGGATGATTTGGTTTCCTTCGGGGGGCGGCCACTGGGCACGGCCCCGGCGACGGGTGTCTTGGCGGGAGGTGCGGTGGTGGATTTGGGGATGAATTCTTCCGATCGGGATTCCGTTTCGACGGGTGACGGGAGTGATTATATTATTTATAGTGGAAACGCATCAGTTTACAACTGGGGAGGGGTAGATACAGTTGTCAAGCGCTCGGTGATGCCCATTTCCGGATTGCGAGTGGGAGGTAGTGACCAACTGACTGCTCAGCTTGTTGCTGCCGGCGGGGATACTTTCTTAAACCTCTCCGTTTCGCGGGGTGTTTACCAAAACCAGTCGGGAGTGGGGTCAGGGCAATTCAACCTAGGATTTTTGTACAGTGAAGCGGGACCTGTGGGGCGGTTGAGTATCGCTGCGGGTTGGGACGATACTGACAACACCAAGGACGTGTCGGATACGATTGTGATTGATGTATCCGATCGCAATCAGCGGATTGAGAATGTCACAATCCAGTATGAATCGGGGTTCAATGAACGCTCGAGTATCTACGTTCCTGCTGGGGTGGATTGGGATGGTCCGGTCTCCACAGATGGAAGCGGTCTCAAGGGGACGATGAATCCGGAGGATGTTATTTTCTCGATTGCAACCGGTTCGGGCGGGGATTCCATTTCGATTGCTGCGGCTTACAGAGCGACGATTTCGACGGGTGATGGTAACGACCGTGTCTCGTTTGGTTCGCAGGCGTTTGGAGCCTCGCCGGTCGGCGGTCTCTCGGGCGGGGTGGTTTTGGACCTCGGGTCGAACTCGGCGGACAATGATTCCGCATCGACTGGGGATGGCAGTGACTCGATTGTGTTTGGTGGCGACGCGACGCTTTTGACTTGGGGTGGTAACGATACGATTAAAATTTCCGCCTCAGGGGCGAGCACTCAGGGAAGCAGTGTCCTCGCGGGTGCAGGTCAGGATTCGGTCATTCTTGGTCAAGGTAACGACGTTGTTTTTGCTGGTGACGATGACGATTTAATCACTGTCGGATTAGGTAATAATACGGTTTACGGTGGTCGCGGAAACGATGTCATTAGTGCCTTGGGAGGCGCTGACTTCTTGAGCGGAGAGGAGGGCAATGACACCATCTACGGATCAAGTACGCTGTCTAACTTAGCTCAGGGCGATACATTAGTTGGTGGGGATGGTGCGGATGTGATATTTGGGGGGCGCGATGCCGATTGTATCGACGCGGGGGCGGGGAGTGACACGATTTACGGTCGTGGGGGACAGGACCGGATCTATGGGGGCAGTGGTGCTGATTTCATTCAGGACGGCTTGGACGCGACGGACCGTCCCTCGGGAAGTCAGAGTATTTTCGCTGGTGACGGAGATGACACCGTGATTGGCGGGTCGGGATCGGACACGATTGATTTCGGAACGGGTGTTGATTACCTCCTGTACGGCAACCCGAGTTCGGGCATCAAAGTCGATTCGGACAACTATCTTGACGGCCGGATTAATGCGAACATCGGGGGGGCGTCTAGTACGGTGGAGAAAGGAACGCTGGGGACGGATTGGCTGTTGAACGCCCCTGACTATTTGGCTGGGACGAGTTTCTCGGACACTGTTGTGCTCCAGGACACTCGAATGAGTCTGGTGATGGGCGACGGGGATAACTCCGTGAGCGCCACGGGTTCTTTCGATGACCAGTACATCACGCTGGGCAGTGGGCGTGATTTTGTGTTTGTCGACGGAGGGGATGACTTCGTGCGCTCGGGAGCGGGTGACGATACGTTGATTGGGGGCTCTGGCAACGATACCCTGCTGGGGGAGGATGGTGATGATTTTATCATCGGGGATTTCACCTCTGGGACGGGTACGGCCGCGGACTTGGTTTTGTCGTCGATTGGGATTTCTGACGGTGGTGGATTGGTAACGGTTGGAGATTGGACGCTTTCGACGGCGTCTGGAAGTGACTCTGTGTTGGCAAACTGGCTGGCGGCGGTTCGGGCAAGTGCCGGAAATGGCAAAGATAGCATTTTGGCTGGACTGGGTGATGACATCGTGTTGAGCGGCGGAGGGGATGACACGGTGGATGGGGGTATTGGTTCGGATGTGATTTTCGGTGGTGCGGGTAATGATCTTTTGGGTGGTGGGGCTTTGGATACGGTGTCACTGGCCGTACCAGATGGTGGCGATTACCTCTTTGGCGAAGCAGGTAACGACACTTTGCTGGCAGGCGACCGGGATCGTGCGGTTCTCGGAGGGGATGAGAATGGCGCGATTCCGGGTGATCGTGATGTTGCTTGGTTCTCTGATTTTACCTTTGGAAGCTTCATTAATTTAGCGGGTTGGTTTAGGAACGGTCCGGCTTACGGGTTGGTCTCGGGAGTGACCTACGTTGTCGGTTCTCCGTATTCGGACACGATTGTTGGTGATGCGAATGCCAACCTCATTTTTGGGGGAGATGGGGCGGATTCGTTGGTTGGCGGCGCTGGGGATGACTTGATTTTTGGTGGTTCGATGCCGGCGGGTTTTGACAGCCTGTACTCTGGCGGGGTTGCCTCAGACAAGGTTCTTCTCTTGGCGACGATTAATGCGGCGGATTTGGATGGTAATGACACCATCTTGGGTGGTGATGGGGACGATTGTATCAATGCGGGGAATGGTAATAACTCGGTGGATGGGGGCGATGGAGACGACAGTTTGTCGTTTGGCTTGGGGATGGACACCGTGGTGGGTGGAGGGGGGAACGACACGCTTTTAGGCTTCATCAGCAGCGACACGAAACAGATTTCCCAAGCTGACACGCTTGTTGACACGAGTGGCGACAACTTGGTTTCGATTGGGTTTGACGCGACGGGAGTGGTCTTGGCGCCTGCTTCGGTGACGGCGATTCGCACGAGCAACTCGGTTGTTTTGGGTTCGGGTGACGACACGGTTTTTGCGGGCTACCTGAGTTCTCGGATTACCGATTCCGGCGGTTCTAATAGTTTACAGTTGAGTGGTTGGGGGGACAGCGTTGCCTTGAGTGGAGACCAGTCAGGTTCCACCGTTTTTGGTGGCATTGGGAATGACTCGGTGGTTTTCGGGGCGTCAACGGGAAACGTGACGGTGAGTTTGAGTGGTGCTGGTGGTACTGACCGAGACTTCATTGACGCGAATCTTTTGGTGCCGACGAGTGACGTGTTGCTGGGTGCGGATTTGTCGGTGGGTGCGGGTGCGCACTTCATCGCCCAAACGGTGGTTGGAACTTCCAAGGCGGACTACATTGTCATGTCGGCTAATGGATCTGCGGGTTCTATTGTGGCTGGGGACGGAAACGATTTGGTACAGCTCGGTTTTTGGGTGAATGGTTCCTCAGGTGTGGCTTCGGCTAATCGGGGGGGGACTGTTTTTGCAGGGAACGGGCAGGACACGGTTTTCACGGGAATTTTGGGTTTGAGCGGCAGAGGCAACGAGTTGACGGCGTCCGGATTGAGCACGGGAACGCGTGATTTTGTTGTTTACACGGGTACGGCTCCGGTCGCTGGGGACACGCTTGGCACGGAACTGGTGGGTGGGGATTCTGTGTTTTTGGCGGCTGGTGCTGACACGGTGTACGTGGCGGAACTCGATGCAGCAGCTCCTCTCGGCACGAATCGGATATTTACTGGATTTGGGCCTGACTTCGTTTTGGCTGGGCGGGGCAACCATAGTATTGTGACTGGGTTGGATTCCGGGGATTCTGTGCTGCTGAGAACGACCGCCGATGGCACTCCGGTTTACGCTCGAGACGACGGCGAGTATTTGGGCAGAAACTCTCAGCAGCGATTGGGGGACTACGTGAGGTTCTTGAGTGCCGAGGTGGACGAGGTGTACCTTGAGCTTGGGGATGGGAATGATGTGGTTGAGGGTTCGGTTTTGGATGCCGCACAGGTGACGGTGTATGCTGGTCGGGGTGTCGATTGCGTTTCGCTTGGGAATGCGGACAACACCGTGGTGACTGGTTCGCGGGATGTGGATGACGTCAATCCAGGACTGGGATTTGCCATGGATTCCGTGTTCACGGGGGATGGGAATGATTCGGTGACCGCTCGGAGTTCGGATGTCGGTGTTGGAATTTATGCGAGTGTTGGGGATGGTGATAACACCGTAAGGGGGACCCAGAACCCCGACTGTATCTTCGCTGGTGATGGAGGGGATTTGTTCGACGGCCTGAATGGCGGAACTTACGCGCCGAACTTGACGACGATTGGGACTGACCAACAGGGCGACTTTGTCAACTTGGCGGTGAACGGTGGGGGCACATCTGGAGACACCGTTTTGGACGGTTACGGTGATCACACGGTGATTACGGGGGACGGCGATGATATCATTGATTTTGGCGCCTCCTACATGGGGAACGTGTCTGTAATGACCGCCGATGGTGATGATTCGGTGGTTCTTGGCGATGGATGGAGATGGGAGCCGCCGGCGATGGATCAGACGCTGGCGGTTGGTGGATCGGGCACTGTGTCGCTCGGGGACGGGAATGACACGGTTGTGAATGTTCAGAACAAGCAGGTTGAATCGTCGCCGTCGAAGATTTTTGGCGAAGGGGGTGATGATTACATCGTTTTTCCCGTGGGCGTTGCGGGCAAGGCAGATTCGTTGTTTGGGGGGGATGGGAATGACTATCTGAACGGGGTTCCGGGCACGGACCCTCGAGTTTTCCCTGCGACTTCCGTATCGACATCAAGTTCAGTTGCGGTTGCCGGCTTCTTCGACGGAGGTGATGGCTCCAACACGATTCAGGGAACGGCCTTCACGGACACGATTATCTTGGGGGTCGGGGATGCAGCAACGAGCCTCGGCAACTTTGTTCACAACGGCGCGGGACAAGAGCGAATCCTCGGGGGGATCTACAACGACACGATTATCATGTTTGCCTCCGCATCGGTCTCCGTCGATGCGGGTGCTGGGGATGATTGGGTCATGGTCACGACGGCATCTTCCGCGACGGTGAATGCAGGAGACGGGGTTGATACAGTGATGGTGACCGCGGGCACTTCAGCCTCGGTGGTTGGGGGCGATGGCGATGACCGGTTATCTGTCACTGCGCAAACTTCGGCCACTGTGGTGACGGGAGATGGCGACAACTCGGTTACGTTGAGTGCGGGCGGGGTGGGGTCTGTGGTGACGGGGAGCGGCGATAATCGGATGACGTTGACCACGGGCGGTGCTTTCAACTACGCGGGCGGGGATGGGGATGACGTGATGTCGATAAACTCGGCTGCGGGGGTAACGCTGAACCTTGGGGCGGGGAATGATTCGGTGACGGTCACTGCTGGGGGGACGACGAGCATTGATTTGGGGGATGGAAATGACGCTGCGACGGTGTTTGGTGGCCCGGGGGGTACTTCGTTGAACACGGGGGCCACTGTTTTGGGTGGCATCGGGAACGACTCAATTGCTTTCCACACGCAGACGGTTGGATTGGTGAATGCGGGGGATGGTAACGATTTTGTTTCGGTTTACGGACCGGGCTTAGCGACGATTTCTCTGGGTGCCGGCGACGATGAGTTTTGGTTGCCGACGTTGGCCTCTCAGGGGTCAACGGTCGCGACGTCGGCGGGGAAATGGATTTTTGGACAGGATGGGAATGACTTTATTGTAGCGGGGCCGACATTGACTTCGGCTGCGGCAGCCAACACGGAATCGCAGACCATCGATGCGGGTGCTGGGGATGATACCGTTCATGCTTGGGGTGGTTCCGATTTAATCTTTTTAGGCTCTGGCGTTGGTCGGGATTGGGTATTCGCGGGTGCGGGCGATGACACGGTGATTGCGGGTGGTTTTCTGGGCACTGTTAACAGTGGGGCGTCCACGCTTTATGATGTGACCTTTGATCCGGCCGACTTGGGGGATACCATCCTCGGGGGCGGTGGTATCGATATGATATTCGGTGGAGTTGGGGGGGATTTAATCGCAGCCGATTACGTTCGGTTGACGGATGGCAGTCCTCGAATGGTTCAGGTAGATAATGCGGCCACAGCATCCTCGTTGGGTTTTGTGGATAACGCGAGTATGGGTAACACCATTTTGGGAGGTGGTGGAAGCGACACAGTTTTTGGTGCCGCTGGCGACGATGTCATCATTTCGCATGGCATTTTTGGGGATTTGAAAGGCGTTTTTCGAAATGGTGCGCCTGACATTGTGCAGGTTCAGCACGCCACTGCTGGATTCACTGCGGGATCGGAGTTGGTGAACCTGAGTTTTGGAATCGCGCGCCAGCAACCGGTGGGTTATCTGCTAGCGGGTCCTTTGGGGGGAACCGGCCTTATTAGTCCGCTGGGGTCGCAGATTCAGAGTTCTGGGGGGGTGTCAACGGGAGACGGGCGTTATCGGATGACCGCTTTCCGCGATGGGACGCAGGCCGCCTTGGCGATGAGTGACACTACGGGTGTGGGTGTGGTTCTGGTGAATGTCGATGGTGAGTCGCTAGACACTGCTGGTGATTTTATCTTTGCACAGGGAGGGAACGATATCGTGTTGGGTTCGGCTGCGGGAGATGTCATTGATCTTGGCACGTCGTCGGTTCTCACGGCGATCGCCCCATCCTTGGCGACATTGGCCCCTGCGAGCCTTACGGTGGATGGAGTGGCTGGGTGGAACATCGGGGTTTCCGATGCTGGGAGTGACACTTTCTTTGCGGGTACCGGCTCTGATACGGTGTTGACTTTCGACACGGTATCGGCTGGGTCAGGAGACTTGGTCTCAGTCGGGGGAGGATGGGATTATGTTCGTACTGGGCGGGGGGACGATTCCATCAACTTGGGGAACGGCGCTGATTCCGCGACCACTGGTAACTTGGCATTGACGGGGGGAGGGGGTGATCGCGTTGTTGGAGGGTTGGGATCGGATACTGTTTTCACCTACAACACGGGTGCGGCTGCGTTTTTGCGGGACACGGTGACGATTTCTACGGGTAGTGCGAGTTTGGCGCTCGGTGCTCTATCAAGCACGACGGTGTCGGGAATGTTGGTTACCGGAAACGGGGTTCAAGTGGGGTCAATGGTTATCGGCTCTGGTGCGTTATCCCGAACGGTGGGGGCTCTTCTGCCTGATGCGACTCAGTCGACGGTTCCTGGTGCCGCAACCTCGTTCATTGGAACTCCCTTGGCGCCTGCCAGTCGCGGGGTTGCCGCAACGGACGGGCGTATTGTTGCGACATTCTGGAACGTTGCGGCGGCGTCAACGGACACTGGTAGTGGGGGTGATGCGGTGCTGTTGGGGGGGGGCAGGATTACGCCTTTACGGGAGCTGGGGCGATGGATTCCTTGGGTTCTGATTTTGTTGATGTGGGAGCTGGAGGAACGGTCCGGTCTTTCCTGACGGTAGGTGACTCTATTTCCATCACGGCGGACGTTTTCTCGACACTGATGTCGGGTAATCTTGTGTACACGGGAGGTCAGGGACGGGACTCGGTATTTTCGGGCGCTAACTCGGATACTGTGATGACGGTCTTACGGAGCGAGTCTGCGGTTGCAGCGGACACGCTCGGCGATGTGATTTCTTCGGGTGGGAGTGCCGATTTTGCCTTCACGGGTGCGGGAGATGACTCTGTGGTTATCGGGTCGCAGACGGGGTTGGTGGCTGACACGGTTGGCCAAATGGGGAACTCAGTCATGACAGGTGGAGGTCGTGATACCATTGTTGGCGAGAGCCTTCGGGACAGCATTGTAACGGGGTATATTAATGAGATTGCGGTGAGTGCGCGCGGCGTGTTTGGGAGTCGTTATTTATTCCTGACGAAGTCGGAGACTCTTTATGGCGGCATCAAAGTGGGTGATTTGGTGACCGGGCCTTTCATCCCTCCGAATACGCGTGTTGCTGCGGTCTCGAGTCAGGCGGTTGAGTTGACTCAAGAGCTTTATCATCCCGTGATTCCTAATCTTGGTGACTCCCTGATTAACGGGTTCAATGACACGGTTGGAACCGACGACACGGTTCGGTTTATTTCCACGGGTGCGACGCTTGGTTTCGCGAGTTTTGGGGCGAACGTGAGGTTTTGGTCAGTGGACGCCATGCAGAAGGATTTGGTTGGCGACTCGATCATCGCGAATGGCGGGAGCGACTTTGTGATCACGGGAGTGGGGAATGACACGGTTGATTTGGCCAACGATTTCGACGCTGGGGTGCCGGTGAATCCGACTTTGAGCGTTCAGGCGTGGGCCGATTCGGTGGCCGATTCAAACTCGGTGGGCGGAGGTTTTGATTTGACCGAAGGTGTTTACACGCGGGGCAACTATTTCCTCTCGGCGGGTGGCGGAGACAGTATCCTCGGGGGCAACTATGCGGACACGATTGTGACCTACCTGTTTGACGCGGGGTCGGACACGGTTGGCGACACGATACGTTCTGGGGATGATGCTGACTTCATTCAGACTGGAGTTGGCAATGATTTCATCCTGTTTGGGAATCTGCGTCGTCCCGCGGGTGGCGGTGATGTCTTCGAGACATCTTCGCGCTCGTACGCTTTTGATGTTACGCGTGCGGGGTTGGGGGATGCTTCCGGCCGTGGCACGTACGGTAACTTCGTGAGCTCGGGCGGTGGGCGGGACACCATTTCGCATGGGGTGATCGATGAGTATTACCCTGAGCGGTCGGACACTGCGACCGGTGGGAACTTGGCTGACACGCTGATGACGTTTGGAGGAAGCTCAACGGTTTCGTCCTCATTGGCGGCTTACTGGATGAGGGTTCGTGCTCAGGGGATTAATCCAGTGGTGGATTACGCGGGTGATACGGTGGGTGATTCGGTGGAGTCTGGGGGAGGTGGCGATTATGTGTTCTCGGGGCGGGGTGATGACACATTACTGGTCGGGGGGAGTGTTCGGGTTGATTTGGGCAAGGTGAATCGGATCAACTCCGGTGGCGGGCGGGACAGTATTATTGGCGGGGAAGGAGATGATCGCGTGGAGGTCTATGTTGGTTCGGATCCGACGGTGGACGCATTAGGTGACATTGTTGATTTGCGTGGGGGTAACGACACGGTGTCGTTGGGCATTGGCAACGACTTTGTTCAGTTGGGAGCGGGCAACGACTATGCGTTTATCTCGCGGGGCCTTGACACGGTTGTCTGCGGTGATGGAGATGACGAAGTTCAGGGGAATCCTGATGGGGTGGGTTCTCGTGGGGATTCGATTCTCGGGGGGGCGGGTGCGGACCGTATCAAGTTGGTGGGATCTGGGGCGGCGTCTCCGGCGGTGGTGACGTTGCGTCTTGGTGATGGTGACGAGTATTTATCGGTGAATTACCGAGCATTTATCGATTTGGGGCCTGGGGTATTGCAATCTGTGGATGCACGGAAGGCGCCCGGTGCGGTCACCATTTTAGGTGGGTACGGGTCTGACACGATTTTGGGTAGTCGTTTCGCTGATTCCATCGTTGCGGGGGACGGAAACAACTATGTTGGTGGCGGTGGCGGAAGTGACACGATTGAGGTGGGATCGGGGAGCGACACAGTTTTCGGGGATGCGGGTAACGATTTGATTCGTTTCCGAGTTCAGGGCTTTGGCCAGCCAGATGGTGATCGCGATGACTACCTGTACGGTGGTGATGGCGACGACACGATTTACGGGGGTTCTGGGTCGGATTACGTCAACGGGGGTGCGGGCCGAGACTTGTTGTTTGGCGATTTATCAATGTCTCGAAATGCTGCGCAGAGCGGGGACGGGAATGACACGATTATTGGCGGAGCGGGGGATGATTCGATGTTTGGCGGTGGTGGTCGGGATGTGATGGATGGAGGGGTTGGTAATGACTACCTCGTTGGCGGGGCCGGTTCGGATGTGTTGAAGGGGGGGGCTGGGAACGACACGTTGCTGGTGGATTCCGCGACGGATTCCGCGTTGGGCGACTCCGGTCGGGACTGGCTTTTAGTTCCGGTGCGGGCCTCCAAGATGTCCTACTCTGGGATTGAGCGGCTTACCAAGTATTGAGTCGGAATGTCACCGAAGCGAGAGGCAGCGGAGTTGGCGGAGTGGTTGAAGAAGAGGGTAGGGATTATCTCGGATCGCGGGTGGTACCAGAGCGATCCGGAGGGACATCTCAAAGCACTTGCGACGGTTTCCGGAGAAATCGATCGTTTGAGTTCGGTTTTAATGGGAGACACCGAGGTTTCTCCGCAGTTGAAACACTATCTTGTGAAGCGGAGTTACGAGAAAGCGCTCAGCTTTCTCGTAACGGGGATTTCGGTTGAAGAGCGACACGAGTAGGGACGGAGGTAACTGCAGTTGCGTTTGGTCCCTTCGTCATCTGGGGCCTTTGGATGAGACGTTGAATAGACGTTGCTCCTTCGTTTTGGCGAAAGGTTTGCGCCGGCTCCTTTTTCTGTGAGGATCTCCTCTCCAGAGGCTTGGTTAGAACCACTTCTTCTTTTTGAAGTAATAAATTTGGGCGATGGCGATGAGGGCCATGATCGCGAGGCTCGAGAGGTAACCGTAGCGCCAGTGGAGTTCGGGCATGTTGAACGGGAGGGCGATTCCGTCAGTTTCTTTTTGGAAGTTCATGCCCCAGATACCTGCCAAAAAGGTCAGGGGGCTGAAGATGGCGGACAGCACCGTGAGAACCCGCATAATTTCGTTGGTGCGAATTCCGACGGACGACAGGTAAAGCTCCATCAGGCTCGTCACCGAGTCGCGGTAGGCCTCGATGAGATCCATGATTTGGACGGTATGATCGTAGCAGTCACGGAGGAAAACCTTGGTTTCACGGCGGACGAGTCCGCTCTCGTCATGGAGCATGGCGTTGATGACATCGCGTTCCGGCCAGACGAAGCGACGGAGTTGGGAGAGGGTCTGTTTGCATCCATGGAGTCGGTGGATGTGGTCGGGCGACGGTTCGCTGATGACCACGCTGTCGAGTTCTTCGATATGGTCGCCGAGGCGTTCGAGGATGGGGAAATGATTGTCGATGATGGAGTCGGTGAGCGCGTACGCGAGATGGTCGGGTCCGCATTTTCGGATGAGGCCGCGTGCATGGCGGATGCGTTCGCGAACGGAGGTGAACGTGTCTCGGAGCGGCTCTTCTTGAACGGTGAGGACGAAGTTGGGGCCGAGGAAAACGGAGACTTGCTCGATGCAAAGTTCGTTAGCGGCATCGAGGTAAACCATTTGAAGGATGACAAAAAGGTGCCCCTCATACGGCTCAACTTTCGGTCGCTGACGGGAATGTTGTGCGTCCTCGATGGCGAGTGGGTGCAGGTTGAAGCGTGTGGCTAGTTGGTTTAAGAGAGTGCCGTCACCGATGCCGTCCAACTCCACCCAGAGGACGGAGCTATCCGTCGATGCGGGAATTTGGTCAACGGCCGTGACAATCTGCTCTTCGAAGTGCGATGGATTGTAGGTCGTAAATCGGAGGACAGGCTCGATTGGTGGCGCTGTTGGAGCAGGCGGCGTCCCGGGTTCGGGAGCGGGAATCCGAGAACGCTTTTTTCTGAGTCGGCTGAGAAACATATCAGTAAATCTCAACAGGGGAGCGTTTTCCGTCTTCAGGACTCCGGCTGGATGCTGCGGTCTCACCTAGGGTGTCAATCCGGAGTTGGAGCACTTTTGCGTCGCGTTGTCGGAAGAGAGATTCGTCCCAAGAGTCCGCTGGAGTCATGCGAGCCTTGAATCGGGCGACATTTTCTAGCGCACGGTTGAGTTCGCTACGGTTAACGCTGGAGAGATGGGTGAGTGCTTCTTCGACGCACGAGATGCGGTGGCAGATCATCGCCAAATCGTTGCCTGCCTCGATGGCGAGGCGGATGGTCTCTGCAAGTCCGAAGTGGTTGAGGATGGCGCCCATGTCGAGATCGTCGGTCATGACGAGTCCGGTGAACCCTTGATCGTGGCGGAGGAGGTCGGTGATGACAGCCCGCGAGAGGGAGGAGGGGAGTTTTTCGGTCTCAAGCGCCGGATAGAAGGCGTGGCCAATCATCATGGAATCCACACGGTTGCCGATACTTTTGAAGACGTGCAGTTCGTTGGCTTCGAGGTCCGCTTTTGCAAGATTGATGATTGGAAGCTCGTGATGGGCATCTAACGGGGCGCGCGAATATCCGGGGAAATGTTTGCCACAGGTGAGAATTCCTTCTGCTCGGAGGGCGTCGTTGAAGAGGCCCGCGTTCTGAATGACTTGGGCGGGTGTGTTCCCGTAACAACGTCCGCGGAGCGAGTTATCAGCTTCGTCATCGAACGAAATATCGAGGACGGGGCAGAGGTCGAGGTTGAACCCAAAGATGCGCAGCAGTTCGCCGGTGACGGAGCCGTGGCGCTGGATGAGTTCGGGGGCGTTTCGGTCACGAAGCTGGTTTGCGTTCGGAGGTTCGTTACCGATGAGTTTGAGGCGCGAGACGCGTCCGCCTTCTTGATCGATAGTGATGATGGGCGGTACGTTCGAGAGGTCTTTCAGATCGTCGATGAGTTTCCTCAGTTGGGTGGGCGATTCGATGTTTCGTCCGAAAAGGATGAATCCTCCGGGTTGAATGCGCCGGAAGGAGGCGGCTGTTTCGGGGTCGAGGGTGGTTCCGGGCACGCCGGAGAGGAGGAGTTGACCGAGGGAGTTGTCCATGTGTGGGTTCTTTTGAGGGTAGTGTTGCGAGGTTTTGGAGTGGATGGAAAAATTGCTCGGCTGAGTTGTCATCTGAATCAACGAAGGTAGGGATAACAAAGGTTAAACGCCCGAAATGCTTTACATTCTGATCATTGTCGCAACGGTGCTGATTTCGGGCTGGGCTTCGATGAGAATCCGGTCGGTGTATCAGCGGTATTTGGCTGTTGAGAGTGTGCGAGGGGCGAGCGGAATGGAGGTGGCTGCGGCGATTCTGAACCGGAGTGGGATTCACGATGTGGAGATTGTGGAAATCGCGGGAGATTTAACGGATCACTACGACCCGGGTGAGAAGCGTTTAGCACTCTCTTCCACGAACTATCACGGAACCTCCCTAGCGGCGATTGGCGTTGCGGCTCACGAGTGCGGGCATGCCCTGCAACATGCGGAGCGGTATGGACCATTGGTGTGGCGCATGAGTGCGGTGGGCATCACTAATTTTGCGAGCCAGTTGGTTTTTTGGATTCCCCTGCTGGGTGCGGGAACAGGTTTGATGCGAGGCAAGACGGCGATGGTATTGATGGCTGCTTGCTGGGGGATCTTAATGTTGTTTCAACTCGTGACGTTGCCCGTTGAGTTTGACGCGTCTCATCGCGCGAAGCGGGTGTTATCCCAACTTGGTTATACGGTGGGAGAGGAAGATGCGCAGGGGGTTTGCGCGACGCTTGACGCGGCGGCGTGGACTTATGTGGCTGCGTTCATCAGCAGTCTTGCGTGGTTTCTCTACCATGCTCTGCCCTTGCTGCTTGGTGGACGTCGCGATGACGAGTAGCGCGCAGCGGGGAGTCTCCGAAAAACGAAGCGGCGGGTTGGTCGCGGAGGTTAGTCGCGGAAGTTGCCGAAGGCGAGTGCGACGCAGAAGTCCTTGGACCGGAGGAAGGAGATGACGGCTTGGAGATCGTCTCGTTTTTTCCCTGTGACGCGGATTTGACGGTCCTGCAGGGTGCATTGGACTTTGGCTCCGTTTTCTTTCACGGCCTTGATGATCTCCTTGGCCTTTTCGCCATCGAGTCCCTGCTTGATGAGGAAGTCTTGGGTGGCGTGGCCGAGTGGGGAGATGGCGGGGTCTTTTCGTTCGATGTTCCGGAGATCGACATTTCGTTTGGCGAGTTTGCCAACGACGATTTCGTGGAGGGCCTGAAGGCGGGCTGAGTCTTCTGCGGAAAGATGGATTTTGGATTCGCGCGGCATCCAGTCGGCAGCGGCCTGGGAGCCTTTGAAATCAAATCGGGTTGCGAGCTCCTTGCGGGCTTGGTTGAGTGCGTTATCCACCTCTTGGTTATCCACTTCGGAGACGATATCGAAAGACGGCATGGTTGGTACTTTGGGGTGCGAGATTAGTGACGGAGTGCTTTGACAGGATCCATTCGCGCGGCGAATGCGGCAGGTATGAGCGCGGCAATGGTGCAGATGATAAAGGCGCTGATGCAGATGAGTGTGATGTCGCGAGTGACGAACTCCGCTGGGATTTTACTGAATTGGTAGACGCCGGGGGGGAAAATGGGGATGCCGAGTTGATTTGATAGCCAGTCTTTAAACTCGTTGCGCCAATGAGTTAGGCTCATGCCGAGGGTGAGTCCGGCAATATTCCCAAAAAGGCCGACGATGACGCCTTGGAGCAGGAACACGAGAATGATTTGGGAGCGGGTTGCCCCGATTGCCTTTAACACGCCGATTTCGCGGGTCTTTAGAACGGTCACGGTGATGAGGGTGTTCATGATGCTGAATGCGGCGACAACCACGATGAACATGAGCAGGAACATCATGGTGTTCCGTTCGATGGCGATGGAGTCGAAGATTTCCGCGTTCTGATCAATCCACGAGAGAACGCGGAAGGTGTCACCCATGTGTTTGACCAACGGTTCCTTGAAAAGGTCTGCGCTATCGGCATCGGGTAGACGGACTCCGATGCCATGGACGCCATCGCTCAGGTTGTAGAGTTCTTGAGCGATATGGAGCGGGGCGAGGAGGATGTCTGAGTCGTACTGAAAGCGACCGGTTTCGAAGATGCCTTTGATGGTTAGGGATTCTGGGAGAACCATGGAGCGGATCTGCTCGATGGCGGCTTTGCTATCGGGCGCGGTTTCGGCGTCCTTGAGGGCTTTGAGGACTCCTGAAAGATCTTTGGCGGGGTACACTTGGATTTTGTCGCCGACTCGGAGGCCGAGCGACATGGCCATGCCTTTGCCGATGAGAGCGCTGTTGCCTACGAGTGTGCGTTCTCCGTCGAGGAGGGGGTAATCGGCTCCGGTGACGGTTTTCTCGAGTTCGAGGTCGATACCGCGGATTTGAACGGCGCGAACCATGCCGATTTGCGTGGCGAGCAGGACGGGGCCTTGAACGAACGGAGCGGTTCCGCGGACGGCGGGGTGGTTATGGAGTTTTTTTGCAGCGGCTTCCCAGTCATGAAGCACGCCCTCGGAGGAGTCGACGGAGAGGTGCGCATCGAAGCCAAGAACTTTGCGGCGGAGTTCGTGATCGAATCCGGTCATGACGGAGATGACGAGAATGAGCACGGCGATGCCGAGGGTGACTCCGAGGACGGAGACCACGCTGATGACGGAGATGAACGTCCGTTTTGGTCGGAGGTACCGGAGGGCGAGGAAGAGAGGGACGGGGAAGCGCACGGGATTAGGCGAGGAGGCTGCGGAGTTGAGCGAGGATCGGAGGGATTGCGGAGAGGGGAGCTTCGGTGGCCTCGTACTCGAGAGCAACGAATCCTTGGTAGCCGGATGATTTGATGAGGGATACGAGTTTGGGTAGGTCGGCAGGTTGCGGCGTTTTTTGTCCGTCGGGCCGAATCTCGGTTTTCAGTTGGATATTGACGGCGTAGGGGAGGCAGCGTTCGAAGTCGTTATAGGGGTTCGGTGTGCGGAAGTTTCCGGAGTCGAGGTTGACGCCGAGCCAGGGACTTTTGACATGGGCGATGAGTTGGAGCAGGTGTTCTGCGGACCCGATGGCGTCGTGATTTTCGATACCGAGGAAGATGCCTTTTGATCCGGCGTAGTCGGAGCATTCTTCGAGGGCTTGAATGACGAGTTGATCGGCTTCTTCGCGCGGGAGATTTTTGTTGTGGCCTGCGAATACGCGGATGTGTGGGGCACCGAGGATGGATGCGCGATCGATCCACAGTTTGCATTTCGCGATTTCTTCGTCGCGTTTTGGTCCTTTTTCGAGGGAGAAGTTGTTTCCGATGGCGGTGCCGCTGAGGGAGATGCCTTTGAGAAAGGCGTGTTTTCGGACGTTGGCGAGGTAGGTGTCATCGACGGTGCGGGGGAAGAAGTAACTGGTGAGCTCGGCACCTGCGCAGTGGTGTTCTGCGCAGTAGTCGAGAAAGCTGAACATGGTGAAGGGCGGTTCGGCGGCGGGTTTGTCGGATCCGTTCGCCAGAGGGCCCGCGAAGTGGTTTCGGAGTGAGTAAGCGGCGAGGCTGAGGAGCAGGCGCGGACGCCCAGTGCGCGGCATGGGGGCAATGGCGTTGGCAACGGGAGCGGCAACGAGGGCTGATGCTGCGAGCGAGAAGTGGCGGAGGAGGGTTCGGCGTGAGATGGCGGCGTTTTGCATGGCGGGAGGCGGTTTATTTCTCGGATGAAAACGCGGCTTGGAGTGCGCGGGTTTTCATCCAGTGGGTTGCTTCTGGAGTGCTGGAGTGTCCGATACCAGGTTGCGTGTAGATGGCTTTTTGAGAAGGGATGGCGTTGTAAGCGGCGAAGATACCGGTGGGGGGGCAGACAGTGTCGACGAAGCCAACGGTAACGATGCCCGGGGCTTTGATGCGGCTCGCGAAGTTGACGCAGTCGACGTAGCGGGATGCTTCGGCGATTTTCTGGTCGTCGTCGCCCATGGGATCGGCTTTGAGAAACTTCGGCCAACCGTTGATGCGGTTTGCGGCGAAGCCAGTGTGGTCGCACATAGCGGGAACGCCTGCTGCGAAGAAGGTGACGCGTGAATCGAGACCTGCAGCGGCGAGGGCTTGAGCTCCGCCTTGGCTACTGCCGAAGACGATCATGGTTTGTCCGTCCCAATCTTTTTGGGAGGTGAGAAAATCGATGGCGCGAATGATTCGGAGGAACATGCCGACGAAATAGTGGGATTCGCGGCTGGTGATTCCTCGGAAACGGTAATCTTTGAGGGAGGTTGCGGACAGGCTGTTGGCTTGTCCGTCGTAATGTTCTGGGGGGCGGCCGTTCGGGATACCGTGGGCATTGATGTCCATCGCAAGAAACCCTTCTTTGGCCCAAGCGATGGGGCCGGCGGTGGAGGCGCTTCGAACTCCGGCGCCGTGGAGGGTAAGGATGGCGGGTTTGAGGACGGGGTCTTTCGCGGCTGGGCGCGCGAAATAGCCTGAGACATCGGGACCAACGCATTTGACTTGAACGTCGAAGAGTTCGATGTCGGGTTGTGGAGATGGGGCCTTATTGAGGCGCGGGGTTGGTTGAATGTTGGCGAGCTGTTTTTTTTTGGTGTCCCAGAAGAGGTCGAAGTCTTCTGGGGCGGGCATACTGGGTTGGATGACTTCGGGTGAAATCGCGGCGGCGCAGAGGGCGGAGACTTTGAGTCCCGACGGGGCGGTGGCGACGATTTTGCAGGAGAGGAAGCCGGGTTCATCGAGTTTGCCTTCGATTTTGAAGGTTCCGTCCTCATTCAGTTGAGCTTTGCCTTCGAGGAAGGGTGGGAGTCCGTCTTTGGAGAGTTGCCAGTCTGCGACGGAGCCTTTGAGCGAGTCGGCAGCGGGTTTGAAGTGGAATATGACGGTTTCGCCGGGTAGGTACCAGGCCTCGGGACGGTCGGTGTGGGATTGGACTCGGGGAACTTCTCCTTTTGATGCGGACTTGCTTTCGACCGGCGGGGTTGGGGTCGACGTGGCTTGTGCGGGGAGTAGTGAGACGAGGAGCAGGCTGGCGAGGAAGGGGGTACGCATGGATTTCGGGGTTAGCGTTCGACGGGTTCGCCGGCTTTTTTCCAGCCGATGATACCTGCAGAGAAATGTTTGACGTTGGTGTATCCGAGTTGGCGGGCCAGATCTGCGGCTTCGCGGTAGGATCCACAATCTTCGTTGCTGCAGTAGGCGACAATCAGTGCGGATTTATCTTTTGGGAGGAGTTTTGGGAGATCGGCTTCCTTTGCGATGAAGTCAATGGCTCCGGGGATGTGGCCGGCGCGGAAGGAATCGGTGCCGTTCACATCGAGGAGGGTGATTTTTCGTTCGGCGATGGCGCGTCTGAGTTCGTCGAGCGGGATATCGGGGTACTTTTCTGCGGCGAGGGCGAGGGGGATGAAGGGGAGGGTGAGCGTTGCGAGCGCTTGGCGGCGGTTCATAGGGATGAGATGTTGGGGGAGGTGAGGCTTGGAGGGAAGAAAGACCAAAGGGATGATCCCTAGGTTTGACATCTTGGGCTGAGGGGTTACCTTTCACGACCCACCACGGCGCAGGTTGTGGTGAGCTGGCATTGGTTTCGAGCGAGAGAAGGTTCCTGAGAGGGTATTCCGAGAAAGCTCCGAGCCGAATGTCAGTGTTGCAGGAACATTTTCGATTTAACTCGCAGTCAATACGTTATGAAACGCACCTATCAGCCCTCCAAGAGGACCCGCAAGCAGCAGTTTGGTTTCCGTGCGCGCATGAAGACCAAAAACGGTCGCGCGATTCTTTCTCGTCGCCGTCGTCATGGCCGCAAGCGGCTGTTGCCGAAGGGCGTGGAAGTTCATTTCGAGCGCCAGACCGACCAGAACAATAACGCGGCCCGCGCGTTGGTTCGTCGGAAGCAGCGTCGTGCGGCGGTTCGTGCTGCAGCAAGGGCGCCGAAGGCCGCTTAAGGGTCTCATTTTGAGTTTGTTTATGGGTCTGCCGCTTTCGGCAGGCCCATTTTTTTTACGGTGTTTTGGGGTGAGATGGCGCGGTGGTTGCGGAGTTGTTTGGGGTGAAGTGGACGAAATGATTTTTTGAAGCAGCTTTATTTTGGAGGTAACACATG
>JACCEB011384487.1_pt1 | contig 19688 bp, 24 predicted proteins | sample 7454761 | NCBI WGS metagenome assembly JACCEB01 (sample SAMN15323454, study PRJNA562643) | freshwater metagenome | isolation source: river surface water | place: USA:Blue River Watershed | collected 2017-08-18 | reverse complement strand
TTATGAGACATAAGACTCTGGAGAGAGAAATTATTAATTATGTCATAAAGCATGAAAGATAATGATAATGACCCATCTTCATATCTTACAAGATATAAATCAAGCACTAGGCCACAACCTTGCATTCGTTGTGGCCAAAAAGCATATTATGTACACCCTGAATGGGGCAGAGTAGATGCAGCATGTCTATTAGATCTAATAAATATCGGAGAGGTTCTATGGAAATGGGAACATTATCCATTGATATGGGCCAGGATAGACTATCTGATATCCAGGAGATCTGGTGGCACAGAGAAACAGAAGAAGTCTTCATCGGCAAAAAGCCAGAAGGAAATTGGGAAAAAATCGGGTGGATTGAAGAGAAATGACTAATCCCTATAATTCATCAGAATATAAGAAAAATAGAAAGATAGTTCTAGAAGCTAATAACTATATATGTGCATATTGTGGAGATCACGCAAATACAGTGGATCATATATTAGCTATAGCAAAGGGCGGCAGTCATAATATAGATAACCTAGTATCATGTTGTAATAAATGTAATTCAATTAAACAAGATAGAACTAGAGTAAGATTGCCATATATAAATCCTAGATATAGGAGCAATATATGAATGTTTCACATGGAACATGTAATATGATTCTATATCCCGCTCCCAGCATAGAATTAAACAAATCAAATATAAAGTATTCTCAATATATGGACAATATATATGTCCAATATATGAGATGCTATATATGGACAAATATAGACAAATTGTCCAATATGTCCAAATATATTAGAACTAGTTTTTTTTATAAATTTATAGAAAACCCCGCTCCCAATTGTCAAATATTAAATAGGAGGAAATAGTAAAAATATGGCTAGAACTGGAATACATGGAGGACAAGGTCCTCGTCAAAATAGACTAATAAAGGGAGATAATTCTCCATTAGATATTAAACCTGACAATGTGGAACAAATGGTCTTATTGTCTTTAAAGACTGCCACATGGCTGGATGAAGCTGATTTAGCATCAGCATCAATTGCAGTCCAATTGGCAAAATCTATGGATGAAATGCCAAATAGGAGGCATCAATTAGCTCCTATCCTTATTGGATTATTATCTAATTTGGGATTATTAAATAATAGAAAAGAAGATACAACAATGACTCCGCAGGAGATGTTGCAGGCTATCGCTGGAGGACAGGCTAAATAATGGACTGGCTGCCAACGCACTATACAGAACCACTGTCTGAGGATTTCCCTACAGATGGCGATAAGCTGATCAATATTGCTGAGGCTATTTGGAGATTGCCTGAAAGACATGATGAGGTTCTTGTACTTACTGACTGGCAGAAATGGTTGATAAGACATGTACTAGAAAGATATCCAGAAGGACATGAATTGGCTGGCAGACTAAGATATAAACAAGTATGTATCTCCATGCCTAGAAAGAATGGAAAGTCCCTTATTGGTGCTTTATTTGCCCTCTATGGCATGTTATTACATGAGCCTGCACCTGAAGTAATTAGCGTTGCAGCCTCTGTAGATCAGGCTAAAATTGTCTATAGAAGGCTCCTACATCAGGTAAATAATAGCGAATTATTACAAACATTATTCAGCAGAAGCACTGAACATCGTGGTCTTTGGACTGCAGATAGTACGGGAGTATATAAAGTTATTGCTGCAAAAGCAAGCACTGCTCAGGGTCTGCACCCATCTTTGGTGGTATTTGATGAGCTTCATGTGGCTAAAGAAGACTTATGGACAGCTATGGCACTTGGTTCTGCTACCAGACCAGATGGAATTGTAATTGGAATTACAACTGCTGGTGACGATACATCAGATTTGTTAAAGAATTTATATGACAGAGGCAGTAAGGCAATGGACGGGCAGGAAGATCTAGAAAGATTTGGATATTTCTGTTGGGAAGCACCTTTAGGATGTGAAATAAATGATGAGATAGCAGTTAGAAAGGCAAATCCTCAATTAGCATCTGGAATATTAAATTGGGAATCAGTAAAGAATGAATTAGCTACTATGCCAGAGCCTGAAGCTCGTAGATATAGATTAAATCAATTTGTAAGCTCAATGAATGCTTGGCTACCTGTTGGGACATGGCAGAATTTGCCTAGAGGTAATGTTTTAAACCCTAAAGTCTTTGCTATAGATAGAACTCCAGGATGGGATTATGCATCTATTGTGACGGCGGAAGAACAAGAAAATGGCCTAATAGCTACAGAATTAATAGCTTCATTTAACAATACAAATATAGATGAACTACTTAATGCATGTGTTAAATTAGCCAAATATGGCCAAATATTTGTAATGGACAATTACGTATTGGCCGATTTAGCTATGGCATTAAAACAAAGAGGAATTAGGGCACAAACTACATCAAATAAAGATTTAATCAATGCCTCAAATAACGCATATAGTAGAATTATGTTAAAGAAACTAGCTCATCCCAACGATGAGATTGTTTCGGTGCAAATGCAGCGGGCTGTTCGTAAAAACATAGGTGATTCGTGGAAAATAACACGAAAAGACTCTGGAACAGATATAGATGCTGCTATTGCCACAATATTAGCGGTTTGGTATGTGGAAACACAAAAGAAACCAACGCAGATGGTATTCTAGGAGAAGCATGGGATTATTTGATAGATTTAGAACTACAGAAGTAGTAGCCCCTTCAGCCTATGTTCCAAAAGAAGATCGTGCATTATCAGACATACTACCACCAGCACGAACAGAAATTACAGTATCTACAACTTCAGCACTTTCTTTAATTCCAGTAAGCAGATCAATTGCTGTATTGGAAACTGCTATTATGCAAATTCCAGTTGAAGTATATAGAGGCGAAGAACAATTAGAGTCTCCGCTATGGTTGCAAACTCCAGATATTGAGAATAATGTTTCTCAGGCTGAGTTTATTGGAACAACTCTTGTTCATCTCACCTTGCATGGAAATGCATTCTGGTACGTAACAAGAGGAGCTAGAGGAATAGCCAATGTTCAAGTTTTACACCCAGAACAGGTGGCGGTTAATCAAGACAACACTGGAAAAACTTATTACACAGTAAACGGTAAGAAAGTTCCAAATGAAAATATTAAACATATTAAATTATGGCATAGACCACAATTAAATGCATTATTAGGTGAAGGTCCAATTCAAAGACATAAATATATTGTCAGACAAGCATTGGATTTGCAAGATTATGCAGATAATTGGTTCCGTCGTGCTGCAGTGCCAACAGGCACATTAACAACAACAGAATTTTTGTCTGCAGATGTTGCATTACAAAATAAGCAGGCATTTATTGATTCACAAAGAGAAAGATCAGTTGCTGTTCTATCTTCTGGCCTCACTTATGACCCAGTTGCATTAGATCCAGAAAAAGCACAATTCTTGGAGAATCAAAAATTTATTACACGCCAAATTTCAAATATGTTTGGCGTTCCATCAGTTTATCTTGGTCTTTCCGTTGAAGGTGCAGGCATGACCTACACAAATGGAAATGAAGACAGGAATAAATTATATGAAGACGGATTACAGCAATATATAGTCCGTATTGAACAAGCACTTTCTGACTTATTGCCACGAGGACAATACGCTAAGTTTAATTTAACTGAGTTCTTACGTCCTAATCAATTAGTTAGATTCCAATCCTATGCTATCGCTTTGGATAAGAAATTCATGACTCCAAATGAAGTTCGTGAATTAGAAGGAATGATGGCCATTGAAGGTGGAGATGAGGTTGCTGCAACACCCGCACCAACACCTAATCAAGAACAACCTGCACAACAGGATGAGCCAGAACCAACTCGTAGCAAAAAGAGGAGTAAGAAATAATGGAAAAAAGATCATTTGAGATCAGAAAAACAGATACCGAAAAGCGTGAAGTTGCTGGTATCGCTGTTCCTTATGAAGATACAATTGATATTGGTGGCGGCTGGTCAGAGCGTTTTGAAAGAGGCGCAATTGATTTAGACGCAGATGTTAAATTGTTTCGTGATCACAAGGAAATAATTGGAAAGGTAACAGATATGTCTGAAGACGAAGATGGTCTTTGGATTACTGCTAGAATTTCTGAAACAACTTTAGGGAATGAGACATTAGAACTCGTCAAAGATGGAGCTATTCGTAGCTTTTCTGTGGGTTTCATTCCAGTCAAAGACGAGAAAAAAGAAAAAACAATTATTCGCAAGAAGGTAGATTTAAAGGAAGTTTCTTTAGTCGCTTTCCCAGCTTATGAAGCAGCCTCTGTTGTAGAGGTGCGAGAAGAAGTCAAGGAGGAAATAATGACTGACAACAACACACCAAATTACGATGCAGCAATTGCTGAAGTTCGTAATCATGCAGAAGCGCTAGAGCGCCGTCTTGATGTTCTTGCAACCTCAAACGTAGCTACTCCTTCTGTTCCAGAATTCCGTTCATACGGTGACTGGGTTAAGGGTATTGCAGCAAACAAAGATGAAGCTGTTACCCTATATCGTGCATTTGAGAACGCAGCCGATGGTTCCGTACTCGCAGACACAATTTTGAAGAACGCATGGGTTTCTGACGCAATCCGTATCCTAGATATGGGTCGTCCTACTTACAATGTATTTTCTTCAGCAGCATTGCCAGCAGATGGCATGACACTAGAGTATCCAGTACTAGATACTGATACTTCAGCAATTGAAGAGCAGGAAGCAGAAGCTGATGAATTAGCTTTCGGTAAGATTACTCTTACTTCTGCAACAGCTCCAATCAAGACATACGGTGGATACACAGATATGTCTCGCCAGATCGTTGAGCGCTCATCCGTAGCATACGTAGATGCAGCATTCCGTGCAATGATCGCTGCATATTCAAAGAAGACAAACAATGTCGTTAAGTCATACTTAACTACAGAAGCAGCAAACTTTAACCAAGCAACTCTTGCGTCTTTCGCAGCAGATGCTGTTATTGAAGCTCTTGCAGATTCAGCAATGAAGGTAAATGAGGACACAGGCCGTGCGCTTGAGTTCATCCTTTGCTCTTCAGATGTATTCAAGGATCTTGCTAAGGTTGTAGACGCTGCAAATCGTCCAATCCTTTCAAATGTTGGCGCAACAAGCAATACATATGGATCAATTAATCCAGTTGGCTTGACAGGAAGCATTTTCGGCTTGCCAATCGTTGTAGATCCATCATTAACTGCATCTTCTCTATGGGTAGGAAACAGCGCAGCTGTTACAACCTATGAATCTGCAGGCGCACCATTCCGTCTAAATGACGAAGATATTACTAACCTCACACAGAAGTTCTCTGTCTACGGCTACCTTGCAGTAGCTGGCCAGGACAAGAAGGCTCTTGTAAAGGTCACAATAGACTAAGGGAGATTAAGATGAATTGGGAAGATCTAAAAAACTTTGTAGGTGCATCAGATATTGATGATACTTTTGTTCAAGATTGCTGGAATACAGCTAGAGACCTTGTAGCATCCTACATTCAGTCTGCAAGCATTCCGCCGCAGGTTTTGAAACGTGCTTACATTGAGGTTGGATCTGAACTTTATCATCGCCGTAGTGCTCCGATGGGTATTTCTCAATATGCAAATTATGACGGTGCTCCGTTAAGAATTGCAAGAGATCCACTCGTCGGAGTCTACCCTTTACTTAATCGTTATATGAAAAGGTTCGCATGATCCAAGACGTAAAAGATACTATTAGCTCTGCCTTAATATTGGGTGGCATTTCAAAGGTATACACATATTTACCCGAAAGACCAATACCACCATGTGCAATGATAGAGCCTGATGTAGAATTTATTCGTACAAATGAGACAGCTTACGGAGTATTTCATACTACTAATTGGAAAATTAGAGTTATGGTTCCTAGAGGTGCAAATGATAAAGAGACAAATGAATTAGATAGCTATTTAGATGATCTATTACCAGCTCTTTGGGATCAGACAGATTGTAATTTATTATCTGTAGATAAGCCTTTCATAACGGAAGCAAATAACGCAAGTTATTTAACAACATTTATAAACATTTCAATAGACATGCAAGGAGGAAACTAAATGTCAAGATTACGTGGTAAGACCATCATATTTGATGTTGATGGCGATCAATATCAGGGATCTGTTTCAAATGTGAATTTCACATCTGAAGTTGGAGAACTGAGCTTTGGTGACTACGAAGATAGCTTAGAATTCCGTTGCCAGGTCGTAGGATTTCAGGATTTTGCTGCAACTTCATTCCACACATATATGTGGGATAACCCAGGCAAGACAGTAGAAATTACTTACGCTCCATACGGAAATGAAACTGCTACAACATCGCAGCCACATTTTACAGCTACTGGTTATGCAGAAACTCTGCCAACAATCGGTGGCGCAGCAGGTGAATACTTCACCTACGATATTAGCTTTATTCTAGATGGAAAACCAACTAGAGTAACTGCTTAATTTTTGGGAGCCGTGGCATGAGCGCTTTTACAGTTAAGGTACTTGGTCTTAGAGAAGTTCAGAGAAGTTTAAATCAATATGCAGGTGCTGCAGACGATTTAAAAGAAGCGAACGCTAAGATTGGTCAAAAAGTTTCTGTAGACGCAAAAGCCACGGCACCTCAAAGAACAGGAAGACTTGCAGGATCTATTAGAGCAAATAGAGCTAAAAGTTCCATTCAGTTAAAAGCTGGAAGTTCAAGTGTTCCTTATGCAGGTGTCATAGAATATGGATGGCCTGCAAGAAATATAGAAGCGCAACCTTATTTACGAAGGGCGGCATGGTCAAATATTGATTATGTAATACAAGAATTTGAGGCCAACTTAGAAGGTCTCAAACGTAAATATATCGCCAATTAGGAGGCAATATGGAAACAAATAATTTAACAATGAAAGACTTGGCTACTGTTGAGGAATTAACAGGAGTAAGCATGGATCTCTGGGAAGGTTCTCCAAAAGCAAAACTGACAGCAGCATTAGCTTTTGTATCAGCCAGAAAAGATAATCCAGAATTAACTTGGGATGAAGTTTTAGATTGGAAAATTGAAGATATTAATAAGTACGCTAATCTAAATAGCCCAAAAGCCAAACGCTCTTAGATAAGATGGGCGAATTCTGTGCATTAACAGGATTCACGCCAGCACAATTCTGGGAGCTAACGCAAGACGAATACCAAGCAATATTGAGAGGTTACAAAAGGATAAATGGCTAATCAGATTACGATTGATATCCTCGCCAACACCAGAGACTTAGTCAATGGTGTTCAAGGCGTTAATGGACAATTACAAGGACTTAATAATTCGGTATCAAAAGTATCAGGTGCCTTTAAAGGACTACTAGCAACTCTTGGATTTACAATAAGCTTTAGCTGGTTTAAAGATGTAGTCAAAGCCGCTTATGATGAAGAGGCTACATTTAAACGATTAGCAGATTTATACGGAGAAGACACAGCTGCAATTGTTGAAGAGATAAATGCATTATCATCTAAATTTAAAGTTGATGATGGAGAAATTGCCCAATTCTTTGTAAGATTAAAATCCTCATTTAGTTCTCAATTTGATAAATTTGTTCCAACAGTTGTAGAGGCATCAAATACATTAGCCCTACTTACTGGTAAGCCAGTAGAAACTGTAATTGGATTATGGGAACGGGCATTAAAAGATGGCAAGCTAACAGCGGCGGAAGTACAAAAGCTTGGAATAGATTTAACTAAAGAGCAAGAAGATCAATTTAATAAATTAAAAACAACTGCTGAAAGATTACAGTTTGTATTAGATATTATAAATGGAAAACAACAAGAAGCATTAGACAATATTACTGGATGGCAAAAGCTTACATTTTATGTAGGTGAATTTAAAGATGAAATTGGAGAGAGATTAATTCCAGTAATTGAAAGATTAATAAAGTGGTACGAAGATTTATCTCCAGGACAAAAAGAATTAATTAAAGATTTAGCTACTATAGTTGTAGCAATTGGTGGAATAGTAACAATATTTGGACCATTCCTATTTGGATTATCACAGCTTGTAATAATATTTAAAGAATTAAGAATAGCTGCTGGACTATTAGCTGCTGCACAATGGCTGGTCAATGCAGCCTTCTCGCCATATCTAGTTGTAATTTTGGCTGTTGTTGCTGCAGGATATTTGCTATATAAAAATTGGGATTCAGTAAAAGAAATGGCTGGAAAGCTTTGGGATAAGATAAAGCAATTCTTTGGATGGTTAAAAGAAAATTGGCCTTTAGTATTAGCAATACTCACAGGGCCAATAGGATTAGCTATATTAGCAATTACAAAGAATTGGGACAAAATTAAAGATGGAGCATCTGAAGTATTTAATAAATTAAAATCTTTATTTAGAGGCTGGATTAATGACTTTAAGAATTTTGGATCTGATTTAATAGAAGGATTAGTTAACGGTATTAAAGCTATGGCAATGGCTCCTATCAATGCAGTTAAAGGCATTGCAAATGGAGTAAAGAATATTTGGCAGACAATTACAGGAACTAAATCTCCATCAAAGGTATTTACACAATATGGAGAATGGCTCATGGAAGGATTATCAAATGGTATTGATAATTCTAAGAAGTTGGCTGTAGCCAGCCTTAAAGATGTAAATGCATCTTTACAAATGTCTTCTATATCCAATAAGAGGTCTCCAGCGGCGGCAGGAATGAATATCACCATTAACGCTGGTCTTGGAACAGACCCATATGAATTAGGACGAGCTGTAAGAGCCGCCTTAAATAAATATGATGGTGTTAATGGCCGATGAAAATATTTGACGAATTAGATTTACAGATACGCACTAAAATAGATGGCGTATTTATTATTGGAACAGATAAAGTAGCTGAAGCTTATTTAGCATCTGATGCAGATTTAAATGATGATACCCAATATGAATGGCAATCAATTATGAATGGAGTATTATCAATGTCTCTTCGTAGAGGCGTAGATACATATACTGGAGCATATCCTTTACCAATAATTAATGTAGGCTCTTTACATGTTATTTCAACTAATCAAGGATTAGATCCAAATCAATTTAAATATTTACAGCCTAGATCTAAAATTAGATTAATTAGAAAAGATCCACAGACTTTAATATTCCAAGGACGTGTGGATAATATATTTGTAGATTATAGATCTGACACCCAAAAGCCTTTAATTAGTTTTGACATAATGGATCCAGTTGGAGAATTACAGGGCACAATGACCAAGCTTTCTGGTATATCCACCTCTGCTGACCACGACTGGTCTGAGCGCATCTCTGAGATACTCTCAAACGGCGGCAGAACCGTCTCTGCAGGGCCTAAGCAGCTGGTACGTAACATTTATGGTGGAACCACCTCTCATGGCTTCTGGGACGAAAATAGAACCATTTGGGAGGCATTGACATTAGCCTCAAATACAGAAGGCGGATTTATTTATTTTGATAAAAATAATGAATTAAATTGTTATGCCTCAGAAGAAATTCCAGAATCAACTCCATCTATTTATTTTAGTAATATAGACCCAGATGCAGTTGTATATGGATTTAAAAATATATATTTAGATTACAATACTCAATCTATAATTAATCAAGTTCAAGTTTCTAATTCATGGGGCTACCAGACAACCCGTTATGACCAAGAAGTAATTGGTGAGGATTATGGTGAATGGGTAACAGTCACAGAAATAGAAACAAAAGCCAAGGGTCCATATGCTGATGAAGCATCAATTAATAAGCATGGAACCCATGCCCTAAATGTTGAAACTAATTTTAATTTAAAAGATGGAGAATTAGAATTAACTGGCTGGGCAAACAAAATTATTAGCAAGTGGAAGAATCCGACTACGCTTGTGAAAGAAATAGAATGGAACGCTAAGGACGATATTTCAAATGCTGCTGGTATAGATATATTAGATTCAGTATCAATTGAATATCAAACGGAGACTTTGGGCTTTACCAAAGAATTGACTGTAATTGGAATTCAAATGGAGATCAATGCAGATCAAGATACCTGGCGTGTAAAATATATATTATTCCCAAGGAGTAGATTCATATGACAATTAGATATATGGCATTTGCTGATGGCGAAGTCCTTACAGCAAATCAACTACTGGATCTCCAAGCTAATGGTGTTATCCAGGTTACAAGTTATTCAGAATTAGCAGCTTTACAAACTACAATCAATGCAGCTTATGTAAAAAACGATAGTGCATTTTATGTACGTAAAGCAGATTCAACATGGGGCCAAGTAGGTGGCCTAGCAACAATTGGTGCTTCAGCACCAGCATCACCGCAGGTAGGTCAAATCTGGTACGATACAGATGCGATATTGCCTGCAGCACAAAGACAAGGATATAACGGACAGGAAACAATTAGCTCCGCTACCTTTTCTGCTTTATCAAATTTATCAGCCGTTAGCGTAACAGCAACAGAACCATTTTTAGCTTTAGTTAATTATGGAGTGCTTTCGCCATTTGGATCTGATGCAACAACAGGTTTATCTATGACTGTAGATTTAACTGGAGATACTACAAGAACTTCTACATTTGTAGATTATGCAAAAACAATTGGAACTCAAAAGACTTGCATAACAAATTCATTTACAACTGTAGTAAATTCAGGAACTACATTGTTTACACCTAAAGCAAAGAAAGAAGGAGCAGGCACTGCAATTGCAGAACAACCTTGGATAGAGGTATCTGCTATTCGCTGGGCTTAATATATGCTAAAAGTCTGGGACGGTTCAGATTGGAAAAATCTGGATGGTGTTAAATATTGGACTGGTACTGCATGGGACAGTAACAATAAGTCCAAAGTTCGCTCTGCCAAAAATGATTGGCTACCACCTAAAGGCTCAGACACAGACACATCAGTTATAGTTAAATGGAACGTTGGACCAAGAACACCAGAAGATACACCAGAACAAAAGTATCAAATACCTAATTTAATTGGATTAACTTACACTCAGGCAGTAACAGCAATTCAAAATGCAAACTTTAATGTTGGAGATCTTACATTTGTAACCACAACAATATTAGGAAGCGATGAGAAAGTTTCATCTCAATATCCACAACCTGGCCTTTTGTTCCCAGAAAATACATTTATAAATATATCTATATATGAATATAAGATTCCAACAGTAACAATGCCTAACTTAAACGGATTATTAAAGTCGGCGGCGGAACAAACAATAACCAGTCTAGGATTAGTAGTAGGTACATTAGATACAATTGAAGTTTATGATACTAGTTTAATTGGAAGAGTAGTTGCAAATGTACAATATCCATTGCCAGGTGCTACTGTAGATGTTGGAACATTAGTTACATTTGATTATTATGTTCAAAAGCCATTTGCTACTATGCCACAATTAGTTGGACAAGATGAATTTTCAGTATTTTCATTATTAAATGCTGTAGGTTTAGATGCTGGAACAAGAACAACAATTGAAACAACTAATAAAGCATTAGAAGGCAAAGTTGAGTCACAGCAATATAATGCTGGACAACAATTACAACAGGGCACTACAGTTAATTATCGTGTTTATATTCCAAATGTTAACACCACAGTTCCTAATATAGTTGGCAAGACACCAGCTCAGGCAGATAGTTTATTGCAGGCTTCAGAGTTATATCTTGGATCTCAAACTACTCTTGAAACTACAAATGTATCATTAGAGGGAACAATTGCTTCTCAGCAATATGGAGTTGGAACGGTAAGACCAGTCAATACTTCAGTTAATTATGTTGTATATATTCCAAATACAACTACAACGGTTCCAAATATTACCAATCAAACTACATCTGTAGCTACATCATTATTAGCTTCAGCAGAATTACAATTGGGATATAAAACTGGAGAAACAGAAACATCTAATACAAGCTTACATAATAAAATTTATACACAATCTCCAGCATCAGGACAAGTTGTTCCTGTAAATAGTTCAGTTAATTACACATTATATGTGCCATTAAAGACAGGAATTATTCCAAATATAGTTGGACAAACTCCATCTGTGGCATCTTCTACATTAACATCAGCTGGATTCTCATTAGGATATCAGACTGGAACAACTTATACAAACAATCAAGTAGATGTTGGCAAGATAGTAACTCAGAGTCCAGCATCAGGAACTACACAGAATTTAGGGTCGTCGGTTAATTACACAACTTATGTTTTAAATCCAAATGTTACTGTACCAAATATAGTTGGATTATCATTTACAGCTGCAAATACTGCATTAACTAATGCTGGATTAAATGTAGGAACAGTTACAGAAACTCCAACATTTACGAGTACAGATGTGGGTAAAGTTCAGAGTCAAGGCACTGCGGCAGGAAGCACAGTAGCCCGTGGATCATCTGTTAATTATGTTAAATGGAGAGCTTATATATCAAATACATCTACAGTAACAAAAACTGGAACTGCATATGTTTGGTCTCCAACATGGCAGTCCACATATTATGGATCAGGTTCAACTAGCGGTTCTGGAGCAAGAAGAACTATAAATCCAGAATCTTTATATTTTGGTAAATTCTCTACTACATCAACAACAGGAGACCAGGTATCTTTAATTCGTGTATCAGACTCAGCGCTTTCTACCGCATGTAATGCTGTATCAGGAAATAGACCCTACACAATTACAGGAGTTACATTTAATTTTGGTGTTCAGACTGGAGTCGGTAATTCAAGTAAGCCTGTTTATTTTGGATATTATAATGCAACTGGTTCTCAACCATCATCAATTTCAATATCTGGAGTTACAAAGAATGCTCAAAATGCTGGTACATTAACAAATGGAAATTATTACAGTATTAATTTAAATTCAACAATGAGAAATTATTGCTTCAATAGTCCAAACTGGGCACTTGTTGTAAACGCAGCCAGCGATGCTGCTTCAAGCTACGGTGCATTAAAATCTGATAGCACCTACTTTACAATAAGCTTATCGTGGCAAGAAAGTACGGTGACATATACATGAGATTATTTGGTGCAAGTCTTACAAGAAATGGAGCAATAGAAAATAGTTTTTGGGATAGCTCTTCATTAACTTCTCCTGCAATTTATGATGAGAACTTAGACGAATATATTGATTATACGGGACCAGATATATATGCTGAAGATGGTGGCATTCTTTATCACGTTGTCTTTCCAGTTGAAATACCTCAAGGAACTGGAGCATGGTTCTCTAGTTTATCTACAACAGAAGTAGACAATGCAGGAATTAGTGGAACCCAAATGGGCTATCAAAATGGAAATACATCAGGTGTTGTTCCTGATGTTAAATATGGATTTGATCCTAATTGGTTTCTTCCTCCATATACAGGCGGCTATCCAGTAGGGCCAGGAGATGCAAATACAGCAGGAATATGGAAATTACTTACAAAAGTAACTCAAAGATTATTATTTGTATATAACGATAATCCTTATCCAGTAACATCTACAATTAGCATTGCAGATCAATCATTAAAAGGAATAGTTTGTGAAATATTACAGTATTCAAAAGACCTTGGATATTATTATTCAGATAAATTTTTAGAAACATTTGGAACAGATTATGTAAATGAACCAGGTTCTAATGGTCTTCAACAATTAACAAAAACAGATGGCATAGACTATAGACCAGAACAAGTAAAGTTTTGGTTAGGTACATTTACATTTGATTTGGGAAATACTACGATAGGTTTAAATGAATCTATTACTATGAACTTGGGTCCAGCTGGAACAAAGTCAGCCTGGGGAATTGCTGTAATCAATTCCTATATTACAAAATCGGAAGGCAGCTATGCTGCAGTAGATGATGATTATATGGTGATTTCCACAGAAACAATCCCACAGTAGATTTGCCACATTGCCTCGTGGCAAAGGAATAGCCTGGATCCGCCTCCAGGCTATTTTTTATTTACCTATAAGATGGGAGTATAGTTCGTCTACTCTGGCTTCTAACCTATTGAGCTGATCCTTGAGGCTAGTGCCACCATTAGGCTTCATCTCTTTTCTGATTCTAGTTTCAATATAGGTTATTAGGGCCAGGACGGAGAGTATAGAAGCTAAAAACTCCATAATTCAAGTACCTTGGTCATAATACATATATTGTAGACTATATGTATATTGAGGAGGTTACTATGACACAAGTAGTTAACGCACAGCCACCTAAATTTGAGTGGCGAGTTTATAGAAATGATACGAGCACTTTAACAATTGCCGCATTAAATAATGATGGAAGCCAATTTGATCTTACTGGATATGAATTTACAGGATACGTAAGAGAATATCCACAAGGAGATGTATTAACTAATCTTGACATTGAGCATCAAGATAATATAATTACAATTGGATTGGATACATCCGAACTTCCTTCAATGTGCTATTTTGATGTTGAATCAATAAAAGATGGCGTTATTAAAACTATTCTTTATGGAACAGTTTTTGTGGAGGATGACATTACATGGTAATGAATTTACAACTCGTTGAAGAATCTCCATCAGTTTTAGAAGTTGTGTCTAGAGATGAACTTAAACTATATTTATCTGGTATTGAAACTACTTTAGTACAAGGTCCTCAAGGAGAACAAGGCCCAACAGGTCCACAAGGTCCAATAGGTCCTCAAGGTATTCAGGGTATCCAAGGAGTCCAAGGGCCTACAGGCGCAACAGGCGCAACTGGAGCTACAGGCGCAACAGGCGAACAAGGTATTCAAGGCATTCAAGGACCACAAGGCATTCAAGGTGAGACTGGACCTCAAGGTGAACAAGGCTTACAAGGTATCCAAGGTATCCAGGGTGAACAAGGTGAAGTTGGACCACAAGGCATTCAAGGACCACAAGGTGAACAAGGAGATAAAGGTGACACAGGTGATCAAGGCCCACAAGGTATTCAAGGTGAAGTTGGTCCGCAAGGTCCGCAAGGTATTCAGGGCATACAAGGTCCGCAAGGCGAAGTTGGTCCACAAGGTATTCAGGGTATACAAGGTGAAGTTGGCCCTCAAGGCGATGAAGGTCCTCAAGGCCCACAAGGTATCCAAGGAGAAGTAGGTCCTCAAGGAGAACAAGGTATCCAAGGTCCTCAAGGTATCCAAGGAGAACAAGGTATTCAAGGTGAACAAGGTATACAAGGTGAGACTGGACCTCAAGGCCCACAAGGTATTCAAGGTGAAGTTGGACCACAAGGACCACAAGGCATTCAGGGAGAAACTGGCCCTCAAGGACCACAAGGTATTCAAGGTGAGACTGGACCTCAAGGCCCTCAAGGTATTCAAGGTGAGACTGGACCTCAAGGCCCTCAAGGCATTCAAGGCGAACAAGGTATTCAAGGCCCTCAAGGTGAAAAGGGAGACAAGGGAGATACAGGTGACACAGGCGCAACTGGAGCGGCAGGATTAGATGGTGATAAATATCACACAACATCTACAACAGAAATTACTCTTAATAATTATGCTGACCTAACTCTATATACAACAGATTTAAATTTAGATTATTCTATTGAACAAACTATAATCATTGCACATTCAGATGAATTACACATGCATGGTCAGGTTATTTCATATAATCCAACAACTGGAGAATTACATGTACATGTAACTAATCACACAGGATCTGGTACATATAATCTTTGGGAAGTAAATCTTGATGGCGCAATTGGTATTCAAGGCCCAACAGGTCCTCAAGGTCCTCAAGGAGAAATTGGTCCTCAAGGTATCCAAGGTGAGACTGGCCCACAAGGTCCACAAGGAATCCAAGGTGTCCAAGGAGAACAAGGTATCCAAGGTGAGACTGGCCCACAAGGCCCACAAGGTATACAAGGTGAAGTTGGCCCACAAGGCCCACAAGGTATTCAAGGTGAAGTTGGACCACAAGGACCACAAGGAATCCAAGGTGAGACTGGACCACAAGGACCACAAGGCATTCAGGGAGAAACTGGCCCTCAAGGCATTCAAGGCGAACAAGGTATTCAAGGTCCTCAAGGTGACACAGGCGCAACTGGTCCTCAAGGTGAGACTGGACCTCAAGGCCCACAAGGTATCCAAGGTATTCAAGGAGAGACTGGTCCTCAAGGTATCCAAGGAGAACAAGGTCCAATAGGTCCTCAAGGTATCCAAGGAGAACAAGGTCCACAAGGTATTCAAGGTGACACTGGCCCTCAAGGTCCTCAAGGTATTCAGGGAATTAAAGGTGACACAGGAGATACAGGCGCAACTGGCCCACAAGGACCACAAGGCCCTCAAGGCATTCAAGGTCCTCAAGGTGACACAGGCGCAACTGGTCCTCAAGGACCACAAGGCTCACAAGGTATTCAAGGACCACAAGGCGATACTGGACCACAAGGACCACAAGGCCCACAAGGTCCTCAAGGTGATACAGGCGCTACAGGCGCAACAGGCGCAACTGGAGCTACAGGCGCAACAGGCGCACAAGGACCTGCTGGTGTTAACTTCTATGCACAATCAACAGCTCCATCAAGTCCAAGCATAGGAACTGTTTGGATTCAAACAGCTTAATTAGGAGGCAACATGTCATCAACATTACATGACAAAATAATGTCATACAATCCAGAATATTGTATTCCTATGAATCAGGTTTATACTTTGCCTTACCCAATGATTGTAGGAACTTCAAGTACTACTATTACTAATCCTCAAACGGGACTACAAACTGCAACAAGCTATCCTTGTGTATTTAAGCCAGGAATTGGCCCAAATGGAGGAGCAGGAAGTTGGGAATTTAAATCTGTATCTGGAGTAATTGGTTCTAATTGGAGAACAACTTCAAGTTCAGTTTCGTCTACATGGACGGATGGAGATTGGTCTGCTGGATTTTGGATAAGATTTACAGAAATGCCAACTGGACCTAACTTTATTCAACTACTTGCACCTTATCCAATTAACACATCCGTTGGAATTCAGCTTTATATAATGGGATCTACTAATTCTTCAGCACCAAGCAAATGGGCATGGAATGTTAATTCCTCAATTGTATTTACAAATAGCGGTCCAACTTTAAATCAATGGCATTATGTTCATATGGAAAGAAAGCCTTATACAGCCTTTAATGTAAATAATTGTAAGTTATATGTTGACGGAGTTTTAATAGCAAGTGCTGTTTCATCTACTGTTAATACAGCTACCACTAACTCTCTTAGAGTAGGAGATACAACCTCATCTCATGCATCAAATGCTACATATAATGTTTGTAATGTATATATTGGTCCGACTGCTAATTTTCCAGAATCGGCAATACAAGAAATTTATACGACAGGAATGGCAGCAACAGATTCACAACCATCTACAGGTTGGCAAACTAGAATAAATGGTTTAAGTCCAGTACTTTGGTTTATGTTTGATTCTCCAACATTAGATACAACTAAAGCATTATCTTCTGGTGATTTTGGCAATGCTATATCTTCTACAGCATCTTTAAAACAAGGTATCGCTCAATTTGTTAGCGTATCTCTGGCAAACAGTCCTAACGGAATAACTGTAAATTCTGGCGGACCTTCTGGAAGATATTTATCATTCCCTTATGGAAATGATTCAGTAAATGGAAGATCTTATATAAGTATATTCACAGATTATCAATACGGTTTCCCTTGGTCTGATCCTAAAATATTTTCAATTGAATTTTGGTTCAGAAGAAATGGATATGTTTCAAGCAATAGTACGACTCCTATGCCATTAACAATTAGAAATTCTAATAATACCCATAGAGTTAGTTTTATAGTTCCTCAATTTGGTCAGGCAAATCAAGGTAAGATACAAGCTATTGTAGGTGGATCAAGCGCAACAGCATCTTTTGTTTCTACTCAGGATGTTATAGATGGAAATTGGCATCATGCTGTGTTAACTGTAAATACTACAACTCAAAAATTCTATTTAGACGGAGCTTTAGTTGGTACACAAACGGCTAATTTAGGGAGTTTATTTTTAGAAAATATAAGAATTGGTGGAAATTCTAACAATACTGAACCTTGGATAGGTGATTTAGATGAAGTTGTTATTTATCAAACAGTATTATCTGATGCAGATATATTAGCTAATTATCAAGCTGGACAAGTTGGAGCAACTACAGCACCATTAAAATATTGGAATGGTTCTGCATGGGTAGCTCCAATATCTATGAAACAATGGAACGGTTCAAGTTGGATTACTATGGATGGAGAAGTCTATACCTCAACTGGATGGTTGCCAATAGTCTAGTATTGCTTTGTTATTGGCATAATGGTAGAATATATATACTTCATTACTCATGAAGTTTAGGCCTGGGAGTTGAGCTTCGTATACTGTTGCCAAACATCTCTTTCGCTCCTCCCAGGCTAACCCTAAATATAAAATAAAACAACCACTTGACATTTGAAAAGATGTTTAGTAATATATATCTTGCCTAAAACTTTCGGAGATCGTATCAAGGGTTGAAGTTAGGTAACAGCCACACTAAGGGTCTGTTGGAATGAATCGCCACCAAAAGTCGGACGGTTTTCCTGAAGTAATATAGAAAATTTCTATGTCTTCTTATAGGGTTTTAAACAAACCTCCTAAGCATCATAAAAGAAAGAGAAAAAATGGCTAGAAGAATCAATTGGCAGTATGCCAATATTAGAGATAAAGTATATTCACAAGAAGATAATACAAATGGCTGGTTTCAAATTATGAATAGATATTCAAATGTTAATTGTAATGCATGTGGAAGAAGAATTCATAAAGGAAAACAAATGCTATTTCATAAAGCTACCCGCAACAAAATGCATGTAGCCAATGAATGTAAATTATGGTGATAAATGGGTAGAAAACGGCTTCCAGATGATCAATTAAAATATCCTCGTAAAGGATCTTCTAATAAGATATACAATATCAAGGCGGTGGAACCAAGAGGTAAGACCTATAAAGAACCTGTAATCATTAAATCCTTTTGGCAGAATCATACTATGGACCAAGTAATAGCTATGTCAGATGAAGAGATAATGCAAGCTATAGATAAATATCTAGAAGGATTTATCCATAGACAAAAGAAAGTTAATAAACATTGGGACTTTCCCATAAAACCTGAATATTTGGCAATAGCTCCCAATTTGCATAATAAAACAAGAAAGAGTACAATATAACAAGTATCAAATGATACTATGAAAGAGAGAAGGCAATATGAAAACTAAGATATGCTCAAAGTGTGATAAGAGAAAACCTTTGAATAAATTCAATAGCAATAAATCAATGAAAGATGGCAAAGACCATTACTGCCAGCCCTGTAGATCTGAGGCTGGTATGGAAAGCGTAAATAGACATAAACCTGGCAAATCCTGTAATATATTTGGATGTAGAAATCCTCATTATGCAAAGGATATGTGTAAATTCCATTATCATAGAGATTGGTCAAGAGGCACAGTAGAAGATGTACCAACAAGACTAGATAATGATAGATTTGCAAAAATTAAATATAATTACAAAGTAACAAAAGAAAGCTATTTGGATATGGCCAAGAATGGCTGTAATGTATGTGGATCATTTAGCGGATTAAGCATTGATCATGATCATAGCTGTTGTCAATTAACTCCAACTTGTGGCGGTTGCACAAGAGGAGTTGTATGCAGAAGCTGTAATCAATTAATAGCTAAATATGAAAATGGAATTATGAGACATAAGACTCTGGAGAGAGAAATTATTAATTATGTCATAAAGCATGAAAGATAATGATAATGACCCATCTTCATATCTTACAAGATATAAATCAAGCACTAGGCCACAACCTTGCATTC
>JACCEB011377330.1_pt1 | contig 19690 bp, 11 predicted proteins | sample 7454761 | NCBI WGS metagenome assembly JACCEB01 (sample SAMN15323454, study PRJNA562643) | freshwater metagenome | isolation source: river surface water | place: USA:Blue River Watershed | collected 2017-08-18 | reverse complement strand
GTGGCGTGGATGCCGGCGACGCGTTCGAAGCCCATGCCGGTGTCGACGTGTTTGGCGGCGAGGGACGAGAAGGTGCCGTCGGCGTTGGCGTTGAACTGGATGAAGACGTGATTCCAGATCTCGATGCAGCGCGGGGAGGAGGCGTTGACGAGTTTGCGGCCCTCGGACTCCTCGTCGGACGGGAGGAGGTTGAAGTGGATCTCGGAGCACGGGCCGCAGGGGCCGGTGTCGCCCATCATCCAGAAATTGTCCTTCTTGTTGCCGTGGACGATGTGGACCTTGGGATCGAGGCCTTCCTTGGTGAAGATGCGGGCCCAGATGTCGTAGGCCTCCTGGTCGAACTCGGAGGGATCGCCCTTGGATTTGTCGGGCGCGTAGACGGTGGCGAAGAGGCGCTTGGCGGGGATACCCCAGACCTTGGTGATCAGTTCCCAGCCCCACTCGAGGGATTCGCGCTTGAAGTAGTCGCCGAAGGACCAGTTCCCCAGCATCTCGAACATCGTGTGGTGGTAGGTGTCGAAGCCGACGTCCTCGAGGTCGTTGTGTTTGCCGCCGGCGCGGATGCATTTCTGGGTGTCGGCGGCGCGGGTGTCCTTCACGGCGCGGAGCACGCGATCGCCCCAGCGGGAGACATCGGGGGCGCGTTCGCCGAGGAAGATCGGCACGAACTGGTTCATCCCGGCGTTGGTGAAGAGCAGGCCCGGGGACTCGGGCAGGAGGGGGGACGACCGGACGATCGTGTGGCCCTGCTGCGCGAAGAAATCGAGGAAGCTCTGGCGGATCTCGGCGGAGGTCATGACGGGAAAGGAAACGGTCAGAGGTGCTTGAGGATGGCGTCGGTCATCTCGCGGGTGCCGACGGCCTTGGCGCCGAAGGCGATGTCGCCGGTGCGGGTGCCGCCGGTGACGGCCTGCTTGACGGCGGTCTCGATGCGGCGCGCAACGGCATCGAGGCCGAAGCTGAAGCGGAGCATGAGGGCGACGGAGAGGATCTGGGCGCAGGGGTTGGCGATGCCCTTGCCGGCGATGTCGGGCGCGGTGCCGCCGGCGGGTTCGTAGAGGCCGAAGGGCAGGCCGAGGGAGTTCTTGCCGGCGCCGAGGGAGGCGGAGGAGAGCATGCCGAGGGAGCCGCAGATCACGGCCATCTCGTCGGAGAGGATGTCGCCGAACATGTTTTCGGTGACGAACACGTCGAACTGGTTGGGATTCCGCGCGAGCTGCATCGCGGCGTTGTCGACATACATGTGGCTGAGCTCGAGGTCGGGCGCGTGTTTGGCGACGTAGTCGGTGACGGTCTTGCGCCAGAGGACGGAGGTCTCGAGGACGTTGGCCTTGTCGATGGAGCAGAGCTTCTTTTTGCGGGCGCGCGCGGTGGTGATCGCGGTGGCGGTGATGCGCTCGATCTCGCTCTTGCGGTAAACCATCGTGTCGACCGACTGCACGTCGCCGTCGGGCAACGTGGTGGTGGTCTTGGGCTGGCCGAAGTAAACGCCGCCGGTGAGTTCGCGGATGCAGACGATGTCGATGCCGTCGGGGATGCGCTCGGTCTTGAGCGGGGAGGCATCGGTGAGCTCGCGGTAGAGGAGGCCGGGGCGGATGTTGGCGAAGAGCGTGAAGTGCTTGCGCAGCGGGAGGAGCGCGGCGCGCTCGGGCTGCTCCTTGGGCGGGAGTTTCTCCCATTTCGGACCGCCGACGGAACCGAAGAGGATGGCATCGGACTGCTCGCAGAGCTTCAGCGTGGAGTCGGGGAGGGCCTTGCCGTGGTTGTCGATGCCGGCGCCGCCGACGTCCGCCTGGGCGTAGACGAGGGTGAGATTCTCCTGCTGGGCGACGTGCTCCAGCACGCGCAGCGCCTCGGTCATGACCTCGGGCCCGATGTAGTCTCCTGCGAGAACGGCGAACTTCAGAGTCGGCATAAGCCGTCCAGAGTGGCGCGCCGCGGGGCGGAGTGGCAAGTGGGGAGTGCGGTGGGCGCGGCGTGCGCGCCGGTCGTCGGCCTAGGGCGACGTTTTGGAGTCGGACGCGGGCGGGCGCGGCGGGTCGGTGCGCGGGACGAGCGGCTTCCGGGGCGTCGCGGGAAGTCGGTCCGAGAACTGGAGGTCCTCGGGTTTGGGCGGGGACGCCGGGGTCCGGGCGGGCGCGGTAAATGTCCGGTCGATGTCCGCCCGGGAACCGAGGCGGAGGCTGCCGACGGAAGCCGGTGTCGGCTTGAGATCAAAGGTGGGCGTGGGGCCGAGCGGAACCATGCCGGGGATGGCGACGGAGATCGGTTGCGGCTGCGGTGCGCCCTTGGCGGGTGAGGTCAACGTGGGGCCCGGGAGCAGGACGAGGCGGTTGATGTCCTGGCGGGTGTTTTGCGGCGGAAGCGCGCCGAGCAACGCGGAGCTGCCGAGCAGCGGCGCGAGGCGGATGAGGGCGGCGGTATTTTTCATCGGGAACTTCCGGCCGGCGACGGGGCGACCAGCATTCTGCCGCATATCCTGCCGGCAGGTTGGGCCAACGGCAAACGATCGTTGCCGGCGGCGTGCCGGGCGATGCAGGCGGTCCGCGACGGGCGGACGGAACCGGCTGAGTCGGGGCGGAGGCCGCAGGCCCGCGGGAGGAAGCGGTCGCGGAGCGGCTGGAAGCGCGGCGGGCGCGGGCGGAGCCGCGGTGGACTCAGCGCTTGGCTGCGGCGGCGGCGCGGGTGCGGGCGGAGGTCGCGCGAGGGCGGCTGGCGGCGGAGGCAGGAGTCTTCTTCGCGCCGGTGCCACGCTTGCGTTGGCCTCCTTCGATCGGGGCGGCTTTCCGCTTCTGCTGCGGGGTGGAACTGCGCTTGGCTCGTTGAGGCATGGTGGCGGGGGCTTAGGGTTGTGATGACCGATCGCGCTGGAGCAGCGGATATCTATGGTCCGCGGTTTTCCGCCGCGGTTCCCGAAGGACTGCGCCGCACGCGGAAACCGGGTGGCGGGTGGCCGCGGGATTCCGCTCCCCTTTGCCGCCGATTGTGGCTTTGTGGGGGGCCTATGATGTCACCTTTTGGCCAGACCCGGACGCGCGTCGCGGCGCGGCATGCGTTGATTGCGCCCGACGGGCATGTGCGGAGCGTGGTGCCGGAGATCCGCGGGGCGGATGTGGTGATCGTGATCAATCCGGCGCTGGGCGCGCGGTTCTCGCAGGTGCTGGTGACATTCCATACCGGGGGATCGGCAGCGTATCCGGTTTCCGGAAACGAAGTCGCGGGCTACTTCGAGCGCGGGGGCGCGGTGCTGGAGATCGAAGGGCGGCCGAAGGTGCGCTGCCGCGCGGGCTCGTTTTTCTTCGCGCCGGCGGGCAAGGCCTGGTCGGTCAACGCGCCGAAGGCGGGCACGCGCGTGACGTTGTTCCAGAAACGGTTTGAGCCGTTGCCGGGCAATGCGGCGCCGGAGCCGGTGATCGGGCACGCGAGCGAGGTGCCGGGCCAGCCGTTCCTCGGCGATCCGGCGGCGCGGTTGCAGGTGCTGCTGCCGGATGTGCCGGCCTTCGACCTCGCGATGAACATCTTCACGTATCAATCGGGCGCGACGCTGCCGTTTGTGGAGACGCACGTGATGGAGCACGGACTCCTGATGCTGTCGGGGCAGGGCGTGTATCGGCTCGAGGAGTCGTGGTATCCGGTGGCGGCGGGGGATGCGATCTGGATGGCGCCGTATTGCCCGCAGTGGTTCGTGGCGATGGGCAAGACGCCGGCGAGCTACCTTTACTACAAGGATGTGAATCGCCCGGCGCTGTAGGGCGGGCCGGCCGGGTCGGGCGAGCTTTGGTTTGCCGGCACGGGACTTGCGGGTAAGGAGCCTGCATGCACACCACCAGCGCGGCCCCGGGCGGCGCGGCGACCTCCGATTCCTTTGAATTTCAGCTGAACGGGCGCACGGTCCGCGTCGACGGATTGCCGGCGACCACGACCCTGCTCGACTGGCTCCGCGGCACGGGCAGCACGGGCAGCAAGTGCGGCTGCAACGAAGGCGATTGCGGTGCGTGCACGGTGGCGCTCGTCGAGCGCGATGCGCACGGCGCCGCGACCTACCGCGCGATCAACAGCTGCCTGGCGCTGCTGCCGATGCTGGCGGGCCGGGAGGTCGTGACGGTGGAGGGCCTCGCGCCGGGCGGGACGCTGCATCCCGTGCAGGAGGCGATGGTGAAACATCACGGATCGCAGTGCGGCTACTGCACGCCCGGCTTCACGGTCTCGCTCTTTGAAGGCTACTACCGCCAAGGCATGAGCGCGCCCGGGCGGATCGCGGACCAGTTGTGCGGGAACCTGTGCCGCTGCACGGGCTACCGTCCGATCCGGGACGCGGCGGCGGAAGCGTATGGCGGCGGCGGTCCGCGCGCGGGCGATCCGTTTGCGGCGCGGCTGGGTGCGCCGGTGGCGGCGCCGGGGGCGCTGAGTTTCGCGGCGGCGGGCGAACGGTTTTTCCGGCCGACGTCGCTCGCGGAGCTGTTCGAGCTGAAGAAACGTTTCGCCGAGGCGCGGCTTGTGGCGGGCGCGACGGAGATTGCGGTGGAGCTGAACAAGAAATTCCGGCGTTTCCCGGTGTTGGTCTCGACCGAGGCGGTGGCGGAGCTGACGCGGATCGTCGCCACGGAGACGGAGTGGCGGATCGGCTCGGCGGTGACGCTGACCGCGATCGAGGAAAGCCTCGCCGGCGAGTATCCCTCGCTCGCGAAGATGCTCGCGGTGTTTGCGGCGCGGCAGATCCGCAATCGCGCGACCCTGGGTGGCAACCTGGTGACGGCGTCGCCCATCGGCGACAGCGCGCCGGTGCTGCTCACGCTCGACGCGAGCGTGGTGCTGGCCTCGACGCTGGGCGACCGCACGGTGCCGCTGCACGAGTTCTTCACGGGCTACCGGCAGACGCAGCTGCGGCCCGACGAGGTGCTGCGCGAGATCGTGCTGCCGCGGCGGGGCACGGTCGCGGCTGGCGGCGCGAACCGGGTGGATTTCCAGAAGGCGTCGCACCGGCGCGAACTCGACATCAGCGTGGTCGCGGGGGCCTTTGCGGTGGAACTCGACGCCGGCGGCGTGGTGCGCCGGGCGCGGCTGGCGTATGGCGGAGTGGCGGCGATGCCGCGGCGGGCGAAGCGGGCCGAGGCGGCGCTGGTGGGGCGGACGCTGGCGGACGCGGCGGCGGAGGTCGGGAAGATTCTGCAGGGCGAGTTCACGCCGATCGACGATGTGCGCGGCAGCGCGGAGTATCGTCGCGGCGTGATCGTGGGGATGTGGGAAAAATTCGTGCGCGAGGAGCGCAGTGCGGCGATGGACGACGTGCCGGTCATCATCGGCGGTCAGCCGTGGGCGGTGGCGGACGGCTCACGCGATCTGCGGCACGAGAGTGCGGTCGGGCACGTGACGGGCCGCGCCGCGTATGTCGACGATGTGGCGCAACGCCGGCCGATGCTGGAGGTGTGGCCGGTGATGGCGCCGCATGCGCGGGCGCGGATCCTGCGGCGGGATGCGACGGCGGCGCGCGCGTGCCGCGGCGTGGCCGCGGTGTTGCTGGCGGAAGATGTGCCCGGCGAGAACAACGTGGGCGTGGCCCGGCACGACGAGCCGCTGCTGGCGCGCGACGAGGTGCTTTTCCACGGGCAGCTGGTCGCCTTGGTCGTCGGCGAGTCGGTGGCGATCTGCCGCGCGGCGGCGGCGCTGGTGACCGTCGACTACGAACCGCTGCCGCCGGTGCTCACGATCGAGGACGCGGTGGCGCGGGAGAGTTTCCACAATCCGCTGCGGACGATCGCACGCGGCGACGTGGCGGCGGCGCTGGCGCAGGCCGGGCAGCGGCTGGCGGGGCGGTTCCAGTTCGGCGGGCAGGAGCATTTCTATCTCGAGACGCACGCGGCGTGGGCGGAGTGCGGGGACGACGGCGACCTGGTGATCTCCTCGTCGACGCAGCACCCCTCGGAGATCCAGGCGATCGTGGCCGAGGTGCTGCACCTGCCGCGGAACAAGATCGTGGTCGAGGCGCCGCGGATGGGCGGCGGCTTCGGCGGCAAGGAGACGCAGGGCAACACGCCGGCGGCGCTCGTCGCGCTGGCGGCGTTGAAGACGGGGCGCCCGGTGCGGCTGCAGTGGGACCGCGACGTGGACATGACGCTCACGGGCAAGCGGCATCCATTCCGCGCCGACTTCGAGGTGGGCTTCGATGGGGATGGGCGGCTGCAGGCGCTGCGGGTCGACCTGATCTCGGACGGCGGCTGGTCGCTCGATCTCTCGCAGCCGGTGCTGGAGCGGGCGATGTTTCACGTCGACAACGCGTATTACATCCCGGCGCTGCAGGTGACGGGGCGGGCGGCGAAGACGAATGTGGCGTCGAACACGGCGTTCCGCGGCTTCGGCGGACCGCAGGGCATGCTGGTGATCGAGGAGATCATGGCGCGGGTGGCGCAGCGGCTGGGTTTGCCGCCGGAGGCCGTGCGCGAGCGGAATTTCTACCACGGCACGGGCGAGACCAACACGACGCACTACGGCGAGGAGATCGGCGACAACCGCGTGCCGCGCATGTGGCGGCAGGTGCTGGCCGACGCGCGTTTCGCGGCGCGGAAGGCGGAGATCGCGGCGTGGAATCGCACGAGTCCGCGCGTGCGCCGCGGGCTGGCGGTGACGCCGGTGAAATTCGGGATTTCGTTCACGCTGACGCACTACAACCAGGGCGGCGCGCTGGTGCACATTTACCAGGACGGCACCGTGCAGGTGAACCACGGCGGCACGGAGATGGGGCAGGGGCTCAACGCGAAGATCCTCGGCATCGCGATGCGCGAGCTCGGGCTGCCGGCGGATCGTATCCGGATGATGAAGACGAGCACCGACAAGGTGCCGAACACCTCCGCGACGGCGGCGTCGGCGGGCGCGGACCTCAACGGCGCGGCGGTGCGCAATGCCTGCGCCACCCTGCGGGAGCGGATGGCGCCGGTGGCGGCGCGGCTGCTCGGCGGCGCGGCGGCGGAGGAGGTCGGGTTTGCGGACGGGACCGTATTCGTGCGGTCGCGGCCGGAGGTGCGGGTGCCGTTTTCCAAGCTGGCGACGCAATGTTACGTCGAGCGTGTGAGTCTTTCGGCGACCGGCTACTATTCGACGCCGGGCATCCACTGGGACTGGAGCAAGGCGCGGGGGCGGCCGTTTGCATATTACGCGGGTGGCGTCGCGGTGGCGGAGGTGGAGGTCGACGGCTACACGGGCATGACGCGCGTGCGGCGGGTCGACATCCTGCACGACGTCGGCGACTCGCTGAATCCCGGTCTCGACCGCGGGCAGGTCGAAGGCGGCTTCGTGCAGGGCATGGGCTGGCTGACGAGCGAGGAGCTGAAGTGGGACGCGAAGGGCCGGCTGCTCACGCACAGTGCGAGCACCTATCAGATCCCGGCGATCAGCGATGCGCCGATCGAGTTCAACGTGGCGCTGCTGGCCGAAGCCGCCAACGCGCACGCGGTGCATGGCAGCAAGGCCGTGGGCGAGCCGCCGCTGATGCTGGCGATCGCGGTGCGCGAGGCGATCCGCGAGGCGGTGGCGAGCTTCGCGCCGGAAAGCCGCGAGCCGGTGCTGCTGGAGTCGCCCGCGACGCCGGAGGCGGTGTGGCGGGCGATCGAGCGGGTGCGGATGCCGGCGGGGTGAACCGGCGGGTCAACGCACCTGGCCAGTGCCCTCGATCACGAACTTGTAGCTGCAGAGCTCGGGGAGGCCCATCGGGCCGCGGGCGTGCAGGCGATCCGTGCTGATGCCGATCTCGGCGCCGTAGCCGAATTCGAAGCCGTCGGTGAACCGCGTGCTGGCGTTCCAATACACGGCGGCGCTGTCGACGCCGGCGAGGAAGCGCTGCGCGGCGGCGGCATCGGAGGTCACGATCGCATCGCTGTGATTGGAGCTGTCGCGGTTGATGGTCGCGATCGCGTCCTCGAGCGAGTCGACGATCCGCACGGCGATGACGTAATCGAGAAACTCGGTGGTGTAATCGGCGGCGGCGGCGGGCGTGGCCGGGAGATTTTCGCGGGCGAGGATGGCGGCGCTGGCTTCGTCGCAGCGGAGCTGGACGTTTTTCGCGATCAGGGCGCGGGCGAGCTGCGGCAGCGCCTGGTCGGCGACGGCGCGGTGCACGAGGAGCTGTTCGGCGGCGTTGCACACGCTGGGGCGGGAGACCTTGGCGTTGACCACGATGCCCTCGGCCATGGCGAGGTCGGCAGCCTGGTCGACGTAGACGAAGCAGACGCCCTTGTAGTGTTTGATGACGGGGATGGTGCTGTTTTCCGCGACGTAGCGGATGAGGCTCTCGCCGCCGCGGGGGATCACGCAGTGGATGAGCGTGTCGAGTTTCAGCAGCGTGGTGAGCGCAGCGCGGTCGGTGGTGGGCACGAGCTGCACGGCGTCGGCCGGGAGGCCGGCGTGGAGCAGTGCGGCCTGGATGAGGCCGGCGAGCGCGAGGTTGGTGTGGAAGCACTCCTTGCCGCCGCGGAGGATGGACGCGTTGCCGCTCTTGAGGCAGAGAATGGCGCAGTCGACGGTGACGTTGGGGCGCGCCTCGTAGATGATGGCGATGACGCCGATGGGCACGCGGAGCTTGCGGATGCGGAGACCGTTGGGCCGCGTGGTTTCCTCGAGGAGTTGGCCGACGGGGTCGGGCAGGGCGATGACCTCGCGGACGGACTGGGCGAGGTGGCGGAGCTTGGCTTCGGAGAGGGTGAGGCGCTCGCGGGCGGCGGGCGAGAGGGCGGCGGCTTCCGGGGAGATGAGGTCTGCCTGATTGGCGACGAGGAGCTGCGTGTGGGAGGTGTCGATCAGGTCGGCGAGACGGGCGAGCGCGGCATCCTTCTGGGCCCGCGGCGCGGTCGCGAGCACGAGGGACGCGGCGCGGGCGCGTTGGCCAAGGGACGTGACGAGCTGGGCGAGTTCGGCGGACATGGAGGGTCGAGTGTTGGCGGCGGACGCGGTCTGACAATGGTCATTTCCGCTGTGCCCGCCAGCGAGCGCGGGCGGTGCGAGCAGGGGCGGTTCGTCGCGGCGGGGCGACGGCCGGGACTCGCGCGGGAGGCGCCACGAGGAAGGCGCGGGCGCGAGGCGGTGGAAGATCCAGAGGCCGAGCGCGACGAGGCCGATGCCGGTCAGATCGAACCACCATGGATGAAACATCGAGGCGTCGGCGGCCTCGGGGATGCGGTTGTAGTTGTCGACCTCGAAGGGGATCACATCGAGCCAGTAGACGGAGGAGTTGTTGGCGGCATGGCCGAGGATGCACAGACCGAGCGACCGGGTGCGGGCGTAGACCCAGGCGAGGGCGAGGCCGAGGCCGAAGGCGATCGGGAACTGCGCCGGATTGAGGTGCATGAACGCGAAGAGCAGGGCGGACGTGCCGATGGCGGCGGCGGCGGGCCAGCGGCCGAGCAGGCCGCGCAGGATCAGGCCGCGGAAGACAACCTCCTCGACGAGCGGCGCGATCACGACCGCGAGGGCGATGCCCTGCCACGAGCCGCCGACGAGTTCGCCGAGGTCGGGCACGAGATCGAGGGAGTTGAGGCCGTCGGCGCCGAAGACGACGCGGAGGAGATTGTCGATTTCCGAGAGGTAGATCGTGAGCCCGGCGATCAGCGGCAGGAAGCCGAGGGCGAGCGTCCACGGGTTGAACCGCAGGTGGCCGAGATGCGACCACGGTTCGCGCGCCAGGCGGAGCACGACGCCGGTGACGGCGGCGGCCGCGAGGAGTTTGGCGATGATTTCGAGGCCGGCCTCGATGCCGCCGAGGCTGCCGTTGGGAAACGGGATGCCGACAACGGTGAGGACGAGGAAAAATTGCCGGAGGCCGAAGGCGGTGACGCCCTCGACGACGGCGAGGGAGAACATCACCGCAAAGGCGGCGAGCAGGCCGAACCGGGGGAGGGCGGGAATCGAACGGGACACGCGGCCCGATGCCGCGGATTTATCCGGCGAATGTCAGGCGAAAACCGAGTCGCCCGGCCACGCGATGCCGGGTGCGGAAGCGAGGCCGCAGCAGGCTCAGCTCGCGATCGCGGTGAGCGGCGAAAGGGAGGCGTCGGCGCCGAGCTCGGTGGTCGAAACGGTCGCGGGCGGGCCCTCGAGCCACGCCGAGGCGATGCGCGAGGCTTCGAGTTTCCAGTTCACCGTCGGGGTCGAGTAGACGGCGATCATCGGGAAGGCGTCGCTGCCTTTCCAATTGAGGTTGGCCTTCAGGCATTGGGAGCCGTCGGCGAGGATGAAGGCCTGGATGAAGATCGTGCCGCCGGTGCAGGGCAGATCGTTGCCGGGGCGCGCCGCCAGCGTGAGGCGCGCGAGGCCGTGATGGAAGTTGACCATCCGTTGGGAGTCCCAAGCGCCGCCGTCGACCACGGGGGACTCGGCGTTCAACGCGTGTTCGATTTCGGTGAGGAAAGAAAGCAGGCGCATCTCAAGCACAGGAAATCGGCACCGCGCGGCGAAAGTTTAGGAAAATTCCACCCTTTCTGCAGCCGGTGCCGAAATTTCTCCGGCCGGCGGAGGTGCAACGGCAGGTCGGCGCGCGGCCGGCGGCGACGCCGCAGGATCGCACGCGCACCGCGCAATTCTTGCTGCGAACATTTGTTTGAAGTGCCGCGGGGGGGCTTTTGTATCGGTCGCCAAGTCCCCTTCAACGCGTCTCATGTCATTCGAGAAAATCCTGATCGTCGAAGACGATCTGGTCGTCAGAAACCTCCTGCAGAGCATTTTCCTCCGGCACAAGCTGCCGGTCTCCTGTGCGGGTAGTCTGGCGGAGGCGCAGGCGCATCTGGCGCGGGAGCCGTTCGATCTGATGATGCTCGATCTGCGGCTGCCGGACGGCGACGGGCTCAAGTTTCTCGAGCAGGTGGCGGCGCTGCCGGATCATCCGCTGGTGGTGATGGTGACGGGCTTCGGGTCGATCGAGTCGGCCGTGGCGTGCATGCGGGCGGGGGCGTTCGACTATGTGCTGAAGCCTTTTTCGCCGTCGCAGATCGATGTGATCCTGCGCAAGGCGCAGACCTACCGGCAGCTGGTGAAGGTCAACAGCCTGCTGAGCGACGACCCGGAGGACGACGATGCGCTGCTGGTCGGCCGGAGTCCGGCGATGATGCGGCTGCGGCAGCTGATCGACCGGGTGGCGCCGACGGATGCGACGGTGCTGATCACGGGCGAGAGCGGCACGGGCAAGGAGATGATCTCGCGTGAATTCTACCGGCGCAGTCCGCGGCGCGGGCAGCCCTACATCAAGGTGAACTGCGCGGCGGTGTCGCCCTCGCTGATCGAGAGCGAATTTTTCGGGCACGAGCGCGGCGCGTTCACCGGGGCGACGGAGCGGCGCGAGGGTCGTTTCGAGCTGGCGAACAACGGCACGCTGCTGCTGGACGAAGTGAGCGAGATCCCGCCGAGCCTGCAGGCGAAGCTGCTGCGCGTGCTGCAGGAGCGGGAGTTCGAGCGCGTGGGCGGAACGCGCACGATCAAGGTCAACGTGCGCATCATCGCGACGTCGAACCGCGACCTGCTGAGCAACGTGACCAAGGGCGAGTTTCGCCAGGATCTCTACTACCGGCTCAACGTGTTTCCGATCCCGGTGCCGGCGCTGCGCGAGCGGCTGGAGGACATCCCGCTGCTGGCGGATCACTTCCTGCGGCGCTTCACGCGCAAGCACGGCATCAAGGTGACGGGCTTCTCCGATTCTGCGCGGGCGGCGCTGATCAACTACCGGTGGCCGGGCAACGTGCGCGAACTGCAGAACACGGTGGAGCGTGCGGTGATCCTGTCGGAGTCGGGCCGGCCGGTGACGTCGGCGGCGCTCGGTCTGCCGGGAGATTTTGCGCCGACGGATGTGAACTCGATTGCGCCCTGGGGCGACGAGGCGTCCGCCGTCGAGGAGACGGCGGCCAACGGCGCCAACTCCGGACCGACGCTGACCGACGGGCAGGGCCACGTGCTGCGGCTCGACGAACTCGAGAAGCAGGCGATCCGCGCGGCGTTGAAGCAGACGAACGGCAACCGCACGCATGCCGCGGCGGTGCTCGGGATCAGCATCCGCACGCTGCGCAACAAGCTGCAGGAGTATCGCGACGCCGGCGACCCGATCGATGCGGGCGCCGATACCGGCGAGGCCTGAGCAGGCGCGCGACCTGGAGTCGGGCGACGATGTGTCGCGCGCCACGGCGGGTGCGCGGGCGGCTGGAAAAACGCAAAACGATCAGGACGCCGGGGGCGGAGTGTCGGCGGCCGTGGCCGGCGGCGCGCGGAAATCGGTGCCCTCCCAGGCGGCGACGACGGCGGGGGCGACGTTGTGGCTGGCGACGTTCACGCTGGTGCGGATCGGATCGATGAGGGCATCGATGCCGAGCAGGATCGCGAGGCCTTCGACGGGGAGGCCGAAGGTGGGAAACAGGGCGGCGAGGACGACGAAGTTGGCGCGGGGAATGCCGGCCACGCCCTTGCTGGTGAGTTTCAGCGTGAGCAGGATCATCAGGTGCTGCTGCCAGGTGAGGTTCACGCCGGCGGCCTGGGCGATGAAGAGCGTGGCGAGGCCGAGGTAGATCGTGCTGCCGTTGAGGTTGAGGCTGAGGCTGAGCGGGGCGGCGACGCCGAGGATCGGGCGCGGCACGCCGAGGCGTTCCAACGCCAGCAGCGTCTGCGGCAGCGCGGCCGCGCTCGAGGTCGTGGCGAAGCCGATCACGAACGGCTCGCGCACGAGGGAGATGAAGCGGCGCAGCGGCACGCGGAAGAGCACGAGCGCGCCGCCGAGCACGACGACGAGGAACAGCACCTCGGCGAGCCATGCCGCGGCCATGAGGCGCGCGAGACCGGAGAGGGCGTTGAGGCCGCCGGCGGCGACGGTCGCGCCCATCGCGCCGAGAATCGCGACCGGCGCGAGATACATGACGAACTGCGTGAAGCGGAACGACACCTCGGCGAGCGCATCGGCAAACACGACGACGGGCCGGGCGCGTTCGCCGAGCGAGAGGCAGGCGATGCCGAACAGGAAACAGAAGACGACGATCTGGAGCACGTCGCCGCGCGCCATCGCATCGATGATGCTGGTCGGAAAAACGTTGAGCAGGACGGTCGTGAAGGTGGTCGGCGCGGCGACCGCGGGCGCCTGCACGGGCAGCGTGACGCCGACGCCCGGCTGGAAGACCAGGCCGGCAGCCCAGCCGAGAAGCAGGGCGAGCGTGGTCGCGACTTCGAAGCAGACGACGGACTTGAGACCGAATCGGCCGAGGTCGCGGAGATTGCCGGCGCCGGCGATGGCGCGGATGAGGACGCCGAACAGCAGCGGCGCGATGACGGCGCGGATCAGGCGCAGGAAGATGTCGCTGACCAACGAGAGGGACTTCGCGAAGTCGGGGGCGGCGAAGCCGAGGACGATGCCGGCGACGGCGGCGAGGAGCATCGTCTGCGCGAGCGAGGGAAGGCGGGGCATGGGGTGGAGTCCTTGAGGACGCAGGAGGCGGGCCAGTCGAGTCCGAAACGTGCCGCCGGCGCGGACGAGGCCGGCGGGTGCGCGGGGATGCGTCCGGTGGGCCGAGCGCGCGATCGCCGCTCGTCAACGGCGCGGATTCATGCGAGGCGAGAGGGCGAAACCCCGCTTTATGTCCAACACCCCATCGTCTCCGGAGTCACCTGCGTCCGAGTGCAGCCGTCGTCGTTTCGTGCGCGACGGTGCCGCCGTGCTGGCGGGAGCGGCGGTGGGCCTGCCCGCGTGGGCGGCGGCGACGGGTGCGCCGCGGAAAGTGCGGATCGGCGTGGTGGGCGGGCGCTTCGGGCTGACGTTCCAGTTTCACGAGCATCCCGATTGCGTGGTGGAGGCGGTGAGCGACCTCCGTGCGGACCGGCGCGCGGCGCTGCAGAAGAAATATCTCTGCGCGAAGGCCTACGATTCGCTCGAGGACCTGGTGAAGGATCCGAAGGTGGAGGCGGTCTTCCTCGCGACGCCGGCGCCGGATCATGCGCGGCACACGCTGCTTTGTCTCGCGGCGGGCAAACACGTGCTGTGCGCGGTGCCGGTGGCGTTGGCGATAGACGATTGCCAGCGCGTGCTCGAGGCGGTGAAGCGCACGGGCCTGATCTACATGATGGCGGAGACGAGCACCTGGCAGCAGCTGACGATCTCGGCGCGGCAGTTTTACCGCGAGGGGGCGTTTGGGAATCTGTATTCCGTGGAGTCGGAGTATCATCACCCGGGGCTGGAGCAGTTGTATTTCGAGAACGGCAAGCGCACGTGGCGGCATGGATTGCCGCCGATGCTGTATCCGACGCACTGCACGGCGCACCTGATCGGGGTGACGGGCGAGCGGCTCACGCACGTGTCCTGCACCGGATGGGGCGACGACGACCCGATCCTGAAGGACAACGCGTTCAGGAATCCGTTCTGGAACGAGACGGCGCTCTTCCGCACGAACCGCGGCAACACGATGCGCGTCGCGATCTGGTGGCGCGGGGCGCAGACGGGCGGGGAGCGCGCGCGATACTACGGGGACAAGATGAGTTTCTATTTTGGCGGACCCAACCACACGCCGCCGTGTGTCGTGCGGGCGCAGACGGCGAAGGAGAACGACTCGGGCGGGTTTGTGCGCACGCGGCAGGTGGTGGAGCCGTATCCGCCGGTGGCGTGGTGGAAAACGGACCTGCTGCCCGAGCCGCTGCGGCACGACAGCGGGCACGAAGGCTCGCACTGTTTCATCACGCACGAGTTCGTCGACGCCGTGCTCCGGCAGCGGAAGCCGGTGGTGGATGTGCACGAGGCGCTGGCGTATACGGTGCCGGGCTTCATCGCGCACGAATCGGCGCTGCAGGGCGGGGCGCAGCTGAAAATCCCGCAGCTTGGCTGAACAGGACGCGGCGATGCGGGGCGACATCCGGCTTGCACTGGAAGTGTCACCCGATTGCCATCGCGCGTCAGCGAAAAACCGGATCGGAGAGGTGGCAGAGTGGTCTATTGCGGCGGTCTTGAAAACCGCTGTGGCCGAAAGGTCACCGGGGGTTCGAATCCCTCCCTCTCCGCCAGCCTCCGCTCGGCGAGCATCGGATGACACGGCCGTTCCGGGAAGCCTGACGGCTAGGGAGAATTTGGGAGAGCGGTGCGAACAACAGCGGGTGCCGACGGTCCACTTTCAGGGCGTGGGCGCTTTGCTGATCAGGACCTTGTCCACGCGGTGGCGGTCCATGTCCATGATCTCGAAACGCCAGCCGTTCCAGAGCAGGGCTTCGCCGGCGGCGGGGATGTGGCCGAAGCGGTCGACCATGAAGCCGCCGAGCGTGCCGAAGGTGCCGCGTTCCTCGTGCGGCAAGGTCACGAAGCCAAAGCGGCGCTTGAAATCCACCGTCGTCATCGCGCCGTCGATCAACCACGAGCCGTCCTCGCGGCGCACGGCTTCGGGCTCGCGGCGCTGGCCGGGCTCGGGGAGATCGCCGACGATCGCCTCCATCACGTCGATCAGCGTGACGAAGCCCTGCACGCTGCCGAACTCGTCGGTGACAAGCGCGTGGTGGCGGCCGGTCTGCTTGAACTTCTCGAGCAGCTGCACGGCGGTGATGGAAGTCGGGACGAGCAGGGGACGGACGAGGTGGTTGCGGAGTTCGTTGGCGACGCCGAGGGCGGCGTTGGCCCAGAGCGATTTCACCGCGACCATGCCGACGACGTTGTCACGGGTGCCCTGATACACGGGAAACTGCGAGTGGCCGCTGGCGACGATCTTGCGCCAGTTGGTCTCGTCGGAGTCGTCGAGATTGAGCCAGACGATCTTGGTCCGGCGCGTCATGATGTCGGTGACCGGCAGCTCATCGAGCCGGAGCACGCCTTCGACCATCGCGCGCTCGGCCTTGTGGAAAACCCCGGCGGTGGTGCCCTGGTCGATGAGGTGGGTGATCTCGGCTTCGGAGGGCGGGAGGTCGACGTTCTTGCCGAGGCCGACGAAGCGGAGAATGACGTTGGTCGAGGCGGTGAGGAACCAGACGAACGGAGCCGCGATGCGGGAGAGCGCGGCCATCGGAGGCGCGAGGAGCATGGCGCGCGCCTCGGGGTTGGTGAGGGCGATGCGTTTCGGGACGAGCTCGCCGATGATGAGGGAAAAATAGGTGAGCGCGCCGACCACGACGAAGATGGCGAGGGCCTGGCTGTAGTCCTGCAGCGCGGGGAACTGCGCAAACCAGACGGCGAGTTTCTCCGAGAGGGTGGCGCCACCGAAGGCGCCGGCGAGGATGCCGACGAGTGTGATGCCGATCTGGACGGTGGAGAGGAAGCGCGTCGGCTCCTCGGCAAGTGCGAGCGCGGCCTGGGCGCGGGAGGAACCGGAGCCGGCGAGTGCCTTGAGCCGCGCCTTCCGGGCCGAGACGATTGCGATCTCCGCCATGGCAAAGACACCGTTGGCAAGCAGAAGGACGAAGATGATGAGGATTTCGGTAAGGCTTTGCATGGCAGCTGACCCGGAAGGGCGCGAACATAGCACACCCGGCGGCGCGTGTAAAAAGCCGGCCCGATCAGGCGAGCACGGGCCGGGCGCGGTGGCGGCAGGGCAGCGCGGCGAGGTCCGGTGACGGTGGTCGCAGCCGGACGGACCGGATGAGCGGGTGGACCGGGTGAATCCGATCGGGTGGGGTGCGCGTGAATCCCGGTTGGGCAATGCAGGGAGGCATTGCGTTGCGGCGATTTTTCGCACCTATCCTGCGCTCCCACTTTCCAGCTTGGACTCGCCGACCACACCTGCGCAGCCCGCCTGCCTGCTTGCGTCCCCCTTCGATGACGATGCCTGGGACGATCTCCTCAATTTCATCGAGGAGCGCCGCGTCATCCCGATCGTCGGCCCCGAGTTGCTGCGCGTGGAGACCGAGACCGGACCGCGCCCGCTCTACGATTGGCTGGCGGAGAAGCTTGCGGCGCGCCTCGGGGTGGCGGTGGCGCAGCTGCCGCCGGCGTTTACGCTCAACGACGTCGTCTGCCAGTTTCTCTCCGCCCGCGGCCGGCGGGAGGAAGCCTACACGCGGCTGCGCTCGATCCTGCGGGAGACGACGTTTGCGCCGCCGCCGGCGCTGCGGCAGCTCGCGCAGATCACGGATTTCAATCTGTTCGTCACCACGACCTTCGACCCGCTGCTGGAGAACGCGATCAACGCGGAGCGTTTCGGCGGCTCGGCGTCGACCGAGGTGATCGCCTACACGCCGAACCGGGTGGCCGACCTGCCGATCGAGCGGGAGCAGCTCACGCGTCCGGTCGTCTATCACCTGCTCGGCCGGTTGTCGGCTTCGCCGACGTATGTGATCTCGGACGAGGACACGCTGGAGTTCATCTGTGCGCTGCAGAGCGAGCACCTCGCGCCGGAGAAGCTGTTCCACGAGCTGGAGCACAACCATCTGCTGCTGCTGGGCGGCAATTTCTCGAACTGGCTGGCGCGGATTTTCCTGCGCATGGCCAAGCGCCGCCGACTGTCGGATCCGCGCGACGTGGGCGAGGTGATGGCCGACGACTGCGTGACGCGCGACACGCGGCTGGTTTCGTTCCTGCAGCAGGTGAGCGCGCGGACGCGGCTCTTCGACGGGGCGGAGAAATTCGTCGCCGAGCTGCATCGCCGCTGGATGCTGCGCCGCGGGGTCGCGCCGGTGCCGGCGGCGTCGGCGGTGCAGCGTTTCCTGCCGCCGGCGCGCGAGATGCCGGAGCGGGCGGTGTTTATCAGCTACGCGCGCGAGGACCTGCCGGCGGTGCAGCGGCTGAAGGCCGCGCTCGACGCGGCCGGGGTGACGACGTGGTTCGACATGGAGCGGCTCGAGAGCGGCGACGACTATGACCGCAAGATCCGCCAGAACATCGCGCGGTGCGCGTTCTTCGTGCCGGTGATTTCCGCGACGACCCAGCGGCGGCTCGAGGCTTATTTCCGCCGGGAGTGGAGCTACGCGACGGACCGGGCGCGCAACATCGCCGAGGGCGCGGTCTTCATCCTGCCCGTGTGCATCGACGGCACCACGGAGGCGGAGGCGCTGGTGCCGGAGAAATTCAAGGCGCTGCACTTCACGCGCGCTCCCGGCGGCGAACCGGCGCCGGAGTTTGGCCAGCGGCTCCGGGAACTGACCGGCGGACGCTGAACCCCGAAACGCTTTCGCGCATGACTGCCCCGCATTCCGAATCCGGCCCGACGACGGCCGACTACGCCAGCCCGTGGCTCGGGCTCGCCTCCTTCACGGAGGAAACGCGCGCCCAGTTTCACGGGCGCGACGAGGAGGTGGCCGAGCTGGGCCGCCGGGTGCAGCGCAAGCTCCTCACGGTGCTGTTTGGCCAGTCGGGCCTGGGCAAGACGTCGATTCTCCGCGCCGGGCTGGTGCCGCGGCTGCGGCCCGAAGGCTACTGTCCGGTCTATGTGCGGTTGGATTACGGCCGCGAGTCGCCGCCGCCCGCGGAGCAGATCAAGCAGGCGATCCTGCGGGCCACGCAGGCGGCGGGGCACTGGACGCAGCCGGGCGTGGCGGCGCAGGGGGAGTCGTTGTGGGAGTTCCTCCATCACCGCGACGACGTGCTGCGGGATCAGGCGGGGCAGCCGCTGATCCCGCTGCTGATCTTCGATCAGTTCGAGGAGATCTTCACGCTGGCGCAGGGCGACGACTTCGGCCGGCAGCGGGCGGCGCAGTTTCTCGAGGAGCTGGCGGATCTGGTGGAGAACCGGGCGCCGCGGGCGCTCGAGGCGCGGCTCGATGCCGACGAGGCGGGGCTGGAGAAGTTCGATTTCGGGCGGGCCGACTACCGGCTGCTGATCGCGTTGCGCGAGGATTATCTGGCGCACCTCGAAGGGCTGAAGGCGACGATGCCGTCGGTGACGCAAAACCGGATGCGCCTTGCGCGCATGAACGGGACGCAGGCGCTGGCGGCGGTGCTGCGGCCCGGCCGCGGGTTGGTGAGCGATGCGGTGGCGGCACAGATCGTGGCGTTTGTTTCCGGCACGGCCGACACCGCGACCGCGGAGATCGAGCCGTCGCTGCTCAGCCTCGTGTGCCGCGAACTCGACGAGGCCCGGCGCGCGCGCGGGCACGCGGAGATCTCCGCCGATCTGCTGGCGGGCTCGCGCGACACGATCCTTTCGGAGTTCTATGCGCGCACGCTGGGCGACCAGCCGGCGGGGGTGCGGGCCTTCATCGAGGACGAACTGCTGACGGAGTCCGGCTACCGCGAGAGCATCGCGGAGGAACGCGTGAAGAAGGGCTTTGCCGCGGCCGGGGCGTCGGCGGCGGCATTGGCGACGCTGGTCGACCGGCGGCTGCTGCGCGTCGAGGAGCGGCTGGATGTGCGCCGGGTGGAGCTGACGCACGATGTGCTGTGCGGGGTGGTCCGGGCGAGCCGCGAGGTGCGGCATGAGCGCGAGGCGCGGGCGGCGGCGGAGCGTCAGCTCGCCGAGACGCAGGCCAAGGAGGCGGCGACGCGGGCGGCGCTGCTGCGGGCGCGGCTGGTGGCGGCGGCCTGCACCGTGCTCGCGGTGGGCGCGCTGGGCGCCGCGGTGTGGGGTTGGGTGAACTGGCGTCGGGCCGAAGCGGCCGAGGATCAGGCGGGGCTGGCGCGGGACCGGGCGCAGCAGGCGCGCGGCGAGGCGGAGCGGCTCGTGTCGTTCCTGCTGGATGACCTTTACGTGCAGCTCGAGCCGACCGGGCGGCTGGAGATCGTGGGCGGGCTGGCGCAGCGGGCGCTCACGTATTTCGACGCGTTGCCGCCGGAGTTTCG
>JACCEB010600272.1_pt1 | contig 19705 bp, 12 predicted proteins | sample 7454761 | NCBI WGS metagenome assembly JACCEB01 (sample SAMN15323454, study PRJNA562643) | freshwater metagenome | isolation source: river surface water | place: USA:Blue River Watershed | collected 2017-08-18 | reverse complement strand
TGTTGAGATCTCAATGTCATTTATGGAGATGAGTGTATTCACTCGCGATGATGTTAACAGCCCATCGACAAAGGCGCTACCACCAGAGGTACCAGCGGCGCCACCGTCACCGTAAAGAAAAGGTAACAGACAATGGCAGCTTTTTTCAGTTACTTCCCAACTTTACTTTACAGTAATAATGCAACAACAAACATTATTGCTAAAGTAAAATTTCAAGAGAGTGTCAAAAAGAACCTCGCTGTATTTTACTCTTACACGGTAAAGGATGGTGAGCGACCAGACCAAATAGCAGAGCAATATTACGAAGATTCATCTTACGATTGGCTCGTATACATGAGTAACGATATTATTGATCCTTACCATCAATGGCCACGCACTCAATCGGAGATGGAAAGTTTTATTGCAACAAAATATGGATCTGCAGCAAACGCAGCTCAGCAAATTGCATTCTATAGAACTAATCACGAAACGGACGATCGTGTTATCTCTTCCGCTGCTTACAATGCGCTATCGACGGGTGAGAAGCAGTATTGGCAAGCAATTGTAGGATACAACGATGCTGTCCTAAACTATGAGCGTAAACAGCTTGAATTGATCACGGAGACTAATCAGCTCGTTACGTTGACAGGAACATTCAATCAGGTTCCACCACTATTGAGCGTGGTAAAATATCCTGGTCCATCAATACCGGTACTTGGCACTGTTGCGTTTGCAAACTCCAGCACGGTGGTATTGAAGCACGTGACAGGCGTGTGGGATGCTGGACTCATGGTGTACGCAGGAAATAACGCGTCTATAAATGCAACAATAACAACCGCTAATACAACGACCCGTTGTATCCCAGACGCAGAGACTACGTACTGGAGTCCTGTTACATGGTTTGATTATGAATATGAGTTAAACGAAGCGAAGAGGAATATTCAACTAATATCATCAGCGTACGTCAATAAAATTGAACGCGATATGAAAGAACTTTTACAATCATGAGTAGAATATTTGAGCCAGGCGATGTTAATATCAAACGACTTGAGTTAGTTAACAAAAGCCTCAACGCAAGTTTATCTCCGTTGGATCAAGTCCAGGGGTTCGACGTCTTTGAGGATATATCTAAACCAACGTTGTATGCGGCAATTTACTTCAACGATTCTATTGGGTTGCTGGAGAAGTTTCCAATAATTGGTGAAGAGCAAGTATTCATCGAATTTGAAACACCGGGGATGAGCACAACAACGACATATAAGTTCCGTTCTTTTGAGGTTGCTGATGTTGTTAGATCGCAGAACGGTAAAGCTGCAACTTTTACTTTGCGATGCGTTAGTGAGGAACATTTGTATAATGCATCTTCTCTTGTTACACAGTCGTATCAGGATATTGTGTCTAACATTGTACCAGACGTCTTAAAAAGATACCTGAAGAGCAAAAAAGAGTTTATTGTTGATGAGACGAAGGGTATTCAAACTCTTGCCGTACCTCGGTTGAACCCATTGCAATTTATTGATATGTGTCGCCAGCGCGGTGTAAGTAAAGACATGCCCCTCTCTTTGTACTTCTTTTTTGAAAACCAGAAAGGGTTCAATTTTAAAACCCTTGAAGGGCTAGTAAAAGAAGGAAAAAAGAATATTGGCTCCCGCATTTTTAACGCTCAAGATAATACATCGGGATCAAAAGAATCAATTGCAAAGTCTTGGCGTACAGTACAAAACTTCCAAAACATGGTTAACATGGACTCGAGCTTGAAGGCTGCTGAGGGTGCCTTCAAGGCGGTTACAAAAACATTCGACGTTGCATCAAAGAAGTTTGAGTCGGTAGAGTTTGATTTGAAGAAAGTATTCGACAAAATGGAAAAGTTTGATAGTAACAGTCAGATACCAAACACGGATACTTTCATTAAAGAGTTTGGAAGCGGTGTTCCGAAAAACTTTATATCTACGAAGAATACGCTCGTACCAGACACGTTTCTAGATACTACACTTGCGTTGCGTGGTTCTATGCTCACGTTGATTAACTCAAATGTTACGCGTGTTCTGATACATGGTGATTCGGGTTTGAAGGTGGGAGATATGATCACGTTGGATTTGCCGTCACCAACAGGCCTCACAGGGAAACGTAGCGACGATCAAAAGTTTACTGGTAATTATCTTGTAACGCGTCTACGTCATATGATAACACTAAGCACTAAGTCAAAACACCAGATCGTGTTGGATTGTATAACAGTGGGAATTTAAATGACTACACAAGCGTTTGGCCAAGAGGGCTTTAGATGGTTTTTGGGCGTAGTAGAGGATCGTGAAGATCCAAAAAAGCTTGGCCGTATAAAAGTCAGAGCACACGGTGTACACGGAAACAATGTTGAAGCACCGACAGATACACTACCATGGGCAACAATGCTCATGCCAGCAATGAGTGCGAGCTTGAAACGAGTGGGCATATCGCCGACTGGTGTTCAAATTGGATCGACTGTCATTGGCTTCTTCATGGACGGGCAAGAGGCAACGATTCCAATTATATTGGGTGTATTGCCCGGTATTGATGATATTCCTTTGACAGCGACTGGTCAACAGTCAATAAATAAAAACCAGACAGGAACAGAACCGGCTTCTGCATTCAATGCGCGCTATCCATATAATAAGGTAACGCAGACAGAATCTGGCCACGTAATTGAAGTCGATGACACACCTAACTATGAACGGCTGCACGTGTATCATCGTTCGGGAACGTATACGGAGATCGATAAAGACGGTCGCCGTGTTAATAAGATTGTTGGAGACGATTTTGAGATTGTACAAAAGAACCAAACAGTGTACATTCAAGGTAATGTCAACCTCCAAGTGAAGGGGAGCTACACATTAAACGTTGATGGTCCCATCGTTATCAACGGATCAACGGTTAACATTAACCAAGGATCGAAAGGTGCAGCTCGTACGGGCGATCTCGTTACTAACGACGATAATGCAGGTAATCAGCCTATCAGCGGCGGTTCATCGACGGTATACATTGGAGGTTAAACATGGCCTTAGTTTTACAGAAAACAAATACAACACCACTCAAAACACAAGTAGACATCTTTTCTGACTTTTTCACTGATCTCGATGTGCATCCCGTGAAAAAGGATCTTGTCAGACATACGAATGAAGAAGCAGTCAAACGATCTATAAAAAACTTGCTGTTGACAAACCGGGGTGAGCGTTTTTTCAATAGTGAGGTGGGTAGTGATATTCGTGCGTTGTTGTTTGAGCCAATGTCGCCAGCAACCGAACAAATTTTGGAAGACTTTATCCGTGTGACCATCGACAACCACGAGCCACGTGCTGCTATAGAACAAGTACAGATTGAGTCAGATCCAGAGACCCAAACTGTTTTTGCCACTATATCTTTTACCGTAATAAATAAACAAGAACCTATCGTTCTTGAACTAATTCTTAATAGGATCCGCTAATGGCCAACACAAGCATTGATCTAGTTGGTTTAGATTTTTCTACAATAAAGAGCAATCTAAAAAACTTTCTTAAAACGAACACGCAATTCAAAGATGTAGACTTTGAAGGGTCGAACATTAACGTCTTGCTTGATCTGCTTGCATATAACACGTATCTTAATGGATACTATACAAACATGGTTGCAAGTGAAATGTTTTTGGATTCTGCACAGTTGCGGGATAGTATCATCTCCCATGCAAAAGAGTTGAACTATCTCCCTCGTTCGTTTATTTCATCAAAAGCAAAAATAACTGTTGACATAACACCATCAGCTGCTGTATCGTCTGTTGCCATTCCAAAATTTACTTCCTTTACTACTAGATTAGGATCATCGACATACACGTTCTCTACAGATGAGACCGTAGTACTAACAGCTTCAAACAATGGCGTGTTCTCTTTAACAACAGATGTGTATGAGGGCAGTGTTGTTTCAGATACATTTGTTGTTGACGCATCTAATACAAACCAAAGATTCGTTCTTTCAAATCAGACCGTCGATACTTCTCAGATTGAAGTAATTGTATATGAAGATAGTGGCTCTTCACAGCTCACCTACACACAAGCATACGGTCTTCTCGGCGTAAAGAATACAACTCAAGCATTCTTTGTGCAAGCAGCAGAGAATTCACAGTATGAAATTCTTTTTGGTGATGATGTTTTCGGAAGACGACCAAAGAGTGGATCCTATGTTGTAGCCAAATATAGAGCTACATCAGGTGAACTTCCAAACGGCGCATCTAAGTTTGCTGTAGATGGTCCTATTGATGGTCACGCCAACGTATCTGTATCAATTGTTACAGCAGCAGCGGGTGGTTCTGTTGCAGAGACGGTCGAATCGATTAAGTTTAATGCTCCGCGTAGTTTCCAGACACAAGATAGAGCTGTAACTGCTTCTGATTATGAGACTCTACTGAAGACGCGCTTTGCTGACATTCAAACAATCAGCGTATTCGGTGGTGAAGAAGCAGATCCACCACAATTCGGTAAGGTGTTCATTTCCGTTGACGTAGCTGATGCTGATGGTGCACCGGAGACACGAAAAGAAGCATACTTGGATTATATCCAAGCAAAGACTCCTCTAACAATCAACGTTAATTTCGTTGATCCAGAGTTTATGTATGCGCGTGTGTACTCAACAGTGTTGTACAACGTCAACAACACGACAAAGACGTATGCTGATATTAAGTCTCTTGTCCAGGCTGGTATTAGTGGATACAACTTGAACTCGCTGTCTGACTTCAAGTCGACATTGTTTATTAGTGAGTTGAGCGATGCAATCAACAAGGCAGACACGAGTATTGTATCAAACGATACAAAGATCAAACTTGTCCGCCGGTTAATTGTTCCTACAAACACGCAAACGAACATTGTTACAACGTTTGACAATGCGCTGCAGACAGAAACTGGTGTCAAGCTCAAGCAAGATGAAATTCATTACGGACACACCATAACAAGCACGACGTTTACAATCGATAACATTCCTTGTATGTTAGTTGATGATTCGTTAGGTAAGCTATACGTCGCGACAGAAGATACCAACGCTGTTGATGTTCTCAAGGAAGTGGGCACCGTCGATTACGTGACGGGTAAGGTTGTCATTAATAGCCTTACAGTAGATAGTTACGTTGGTAATTATATTGAGTTGCGCGCAACACCACTAACACAGAACGTATCGAGTAAGAAGAACACCATTCTGCTGATAGATGATTATGATGTTGAAGTTAATGTCGTAGGTATTAAGAGATGAAAGATATTGAGAAGCTAATATCGCCGTTTGTCGAGTCTCAGTTTCCTGAGTTCTATCGATCTGATGGTCCGCGTTTTGTTGACTTTGTCAAACAGTATTATGTTTGGATGGAGCAACAAAATAACGCCGTAGGTGTATCACGAAGCCTGGGCAATACACGCGACATCGATAAAACATCGGATGCTTTTCTCAAGTACTTTAAAGAAAAGTATATTAAGGGTCTCCCATTAACGACAAAAATTGACTCACGTAAGTTTGTTAAGAATGCGGTTGAGTTGTATCACGTTAAGGGTACAGAGCTTGGTGTGCAGTTTGTCATTCAGGGTTTGTTCAACGAAGAGGCAAAGGTTCGTTACCCAGGTAATGATGTATTCAAGTTGTCAGATGGCAAGTGGGTTGTGCCACGCTACCTCGAGCTTACAATAACAGAGCGTACAAAAGATTACGTTGGTAAAGAGATTATTGGTAACACGTCGGGCGCAAAGGCATTCTGCGAGGGTGTTGTACGTCGTCGTATTGGAACAAAGTATATTGATGTCGTATATCTGAGTAATCTGAGAGGTGACTTCTCAACGGGTGAATTTATCACCACTGTCACTGATAGAGTGTTGGAGAACGCACCGTCCGTCATTGGTTCTCTAACAACCCTCACAGTACGTACCGGTGGTGCTCTGTTTGCAGTTGGTGACTTGTTTAAAGTATCATCACCAAACGGTAAGCAAGGTGTTGCTCGTGTAACGGGTGTTTCCGATCAAACGGGTAAAGTAACATTTATCTTTGAAGACGCATACGGTACCGGTGGCTGGGGATACTCCAATACCGCAGAAGTGATTGTATCAACAAAGGTACTCGAGGTTACAAACAAGCAAAACTCAAACACGCTGATTGGTGGTTTCCAACGGTTTGAGTTAATTGAGCAAGAGCTTGCAAACATTGCATACACGACAGCATCGCCGAACAATAGTGGTTTCACTGTTGGCACTGTTGTAGAAAACTATGATGGTACAGGTGCGGTCACTGCTAACGCTGTGATTGTAAGTGTTGGAACAACAAACAGTACGGCTGGTTATCTCGTTCTTGCTCCCAAAACAGGCAACATTGCCGCGTACGATACAACATTTGCAACAAGTGGTAATGGTACTACAGCTGTTATTACTGAATACTACGATCGATCTGTAACAGCAAACGTCGTTGGATCAAACACTACACACGTCGGTATTAATAACATTGTTGGTGGTGCCTTTGTTGCAACACCTTATGCACGCGCTGTTGGTGCAGAGAGTGGAACATCATATCAAATTGCAAACGTCAGTACTGGTTTTGGCGCAACATTCTCGGTTGGTAATCTTACAGATGTAGAAACCGTGTTCCTGACACCAGACTTTATTTCTAGTAACAACACGCAGAAGGTTCGCTACGCAGGCTATCAGCCAAAGTTTATAACTGTTAACGCTAATACCTCTGTATCAAATACAACGAGACGCGTTACTAAGAGTGGCCATGGATTTGCAAATGGTGAGTACGTTGTTTATCAAGTAGCTGTAGGAAACAATGCTATTGGTGGTCTGGTTGATGGTACCGGCTACTATGTTGCTCAGGCAAACACGACAACCTTCAAACTTTCAACAACACGTGCTGGTACATCGACGATCAACATTACTTCTGGTAACACAGAGACCGGACATACGTTCTTAAGTTTGTATAAGTCGTCAAATAACGCCTCTATCAACCTCAACGGAAATAACTCTGGTGCAGCGCTACAGTACGGTACACCAGAAACATTGACAACGGGTGATACTGCTTATGGTGGATTTGGTTTTCCAAAGTATCCAGGTAGTAATCTGGATAGCATCTTGTTCGACGTTTTAAGATTCGAATCGAAGACGATAGGATCTATTGCTTCTTTAATTGGTATCGACCCCGGCGCAGAGTACAATATGGATCCGTTTGTTGCTGTACTGGAGCCACAGGTCGCCTCTTATAGCCATCATGATATTGTGCTTGATCTCTCTTCAATATCAGGTCGCTTCCTTCCAAGGGAGCAAATTCAACAGGCTCAGGATAGCATTGGACGCCAATTGACTGTTGTTTCCTTTACTGGCACAACAGCCAACGGTACATCCACTGATACACCATACATTGGTGAGCTCGTATATCAACGTTACCCAAACAATGCTATTCGTGCTTCAGGCTTTGTTAGTGAGGGCTTGCTTTCTGGTGGTGCAGGTTCATTTAAATTGAAAACATTCTCCGGTACATTTGTGACAACGGCAAATGCATCCTCAAAACTTTACTCACAGACTTCGAATGCAACGGCAAACATTACAGCTGTTGATAGCGTGACAATAACAACAAACGCGCGCGGTATCGTTAAGGATACGTCAAACAGTACTGTGCTTCAAATTAAACGTATTACACTTGAGAATACGTTTGTTGCTGGTAAGAGAATTCTTGGACGTACGTCTGGTGCCTCAGCAAACGTTGACGTCGTCGATGAAAATAGATCTACCACTGTAATTGGTCTCAATGCAAACGTATCTGCTAACGTGCAGACAGCTCTTGGTGTTGTAACGGATCTGAGTGTGCAGGATTCCGGCTTCGGTTATATTGATCAAGAGCTCGTTACATTGACGAGCGAAGATAGTATCTACCAGGTTACAGCTGTTGCTTTGCTAGATAAGCAGGGCGTTGGATCGGGGTATTACGCATCGACAGGCGGCTTCCTTGATTCCGATAAGAAGCTGCATGATAATGATTACTATCAAGAGTATAGCTATGAGGTGGAAACGAAAGTGCCGTTCGACAAGTATGTTGATGTGCTAAAATCCATTACACACGTTGCCGGTACAAAGATCTTCGGAGCTGTAGAAAGCGTTTCTGTAGCGAACATGCCAATGACGGTAACGGTTGGTGACACGATAAATAAAATAGAGATAAGTTAATCGAACATGACACAACTAATAACAAACTATTTTCGACTTCACAACGTCAAGCAGTTTCGCGAATCTATAAACGAGACAGCAAACAGTACGTACTATGTCTTTACGGGACGCCATACACCGTTCCCTGGCGACGTCGTGCCAAACATTACAAATAACGTCGACAATACATTGTATACTCCATACGATGAGATGATATTTGGCAAGCGCGTTACTGTTAACGATGTGATGGCTGTTGTGCCACGCTTCAACTGGACGTCAGGTGAGGTATACACACCCTATAGAAGCAGTGCTAATCTTGTTGGTCAGCCATTCTATGTTTGTGTGAACGCCACATCCGAATACCACGTTTTTAAGTGTCTGGATAATAACGGCGGCGCCGTGTCAAACGCTCAGCCAACACGTTCTCAAACAGACGCCGATGATGAGTACTACAGCACTCAAGACGGCTACGTGTGGAAGTATATGTACACGCTTGACAGCACCATGTTTAATAAGTTTGCTACACAGGATTACATGCCCGTGACCGTAAACGCAAACGTCGCCGGTAACGCTGTATCAGGCGCCATCGACGTTGTCACGATATCATATCGCGGTTCGAACTACAATACGTATCTGACAGGTACATTTACGTCACCCGATCTACGTGTTGGTGGTAACCCTCTTTACTACAATATTGCAAACAATGCCTCTGCCTCGGGTAATTTCTACAACGGCAGTTATATGTACATAACATCAGGAACTGGTCAAGGCCAGGGACGACGTATTGTTAACTATACAGTCATTGGTAACTCAAAAACAGTTGAACTAGATTCTGCGTTCACGACAAACCCCGATACTACGTCAGTATACGAGATCACACCGTATGTTCTAATTACGGGCGACGGTTCAAACGCGATTGCCCGCGCTATTGTCAACACAGCAGCAGCTAACTCAATCTCGCAAATTGAAATTATTAGCAGAGGACGGGGATACACATACGCGTCCGCTGTTGTAACTGGTAACACAGGTGGCGTACAAAACGCTGCTGTGTTGAGCGTTGTTATGGGTCCAAAGGGCGGTCACGGTTCTGATCCAGAGTATGAGTTGGGTGCAGGTGCTCTGATGATGAGTGTTAAGTTCAACACAAGCGAGGGCGCAACTATTCCAACATACAACGGTTATAGATCGATTGGTGTTATAAAGGATCCGCTATATGCTAACGTGGAAGTTACGTTTGATAGTTTGACAGGTGCATTTACCATTGGTGAAAATGTCCAGCAAGCAAACAGTCTAGCAACGGGTATTGTTACTTCTTTTGATGGTTTGAACACACTGGGACTGACAAACGTATACGGTACATTCCTGGGTGGTGAAGTTATCACGGGCTTAGGCTCGGCAGCTACATGCAATGCAATTTCATACAACATTAACGGTCAAGCAAAGTCTTTCAATACGTTTGATCAACGTCGTCGTTTTGCTTATACGATGGTGTCTGGTAATGCTTTCACACCAAATGAAGTAGTGTATCAAACAGACGTGCAGCTTGCGAACGCCATATTCCACGGCAGTACATCAACAAATCTTTATATTACCCACTTGAAGGGCACGATAAATACAGGCAATACAATTGTCGGTGTGACAAGTGGTGCTGCAGCAAACGTGACAACTTCTTATCCGCCTGACTTGGTAATTGGCTCGGGCGAAGTGATATACCTAGAAAATACCGATGCTGTGACTCGTGCTAATACACAGTCTGAAACAATCAAAATAATTTTGAGTTTTTAAGAGAAAAAGATGCCATTAGAAAAATCTTACAACATAAGTCCGTACTTTGACGACTACGATCAGGCAAAAGAGTTCTACAAAGTTCTCTTTAAGCCAGGTGTTGCTGTACAGACACGAGAGCTCAACCAACTTCAAACCATGCTGCAGAACCAAATCGAAAGATTTGGTGATCACGTTTTTAAGTCAGGTACTATCGTTAGTGGTGTCAACTTCTCTTACATTCCTGTTTACAACTATGTAAAGATTCTTGATACACAGGGTGACGGTCAGCCTTCTATTCCACAAGGATATGTGGATTACTTTATTAAGAGTAACCTCAACCTAACAGCACGCGTAGTGAACTATGAAGATGGTCTTGAGTCGCGTACCCCCGAACTCAAAACACTGTATCTGCAATACATAAACAGCTCAGATGTAGATACATCGAATGGAAACATTTCCTATACCGAATTCAAGCCTGGCGAATCACTAACTGTCTTCAGTAAGAACAACGAACTGTTTAAGTTTAACGTCCAAAGCGGTGGTCTAGGTTTTGCTAACGCTGACTCGCTTGTCGTTATGAGTGCGATTGGTGTTTCTGGTAACAGTGGAGCCCTGAACGTCGGTGATACTATTACACAAACGAGCGGTGCACGTGCCCAGATTATATCTGTTAATACGACCGCTTTCTCAAATACAATTGTTCTCGGACTAAAGCCAGTCCTTGCTGATCTTACAAATACTGCTGTAACGTCCGCTGCATGGACATTGCAAACTGGTGCAAACATTGTTGATGCAAACACATTAGCCACTGCAAACGTTGTTGCAATTTATGGATCCGGAGCTCAAGCATATCTAACGACAGACTCGTTGGGTATTGTTCAGTCTATTGCTGTTGCTGACGGTGGTAGTGATTATACAATCCTTCCTCATGTTACAATTAAAACAGCAAACACTGTTGCATCGTACTCAAATCCATCTTTGGAGATTGTACCACAAAACTATAAAACGACAGTTACAGTTGGAAATAGTTCTATCAATTCCGTCGGTACCGGTTATGCGTTTGGTATTTCTGAAGGTGTAATCTATCAGAAGGGCCACTTCCTTCGTGTTGATCCGCAAGTAATTGTCGTTGACAAGTACACAACTTCTCCTAACAACGTGACGGTTGGGTTTACAACAGCAGAAACTGTTATAACGGCTGCTAGTGATGACACGCTGTACGATAACGCATCCAACACAACAAACTTCTCAGCACCTGGTGCTGATCGTTTGAAGCTCACTCCTGTCCTTGTTAAAAAGACAATTGACGAGGCTGCTGCGAATACAGACTTCTTTGTACTTGCTGAGTGGAAAGAAGGATTCCCTTACAAAGAAAACCGAGCAACGGTTTATTCCGGTCTTGCGGAAGAATTTGCTCGTCGTACGCGCGAATCAGCTGGTGACTTTGTTGGTGATCAGTTCCAGGTAACAACACGTGATAAGAATACTGCAAACAATGATTATGTCAATGTACTGATCGATCCAGGTCTTGCATACATTAGTGGTTATCGTGTTTCGACATCGTACAACAACTACCTTGATGTGAAGCGCTCAGCAACAATATCTGAGTCTTCTAATCACAGTATCTCTGTTAACTACGGAAACTTCCTCTACGTTAAAGAGTTCTCTGGCTTCTTTAAGTTTACGGCTGGCGATACAGTTAAATTGTATAACACAGCAAAAGGATATGTGACTGCCGGTACAATTAGTACCACGGGAAGTATTACCCCCGCTGGTACGCAAATTGGTACAGCGCGTGTTAGAAGCATCATGTACGATAGTGGTGTCGTTGGAACTGCTTCATGTGTTTACAGACTGTATCTGTTTGATATCAACATCAGCGCTGGTTACACGTTCAGAAACGTGCGTTCTGTCTATTATGATGGATCCCCTGAAGATGGTATCTGTGATGCAGTACTTACAGTAGACACAACAACAAACCTGAGCGTTGCTGTTCTTCAGGACACAGCAAAGGATCAAATGTTGTTCCCTATTGGTATCAACGGCGTGTCGTCTGTTGATAACATAACATACACGTATAGAACAGCATCCAACACGTCTCTTGCATCTACGGGTAACATTAGTATTGGTCCTCTTGGTGGAACAGCAGAACATCCATACACAAAAGGTGGTCAGCTTTCCTCTGTTGAAGAGCGTGACATTATTGTTATGCCGCAATCTAACACACAAGCTGCTGCAAATCAAGACGGTACATTCACCGTAACAGCTGGCAATGCAAACGTAACGGGTACATCAGCAGGTTGGACATCAAATTTCGAACCTGGCGATTTCATCCGTTTGGGTAACACTTCTACCGCTAATGACACAGCATCAGCTCGTGTTGTTGGTCAAGTTAACGCCGTTATCAACAGTACGGCTGTTTCGTTGGTGACGGCACCTTCGAATTCTGTAACAGGTAATGCAGTATTGTTCTTCCCTGCATTCTATCCAATCCCGCTGTCGACACGTTCTTCACGTACAGTGAACAACTCAGTCGATGGAAAGACATTAACGATCAACATTAACGCTTCTCTTGCAAGCACCGTTAATGCGATCGCAGTTCATAACGTCCGTCAAGCAAACGCTACGCCTGTTTCAAAGAGTGTGAAGCGTGGCATGTATACAAAGATCAACACAGCAACAAACGCTGGTGGTACAGAAGGACCATGGGCACTTGGTATCCCTGGTGCATTCCGTTTGAGAAACGTATACAAGGCAGCCAACTCTTTGGTCAACACTGCCAGTACTGATGTTACAAAGTACTTCTCTATTGACGTTGGTGAAGATGAAAACGCAACAAGAAACGCAAAGCTCGTGCTGAACGTTGGAGCTCCTCTGACCATTACGTCAGGTGATTACTTCCTCGTTAAAATCGATGCGTTGAGTACAAACGGCAATGAGGGTTTCTTTACCTTCAACTCGTATACAATTAACGCAACAGCTAACCTGACGCAATTGACAGCAAATGGAAGTGCAATCAGTATTCTGGAAATGCCAGAGGTTTGCACAACAAAGGGTGTTAATTACGATCTACGTGACGTGATTGATTTCCGTCCTTTTGCTTCAAACACAGCAGCACTTTCAAACACCGTTGCTGGTGCTACCACAGACCCTGCAAATACTTTTGCACTGAGTGGGGATAATCAGTTCTTCCCTGTCCCCGACTCAATTGTTTCTTTCGATGTTCAGTTCCACGACAGCCGTGTCGATCGTGTAATTGCGAGAAAAGATGGAACATTCGAAGTGCTCGAGGGAGCACCTGCACCAACAAACCCCGTTGCTCCTCCAGAACAAAAAGACTCAATGACACTGTCGATTCTGAAGGTACCTCCTTATCCTTCGATACCAGCTAGCTTGAGTTCGTTCACGACAGAGCTCGCTGCCAAGAACACAATGAGCCCTAACGGCAGTGTTAACAAGCGACTAGGTAACTTTAGAATATCTCAAGTCCGTTCACGTGATGCTCGTGGTTCACAACCTCGTCGCTTCACAATGAAAGATATTGGTGCACTAGAGCGTCGTCTACAAGCTGTCGAGTATCAGACGTCACTGAACCAAGTTGAAGCAGCTGTTAAAGAACTTACCATTCCTAGTGGTGTTGTTCCAACTACAAACAGATTTAAGAATGGCTTCTTCGTAGATACTTTTGATGATTATACAAAAGTCGATACAGGCCACAAAGAGTATGCTGCTACCATTGACCAGCAACGCGGCTTCCTGAAGCCGCCAACAAGACAAGTCAATTTTGAATCGCAGTTCGATAGAACGCACGCAAACACAGCTGCAGCAATCGTTAATGGTGATACGCTGATGTTGCCGTTCACATCTGTCGTCTTGATTGATCAGAGCATCAAGAGTAGCGTGATCGGATCTGATGGTCAGAGAATGCAGTTTGCTGGTGATGGCACTATTACGCCTTCTTCATTCTCCATTCTTGCTCGCGGCGAAGTTACACTCGTCCCTGATCCTCCTCCACTATCATACGACGGCGGTGGTGGCTTCGATGGAGGCGGCGGTGGTATGGATAGTGGTGGTGGTGGCGGTGGTGAATGTTTTACTGCCGACACACTGGTCAAAATGTTTGACGGAACAGAAAAGCGTATTGCAGACATAGTTGCAGGCGATCTTGTTCTTGATGCATTCACCGGTGAAGCTAATGAAGTTATTGGTGTTAAACTCACCGAGTACGAAGTTGGTCGTCGTCTATTCACAACGAATATTGAGCACGACCCGTACATCACTGAGCAGCACGCGTTCTTCAACGAACAAGGTGAACTTTGTGCAATGTCAGAGGAGTGTGAGTATCTTGCACCGTGGTTGGGTCCTGTAAAGGTTGTTCCGGTTCCAAAGGTGATCGTCAATGAAGCACCTATGACAGTATACAACTTGATGTTTAAGACTGGCTTTACACATTACGCAAACGGTCAGAAAGTACACAACATTGTTGGAAACGGCAATATGTACGTGCTGAATATGCGCGGATGGTTGACGGAAGAAGACTACAAGGGCTATGTTTACATGCTGGAGAATACTGTTGGTTTGAATGCATGGCCTGCATCGGCAAAGGCTCGCATGTATAATCTTACAACAGCAATAAATACATTTGTGCTGCGTAACGATAACATTCTTGGTAACGCTGTTGGTAAAGGTGTTGCTTGGGCTGTACGTAATAGAGATAAACTCTACCCAGTGTTTGCTCTGTGGTTCCAGTCACGTCTTCGTAAAGCAATTTTTGGAAAGCCAAATGATCGTTAAGTTTAGTGCCAACCACTTCTATCTTCCGCTATCACCGTTGATACGGCTGTGGACGTGGTCACGCTACTCTCATTGTGAGTTCGTGTTCTCAAATGGTGTATCAATTTTTCCAGCGATGGAAGTAGGGGTTGTAATTTCTACAAAGAAGAAGTACCCCATACAGACATTTGTTGAAGTCGATCTAACACCGGAAGAAGAACGTAAGCTGTATCATTGGGCAAAGACCCAAGTGGGTGTACCATATGACTATACAGCTCTTGCGCCGTTCAATGTATTGATACCACGCAAGAAAAAACAATGGAAAGATCCTTCTCTATGGATGTGCTCTGAGTTTTGTGCTTATGGTTTAGATAGAGTAGGTGTTAAGCTCTTCGAAGATGATAAGCGTAAGATAACTCCTGGTGATGTGTTCCGTAAGCTGACACAGCATCCAAAAGCACGTATAGTTGAAATGCAAAACACACAGTTTGCGACTGTTTAATTAAAGAGAAAACAAATGCCAGAAAGAAAAGACCCCCGAGTAGAGTTTATTTCACGAGAACAAGTCTTTAGATTTGCCGTCAACGGTTTGCAACCAATGACGATACATAACTTTTACTTTGAACGTCAGCTTGTTGATGCATCAAAACTGAAGCCAGTAGGCGGTAAGATAGGTGACGCATTAAAGACGGATGCAGATGGTTATGTCGAGTTTGATTACTACTATGATTCTGGGTTGGCCGGGGGTGAGACTCCTTTAGCACAGGCGCAGGCTGCCGCTGCTTCCGTTGCTGGTGTTAAAGAAGTTATTGTGACGACACTGAGCACCGCAAAGCTGCCGGATAATTATGAATCACTTGCACTCTCATACTTTAGAAGTCATATTCGCGTTCAGATATACATACCGCCTGTAAGTGAATTTGAAGACGTCGCGGCTTAAGAATAGGAAAAACAAATGTCAGGATTCGACTTAGCTCAAACCTTTTTTCTTGATAAGGATGCCGTACAGGGTGCTGATATAGCAAGCATCACTGGTGTTGATCTTTACATCTATAAGAAACCAACTGCTGGTAAAACCAAGTCTGGTATTAACAAGCCAGGCATTTCCGTGTTTCTGTGTGGATGTAAGGAAGATGGTTCTCCCGATCTCACACTATTCCATCACACGTTCTCGGCTCGCGTTGAGCACGATAGTGTTGTTGCTGATACGGACGGCGGTGACCCCACTTCGTTTGTGTTTAACCAGCCACTCCCAGCACCTACAGACCGTAAGTATGCCATTCTTATAAAGTTTGACGGTAGCGATCCGGATTTTAAAATCTGGTACAATAAAGCTGGTGAAAACGTTCTCGGTACAACAACAAAGACGTCTGTATCATCAGGTAAGGTCGATGGTTCGTTGTTTACAATGACCAACGGTAAGACACTTACACCAGTCGTTGATGCTGATCTTTCCTTCCGTCTCAAGGTTGCCAAGCATACAGCAACGACAATGACATTCTTAGTGAAGAACCGTCCTTATGAACTAATCTCCTTCTCTGATAAGACAGGTATTTTCAAGGGCGGCGAGGATATCTACAAGGTATCCGCAAACGCAACCGGCACGGTCAGCATTAATGCTTCCTCTACTTCTCTGGTTGGTACTGGTACCAACTTCTCTACGCTTAACGCTGGGGATGCGTTTGTTATTACAGACGGAACAGCAGAGAATACAGAAGTGCGCATTGTTGCTTCGCGCTCAAACACGACTCTGTTGACATTGACAGAGCCACCATCATTTACAAACGCATCAGGCAAGTACTACAAGACCGCAACGGCAAAGATGTTCTATGCGGATGGTATTTCTGATAACATGGTTCTCAACGACTCAACAGCAAACGCCTCTGTTTACTTTGCTGCTGGTGACACAATCAAAGGTGTAGACTCGCTTGCATCTGCAACAATATCCGCAATCACCGACTATCAGTTGAACAGCGTCGTCCCTAACTACGCAATTAGAACACCAGGCGGTACAGTTGCAACAGCAACAATCAACTTTGCCAATAATGGCGGATCCGTGTCACCATCTACACAGCTAGATGCAACACTTGGTCAGCGTATGTTCATTAACAAATATGATGCTGTTATAACATCACAAACAAACCGCGCTCTGTCTGGTGACCCAGATCCTTTTGCTGGTACACTAACATTTACAACAAACAACCCATATGTTTCTCCTTATGTTCGTGAGGAAAACTTGGACTTGTTCGTTGAGCGTTACAGTATCAATAACGTTTCGACAAACGAATACAAAGGCACTGGTTCTGCCCAGGCCCGTTATATTACAAAGACAGTCGACTTAGCTGATCAGGTTTCAGAAGATATGAAACTGTATCTGCGTGGATATCGTCCATCGGGTACAACTATTGAAGCCTACGCTCGTTTCCACAACAGCGAAGATCCAGAGAGCATTGATCTCAAGGACTGGACGCAGTTGTCGTTTGTCGGTACGGATGTTCCATTCAGCAGCCCATCCAACATCTACGACTTCAAAGAATTGCCTTTTGCTGTTCCTAACTATGGAACTGGTACGACTGCAACAGGTACATTTACTGTTAGTTCAGCATGTACCGTTATTACGGGAACAAGTGGTACAGTCAGTACTAACGTACCTGTTGGATCGTCCGTACGTGTTTACTCGACAACATTCCCAAATAACTACTTCGTTGATACCGTTGTTGCAGCAAACGCAACAACAATAACGGTTGCTACAGGCCCAGGTTCGAACGCAAGTATTCTTGGAAGTGGTTTCAAGGTTGACGTTCTTTCTCGTCCACAGAGTGCATTCCTCGATGTGCAGTCGGGAAGTGTTCTAACATACTTCAACAAGTCTGGCGCCGTGTTCAGAGGGTATGACAAGTTTGCTGTTAAGTTGATTCTTCTTTCTAGCGACGGTATTCGCATTCCTTACGTCGATGACGTGCGCGCAATTGCAGTTTCAGCATGAAAAACAATCTACTTAAAACAGACGATTACAGATATGTTCGAGATAGCCGATCCACTGCTATTCTAAATATAGACAAGCAAGGATATGCACAATATCTCAAGGAACGAGAGAAGCATTTGCAGCTCTATAGAGCCGTAGACCAAGTACAGAATCTACAGCAAGAGATGAGCGACATTAAGCAAATGCTTCAACAATTATTGAACGGAAAGACAAATGGCTAAAGCAATAGCGAACGTTGTTATCGCATCAGACTCTTTTGTGACCTGGATTGGTATTACCAACCAGATGGCTGACACATTCACCAATCAGGCACTCACCGCAAACACAGCAGCCGCAGGTGCTACTGTTACGGGTAATTCGCAACTGATTGGTATATTTGCAGCAAACACTATTGGTGTTGGTACAGCGTTGCGCGGTGGTAACGTCGCTTCATCAGCAAACCTTAACATTACGTCTAATGCAAACTTTACCGGTGCAAACCTGTACAGCTCTGCGAACGTCTTTTTAAATGCGGCTAACGTTAACGTCAATTCGACACTGACGACGCTACGTGGCGGTATTGTCACGTCCACTTCAAACGTATATCTTAACGCTGCAAACGTATTTGTCAATTCAACAGCAACCACAATTCAAGGTGGATCCGCAGCAATTACATCCAATGCTGATCTTAATAACGCAAACACAACAATACGCGGCGGTCAGGCAACGATCACATCAAATGCTTATGTTGAGGCAGCAAACGTTTATGTAAACGCAACTGCTGTTGTTCTTCTAAGTGGTACTGGCGGTACAACCCTCAAAGGTAACACGTCCGTCAATAACGTTGTTCTAACAGGTAACGCAACATCTACGAACCTTGCCGTAACAGCATCTGAACTAACAGTCAGCGCTGTTTCTACTATTACAGGCAACACAACGTTAAACAGTAATTCGAGTGTCAGCGCAGTTGTGCTGACAGGTAACTCGACATTGACGAACCTTGCAATCACAGCTACTCAGTTGAGCGTTGGTGCTGTTTCGGTTATTACAGGTAACACAACGCTGAAAGGTAACTCATCTGTCAATGCTGTTACCTTAACTGGTAACGCGACATCTACAAACCTGGATATATCAGCTACACAGATAACTGTTGGTGCTGTATCGGTTATTACTGGTAATACAACGCTGAAGAGTAACTCAACGGTAAATGCTGTTGTGCTGACTGGTAACTCATCTTCGACAAACGTTGACGTATCGGCTAACTCATTGACAATAACAAGCCCAGTTACGATAACAGGCAACGTTTCATTGAAAGCAAACTCTTCACTGACAACGCTTTCAATATCCGGAAATACAACAGCTAGTAACGTTGCACTGAGCGCAAGCGTGCTTGCTCTTACAGGTAACTTGACCGTTACAAACGCGACAAGTTTCTCAAACACGGTTAGTATGTTGTCTTCACTCGGCGTAGCGGGAGGTGCGACTGTTAACGGTGCCCTCACTGTAAATAACACTGCTGGTGTTGGTAACACAACAATAACTGGCTTTGCAAACGTCAGTACGACTCTAAATGTTACAGGTGCTGCAACTGTTAATGGTGCTTTAACGGTCAACAATACTGCCGGTGTTGGCAACACAACAATAACTGGTTTTGCAAACGTTAGCTCGACATTGAACGTGAACGGCGCCGCAACTGTTAATGGTGGTCTCACAATCAACAACACAGCAGGTGTTGGTAATACGACAGTAACAGGTTTCCTCAATGTTTCTTCCACAACGGCGTTTGGCGGTAACGTAACAATTCAAACCGAGATTGTCCAAGCTGTAATAGCGAATACAAACATTGGTAACGCTAATACATCGGGCACTTTTACACCGGTTGAAATTTTCAGCTTCCCAATCGGATCGTACCATGGGGCAAAGATACTTTCCCGCACGACAACGTTGTCGACAGGAAACACGCAAGTTCAAGAATTAGTTATTGCACAAAAAGAGAGTGACGTTACATTGACTTCCTATGCCGTTGTTGCAGCCCCGGAGGGAGCCAACGTTGGTG
>JACCEB010092729.1_pt1 | contig 19735 bp, 10 predicted proteins | sample 7454761 | NCBI WGS metagenome assembly JACCEB01 (sample SAMN15323454, study PRJNA562643) | freshwater metagenome | isolation source: river surface water | place: USA:Blue River Watershed | collected 2017-08-18 | reverse complement strand
GGTTAATAGTTGGATCGCTGCAAAGATCTAATGTAGTCACGTCTTTAAACACATTAAAAGGTGATTTATCATTTAAGGTCTCGCCCGATACTGGCTTAACTCTTAATATCAATAGTGGAGTATTCAATCTATCTATCCAACCAGATTTTTATATCAAAAAATCTGGAGACATTGTCCCTTCTAACATTATTTTTCAACCAGATCCGGGTAAGTATGGTTTAGCTGTTGGTTCTGGATTAACTGACCCAAGTGTTGGTATTGGTGGTGCTTTATTTTTCAACACCACATACAATGTTTTAAAAGTTTACGATGGATCTACTTGGAACGAAATAGCTTCAACAGGCATTTCAGGAATTACTCAGTCTTTTGCAGATAATAGATATCTAAGACTTGATGGTGGCAACACTCCTACGGGTGCAATATCAATGGGTAGTCAATACCTTAGATTTGCAAACCTTACAACAAGAACATTAGCTGGCATTGCTGGACAAGTTTATTACAACACTGATACAAATAGACTAGATTTATATAATGGTTCTTCTTGGATACCTGTTGGTTCTGGCGTAACGCAAATATCTGCTGGTAATGGCATTTCTTTATCCAACAATCCAATTACAACTTACGGCTCTGTAGCAGTTAATGAGTCTTACAATTTTAACTGGACTGGATCACATACTCACACTCAAGCTATAACATTTTCATCAAGCCAAAGATTTGACGCTTCTAAACTTACTATTGCTTATGAAGTAGCTGGAGATCTTCTTAAATTTGATGGAGTTAATTGGGTTAGATTACCTAAAGGATCTCCACATCAAATTTTATCTGTAGCTTGTTGTTCAGATGATTTAGAATATGTAAGTTTGGTTGCAGGAAGTGGAATTGCTATTTCTTTTGCTGCTGGGCAAGCAATATTTTCTTCAACAGGTATAACTGGATCCTTAAATTTAGTAGCTGGACGTAGTGGGTTTGACTTTAATATTGTTGGTAGTGGCAATACATATACAATAAATATTCCCTACGCAGGAGTTGGATACACAGGTTTAGTTTCTGGCTTAGCTCAAACATTTGGTGGTCTAAAGACTTTCAATAACGGTCTTATTTCTGCTTCTGGTGCAACTATTTATGGCACTCTTGCATTACCTGACACTCCATTAGCTGGCTTATATGGTGGTACAGGATACACTAATTATGGTCTTGGTGACCTATTAGTAGGAGCTGGAAGCACATTACTGAAGCTACCAGCCGGTACTAATGGTTATGTATTATCTTCTCATACTGGTTATCCATCAGGTTTAGGATGGACAACTGTAACAGGAGTTGCAATATCTACAGATCCTCCACCAAGTCCAAAGTTTGCTGATCTTTGGTGGAATTCATATGATGGCACTCTTGCTATTTATTATGATGACATTAATACAAATCAATGGGTTGAAGTTGTTTCTAATAATAATATTGACTGGACACAACCAATTCATATTACATCTGCTGTAGCAAGCACTAGTACAACTACGGGTGCTTTGATTGTAGATGGTGGTGTAGGTGTAGCAGGAGCAATAAATGCTGGAAACGTAGGAATAAATAACTTAACAGAAATTTATTCTGTTACGTACACTTCTTCCTCAACATCTACAGATCAAGTTTTGCACACATTAGATAGTACAACATATAGAAGTGCAAAATATTTTATTCAAGTGAAATCTGGAAGCGAATATCAAGTGGAAGAAATTTTGGCAGTTCATGACAACACAACTGCTTACTTAACAGAATACGCAATTGTCAAAAGTGGATCATTGTTATCTACTTTTGATATAGATATAAGTGGTGGTACATTGAGATTATTAGCAACACCAGCAAATGCAGTTACAGTATATAAAGTTAATTGCACAGGAATGAGGGATTAATAAATGGCTATAAAGCAAGATTTTAATTTATCCTCAGGAATTGGCATAAGTGCTGATAAAGCGTATTTAGTTAACACGACAAATTCTACATCTTTAACTTCTGGTGGATTGATTGTAAGAGGCGGAGCTGGTATAGCCAAATCTCTAAGTCTTGGTGGCAATCTTCAACTTTTCAATGGTTCGTTTTACACATCATTCGTTTCTTCTGCTACTGCAAATACTATATATGTATTGCCAGCAACATCTCCGGCAGTTGGAGCATCAGTTTTACAAGCTACTTCAGACGGTACTATGTCCTGGGTTCCTATGGTGGCAACTGGTGGCGCTTCAACAGGTTTTACAACATTAAATTCACTTACTTCAGGAATTCAATATTTTGCAGTTGGGTCATCAGGAAATCAATTCAATATCAGTTCTTCAGGATCAACTCATACATTTAATATTCCAATTGCTGGTTCTGGTTCTACAGGCTTAATAACTCCATTAGCTCAAACTATTGCGGGAACAAAAACTTTTACATCTGCTATTATTGGTGACTTATCAGGAACAGCCACGACATCTGGATTTGCCACCACTGCATCATACTCTTTTCAATCTGGATATGGACTTACTTCAGGATTTGCTACTACATCTTCTTATTCATATCAATCTGGTTATGGACTAACATCTGGATTTGCCACTACATCTTCTTATGCTTATCAATCAGGTTATGGTTTAACTTCAGGTTTCGCAACTACTGCTTCGTATGCATATCAATCTGGATATGCAATCACTTCTGGAATTGCAACCACTGCAGCAAACATAAATGTAGTTAATGCTACCACTAATTTAGCACACCCACTAATATTTGGTTTATCTGCTACTGGTTCTGGAGTTGCTTTATCTTCAAATACAACTCTTTCTTACAATCCTTCAACAAATATTTTGTCAACTTCAGGTTTGGCAATTACAGCAACAACTCTTTCAACATCAAGTTCAACAGGTGCATTAACTGTTGCAGGAGGTGTTGGGATTGCTGGATCTTCATATTTTGGAAATGATTTAACAGTTGGTAATTCACAAACAGGAAAATTATATTTCTCACAAGGTACTTTCGGATCTGCTGGAACTACAATAAACCCTTCTTTAATGTTTGTGGGCAAAGATAATAATCCTATTACTTTGTCAGTTTTGTCAGACAATACATTATCTTTTGAGGGAAGTTCTGGACAATTATTTTCTATAAATAATAATCTTTCTTCAGGCACGATATTTTCTGTTAATGACATTTCTGGTATTCCGATAATACGTGCTAATGCTAATGGAACTCTTTCGATGGGAGAGTTTACTGGCAGCGTAGGAGTAGGTCTCACCAATCCATCATACAAATTGCATATTGCTGGAGATACAAATCTTTCAACTGGATATGTTTTTAGAATTAATGGCGCTTCAGTTCTTTCTTCATCAACTTTAGGCACTGGAGTTACTAATTCAAGTTTGACTTCGGTAGGAACAATTTCTACTGGTGTATGGGCTGCTACTGCGATTACAGCTTTTTATGGTGGCACTGGACATCAAACATACAACACTGGAGATTTACTTGTAGGTGCAGGTTCGACATTATATAAGCTTCCTGTTGGAACTAATAATTATGCTTTAGTTGCTGATAATTCTGTCCCTGGTGGTATAAAATGGTCTGCAGTAGCTGGATCTGCAATTACAAACATTAATGGACTAACTGCATCAAGGCAAGATTTAGCATTTGGATATAGTGGATCAGTACCTTCTTTTTCATCGTCAGGATCAACACATACATTAAATATTCCTATAGCAGGAACAGGTGCAACAGGTTTAGTTTCTACACAATCTCAAAGTTTTGCAGGAATTAAAACTTTTACAAACGCTGTTAATATAACAGACTCTACTGGTTCTGGTTCATATACTGCAGGAGCATTAGTTGTTACTGGTGGTGTTGGAATTGGTGGAACACTAAATGTTCAAGGTGACCTTAATGTTCAAGGCACTTTTACAACTATAAATTCAACAACGGTAACAGTAGCAGATAAAAATTTAGAATTAGGTGTTGTTACAAGTCCATCAGATTTAACCGCCCAAGGTGGTGGAATAACCCTTAAGGGTGCTACTGATAAAACTATAAACTGGTATTCTGGAGTTGGTTGGTCTTCTTCTGAAAGTTGGAATCTAAATTCTGGCAATACATATAAGATTGATAATACTTCAGTCCTTTCTAGTTCATCATTAGGTATTGGTGTTACAAATTCTTCACTTACTGCATTAGGGACCATAACTACAGGAACTTGGGCTGCCACAGCTATTACAACATTGTATGGTGGCACTGGTTTAGTTCCTTCATTTGTTGTTGGAGATATTTTATATGCTAATACAACAACTACATTCGGAAGATTAGCAGCAAGTTCAAATTCTGGGTATGTTTTATCTTCTGCTGGTTCTGGCTCAACTCCAACATATATAGCACCATCAACATTATCAGTTGGTTTTGCATCAACTTCTACATATTCTTATCAGTCTGGATATGCAATCACATCTGGGCTTGCGACTACAGCTAATTATGCTATCCAATCAGGATACGCAATAACTTCAGGTCTTGCTACTACTTCGGGTTTTGCAACAACTGCATCTTACGCATATCAATCTGGTTATGCTATTACATCAGGAATAGCTACAAGTTCTTATAGTCTATTTGTAAATTCAGCAAATTCTAATTCAGCTCATTCATTATTGTTTGCGCCTATATCAGGATCATCTTCCGGTTCTGGTGTTTCTATAAATTCAGTATTAAATTATAACCCATCAACAAATATTCTTTACACTTCTGGATTGGCAATTACAGCAACTACAGCTTCAACATCAACATCTAACGGAGCTCTACAAGTTGCTGGTGGTGTTGGAATTTCTGGTAGATTATCATTCAATCAAGCTTCTTTTGGAACAACAGGTATAACCACAAATCCAACAATGGCTATGATTGGTCAAACTGGCGATCCTATATTTATGTCAGTTTTGGAAGATAACACCATATCTTTTGAAGGATCTCAGGGCCAATTATTTTCTATTACACCAAATCTTTCAACAGGTTATATTTATTCAGTAAATGACATAACTGGTATTCCTTTACTTAGAGCAAATGCAAATGCAAATGTAACTGCAAATGAATATGCTGGAAATTTTGGTATTGGTTTAAGTAATCCAGGATACAAACTTCACGTTATTGGTTCAGTTGGCTTTACATCTAATATTCCATCTACTTCAACAACTTCTGGAACTTTAGTTGTTGCTGGTGGAGTTGGTATTGGGGGCAGCTTATATGTTGCATCTGCTACAGCAATTTCTGGTGTAACAATAAACAATGGAGTTATCACTGGTAATTTAACAGGTACTGCAACCACTGCAACTACATCTGGATTTGCAAACACAGCTTCTTATTCATATCAAGCTGGTTATGGATTAACATCTGGTTTTGCTACAACGGCTTCATACTCTTATCAATCAGGGTATGGATTGACATCAGGATTTGCAACAACAGCATCGTATTCACATCAAGCCGGATATGCAATAACATCTGATAGTTCAAATACTTCTGGATATGCAACAACCTCAGGATTTGCTACCACCGCTTCCTATTCCTATCAATCTGGTTATGGTTTAACATCTGGTTTCGCTACTACTGCTTCTTATTCTTATCAATCAGGATATGCAATAACTTCAGGGTCATCTGGAACAGCTGTAACAGCAAACAATATAAATGTAGTTTCAGCGTTTACAAATTCTAACCATCCAATATTGTTCACTCCGTCGTCAGGAACGTTATCAGGAGCTGCAGTTTCTTCAGAAGGCAGTTTTGTTTACAATCCCTTCACAGATATTTTGAGTGTATCTGGATTAGCTGTCACTGCTGGCACTGCTTCCACTAATGTATTTACGGGTGCATTACGAGTATATGGTGGTTTAGGGGTTACTGGTCAATTATCTTTTGCAAGAGCTTCATTTGGATATACTGGTATCAATTTCAACCCAAGTATGTCTTTTATTGGCAACACATCCAGTTCACCAATATCCTTAACTGTACTAACTGATAATTCGCTTTCTTTTGAGGGATCTTCAGGTCAATTATTTGCTATAGATAACAATTTATCAACAGGTGAAATATTTTCTGTTAGCGATATATCAGGTTTGCCAATTATTTCTGCATCTGCTGGTCAAACAATTACATTAAATGAATTTGGCGGATACACAAGAGTTGGAAATGGATCGCTTAATTCAGGATCAACAACATCAGGCACATTTATAGTTTATGGCGGAGTCGGTATTACTGGTAATGCGTTTATTGGTGGCACTACCAATATAACTAATTCTTCATCTTCTACTTCTATAAATTCAGGAGCTTTAGTAGTTTCTGGTGGTGTTGGAATAGGAGGAAGTTTATACGTCAATTCTCCTTCTTCTGTATCAAGTGTAATATTTAATTCCGGTACTGTATTTGGCAATCTTACTGGACTTGCAACAACAGCTTCTTATGCTTACACTTCTGGTTACGGAATTACATCAGGCTTTGCTACCACAGCTTCCTATTCATACCAGTCAGGATATGGTTTAACTTCAGGTTTTGCTACTACAGCATCTTATTCCTATATATCTGGATATGGAATTACTTCTGGACTTGCTACTACTGCTACTTATGCTCACCAAGCTGGATATGCAATTACTTCTGATTATTCAAATACTTCTGGTTATGCTACAACTTCAGGATTAGCCACTACTGCTAATTATGCACATCAATCAGGATATGGCTTAACATCAGGTTTTGCTACAACATCATCATATTCTTATCAATCTGGCTATGGTTTGACTTCAGGGTTTGCTACTACTGCTGCTTATTCATATCAAGCTGGGTATGGCATAACAGCTGGATTGGCTACTACTGCAAATTACTCACATCAAGCTGGGTATGCAATTACATCAGATAGTTCTAATACTTCAGGATATGCAACCACTGCGGGTTTTGCCACAACTTCATCATATTCATACATCTCAGGATATGGAATCACAGCAGGATTAGCAACCACTGCTACGTATTCACATCAGTCTGGGTATGCAATAACTTCTGGATTTGCAACTACAGGAGCATATGCATATCAATCTGGATATGCAATTACATCAGGATTAGCTACTAGTTCGACAAGTGCATTCATTACAAATGCTTTATCTAATGCATTTCATCCAGTAGTATTTACTCCTATTGTAGGATCAAGTTCGGGTGCGGGTTTATCAAGTAATTCAACACTATCTTATAATCCATCAACAAATTATTTATATACTTCTGGATTAGCAATTACAGCAAGCACAGCATCAACTTCAGTTACTACAGGAGCATTGCTAGTAAATGGTGGAGTAGGAATTTCTGGAAATCTTTCTTATAATTCTGCTCTTATAGGAACTACAGGAATAGCTTCTCAGCCTCAAATGACATTCATTGGAGCAAATGGAGATCCTATCAGACTTAGAGTTTTAGATGATAGTACTCTTGCATTCTCAGGCTCTCAAGGTCAACTATTCTCAATTAGCCCTGTTCTAAATACTGGATACATCTTCTCAGTTAACGATATTTCTGGTGTGCCATTATTAAGAGCTAATGCAGATGCTAATGTTACAATGGGAGAATTTGCTGGCAACATTGGTATAGGTCTTTCCAACCCAGCATACAAACTTCACGTAACTGGTTCTGTAGGATTTACATCATCAGCATCTTCAACATCTTCTTCTACTGGTGCTTTAGTGGTAACAGGTGGAGTGGGTATTGGTCAGACTTTATTCACATCTTCTTCATATGCTAATTCACTTTCTGGAGTTGTTTTAAATAATGGAGTTGTGACATCAGGAAATTGGGCTGGTTCATTAATTACTGGCTTATATGGTGGAACTGGATTTAATTCTTACACTAAAGGCGATATTTTAGTTGGTGCTGGAACAACCTTAATAAAACACGCTTTAGGAAATCAAAATCAAATTCTTATAGCTGATGTTTTTTCCGGCTCTGGTTTATCTTGGGCTACATTTGCAAGCCCAACTTATGGATCTTTCTATAGTACATCTTCTCAACCAGTTGTTGGAGCTGGTGCAACAACACTTGCAACCTTCAATAGTACCTATGAATCAAACAGAGTATCAATCATTGGTGGTTCTGGGACATCTTCAAGAATTCAAATACAAGATTCTGGACCTTATAGTTTAACTTTTTCTGCTCAAATTAATCTTTCAACTGGCAATCAACCAAAAGTAGGTGATTTCTGGTTTAGAATCAACGGACAAGATGTTCCTCAATCTAACACTCAGATGACGATTACTGGTAAAGATTATCAGACAGTTATAACTATAAATTTTGTATACACATTTGCTTTAAATGATTATTTTGAAATAGCATTTTCATCTGATGACCCAAATTTTAGAATTGAAGCATTAACTGGTCTCACAAATCCGCCAAGACCAGATATTCCAAGCATTATTTTATCCGTTCTTCCAGTAACACACATAGTTGGGGAGTCTGGTAGTGGAATAAGTGGAATTTTATCACTAAATGGATCAACATCTTCGCAACAGTATTTCTTAACAGGAACGAGCGGATCTGGCTTTAATATACAAACTGCTTCAGGAAATCACACATTTAATATTCCAATAGCAAGTACTGGATCTACAGGTTTAGTAAATACTTTAGCTCAATCTTTTGCTGGTGTTAAAACTTTCACTAATGATGTTGTAGTTTCTTCTTCCACATCTTCAGCATCTTCTTCCACAGGTGCTTTGACGGTTTCTGGCGGTGTGGGTATTAGCGGTAGTTTAAATGTTGGTTCAGCTACTGCAATTTCAGGCGTTACTATAAATAATGGAATTATTACTGGTAATTTAACAGGAACTGCAACTACATCAACTTATGCGATTTCTTCAGGGTTAGCTACCACCGCTACTTATGCACACCAATCTGGGTATGCAATTACATCTGGATTTGCTTCTACAGCCTCTTACGCTTATCAATCTGGTTATGGATTAACATCAGGTTTTGCAACAACTGCTTCTTATTCTTACACTTCAGGATATGGATTGACATCTGGATTTGCTGATACATCCACTTATTCCTATCAATCTGGATATGGAATTACTTCTGGACTTGCTACTACTGCAACATATTCACATCAATCTGGATTTGCACAAACAGCAACATCAGCATCTACAGCCACAACAGCAACAAATGCCACTAATGTAATCTTGACTGCAGATACTACAAATGCAACAAGAAGGTTAATCTATTCCACAAATGGGGTTGGAAGCACATCATTATATAACACTTCCACATTATTTACTAATCCATCAACAAGTAGTATTGGTGCTTCAATATTTACAGGCTCAGGTACAGTAAATATAAGACCTGGAATTGATGCAACTAATGGTGTAAGCATAGGAAATTCATCAGGCACACCATATGTTTATTTCGATACTGTAAATGGAAGAGTTGGTATAAATCAGCCTACTCCTCTTTATGATTTACATATTGTTGGTGAATTATCTGCTACAAATAAAAGCTTCGTTATAGAGCATCCAACTAAACCTAATATGACACTAAGACACGGATCTTTGGAAGGTCCTGAAAACGGTGTATATGTCAGAGGAAAACTGGAAAATTCAAATGAAATTTATTTGCCAGATTATTGGACAGGTTTAGTTGATGAAGAAACTATAACTGTTTCTCTTGTTCCTATTGGTAGATTCTCCAAGTTGTATGTAGAAAAAGTTGAAGATTATGTAGTTTATATTCAAGATGCAGAATCTAATGCAATTAATTGTTATTTTGTTGTTTATGGTGAGAGAAAAGATATACCTAAATTGGATGTGGAGTATTAGGTGGGACTTAGTTACAATCCATCCATAATTGTTAATGGATTACAATATGCATTAGATCCAGGTAACGCTAAATGTTATCCTGGAACTGGTAGCACTGCTTATGATTTATCTGGGCAAGTGGGTCTTACTACTCTTACAAATGGCCCCACATACAATAGCAATTTAAATGGATTTATTTCTTTTGACGGAACAAATGATTATCTTGCCATACCTGATTCAAAATTATTAGATTTAGGCACAGAATTCACTATTTCTGCTTGGGTTAAGCTTAATGATTTGACCACTGCATATCATACAATTTTTAATTCATTAGATGTAGTTACTAATTCTGTTACTAAAGGTGTTGCTCTTATGTGGTGGAGAGATAGTAATTTAGGTTTAAATGCCAAAAGTTTAATGGTGCAATTTGGAATGAACAGTTGGGCTTGGAATGTTTATGGTTCTGACACTAATACTATCAATGACTTAAATATACATCATGTAGTGTTGACGATTTCAGCAGCAAATACTAATAATCCCACTGTGTCTTTTTACTTGGACGGGGTATTAAAAAATACAACTTGGTGGGGGCAATCAACTAAAGCAGCAATAAATTATTCTTCTGACACTTCTGCTATAAGAGTTGGACATCTTTATACTCCTGGCAACGGAAGTTATTACAATGCATATGGAAATTTGAATGTTTATAATCTTCAAATTTACAAAAGAGCTTTATCTGCATCTGAAATATCTCAAAATTACTTTGCAAACAGGGGCAGGTATTATTACAATGTTGATATTGTCATTAATGGGTTAGTATACAATGTTGATGCTGGAAATTACTTATCATATCCTGCTACAGGAACGATTTGGCAGGGAATTGGGGGTAGTGGTTCAACATACTATAGTGTTCTAACCAATGGTCCAGCTTATTCTGGATCAGGAAACACTGGAGTTATTTCTTTCGATGGAACCAATGATTATGCTACAGTGAACACGAATTTGTTGTCAGGATATTCAAGTGGAACTATAGCTGCTTTTATTAAGTTTTCTGGTGCTAGTCCTTATGGAACTATCTTCTTGAGACAACACGGTGGAGTTAATACTTATAACGCTTTTACAACAGGATATTTAGTAACTGGTTACGGTGACAGGACAGCTGGAACTGCTGGAAGACTATATTATCAAAATCAAAATAATGGTCAAAAAATTCAATCTATTTCTATATTAACATCTAATGTTTGGTATTATATCACATTAACTTTTTCATCTACAAATGCTAAAATTTATATAAACGGCAATCTTGACAATACCGTTAATGGCAATTTTATAAGCCCTTCGGATTTAGTCACAGATCCTAGAATTGGATCATATGCAGGATTTGAATATTTAGCTAGTTCAATCAGTTCATTTCAAATTTACAATCGAGCACTTTCTCAATTTGAAGTAATACAAAATTATGATGCTTTTAGAGGTAGATTCTAATGGCAATCTCTTCTGGACCTGATAGAAATACATTAGGATTGGTTTTAGCTATTGATGCAGGTAATACAAAATCCTACACAGGTTTAGGTACAAGTTTATCAAATGCTGCTGGAACATCTACAATCCATAGAGCAACCCTGAAGAATGGACCAACATATATAGGTCAATGGTATGGTTCATTAAATTTTGATGATAATGATGATTTTATTGTCATTGCAAACAACACTACATTTCAAACAAACACCGGAACATTGTATGCTTGGGTAAAAACTACAATAACAGATCCACAATTAAAATCAATTATCACCAAAAATAATGCATATGGAATTTATCTTAGAAATGGTCTTCCGATTGTAATAGACTGGAGTACGAGAGCTGAATATAGAGCAAATGTAAATATATCTGATGGTAATTGGCATTTTATAACATTAACTTTTGATTCAGGCGTTTCTAATGGATCTAAACTTTATGTAGATGGTGTATTGAAAAACACATTTGCAATCACTGTAAATAATCAATTATCTGACATTTATATAGGAGCAAGAGGCATAACACCTAATGTAGTTCAAAAAAATGTCATATTGCATTTAGAAGCAAGTAATTCTTATTCTTATCCTGGATCTGGAAATACTTGGTATGATTTATCCCCATATGGTAGAAATGCAACTCTTATAAATAGCCCTAGTTTTGATAATACTTCTGGTGGAGCTTTAGTATTTGATGGATCTAGTAGTTATGCAGAAGTTAGTAATTGGGGTGTTCTCACAGGAAATAAAAATTTTTCCATAGCTAATACAGTTCAATTTCAAAATAATTCAGATCAAGCTTGGATTTCATATGGTACTGGCACTTCATCTTCAGCTACACAAATAGGTATTGGATCAAGTCAATTTGGTTTATTAGCGAACAATGTAAATACCACTATAGAAAATTCTTATTTGATTCCTGATACTTGGAATCATCTTGTCCTTACTCACGATGGCTCTATTACAAAATTATATGTAAATGGTTCTTATGTAAAGCAAAAACTTACCACATACAATGTTGGCTCTAGTAATTTATATATTGGTAAAAGTGGAATTACTACATCATTTAGCTCTGCGAAAGTGGCTAATGTAATTGTATATAATAAAACCTTGACTGCAGATGAAGTTTCGCAAACATATGATTCATTTAAGAATTTTTATGTAAATCTTTTGGGAGAGAGAACTTTAGGAACAATCTCAAATCCTGCGCCAAGTGGATTAGCTTTGAAATTAAATTATCCTGATCTTCCTTCTGGTTATTATTATATCAAATCATCTTTTATGCCTAATGCATTATTGATGTATGTGGATATGACTAATGATGGTGGTGGATTTGATTATTATAGAATCACTGGTGGAACAAGTATAAACTTTATAACATCAACTCATTCTGGCACAGCTTTGGGTTTAGATTTGATTTATCCAAGATCTCAAGGTCATTGGAAATCTATGTATGAATTTGCTAATGGTGTTTTGGGTGTATCTCTCAATAGTGTTATGGCAATATGTGGTGCTGTAACAAGAAATACACAACTCAATGGATCTGGAAATTATACAAATGTAATTATGAGAGATCCTAATAATTATTTATCAGGAGCATTGGATTGGAAAGTTCCTGATGGTGGTAGATGGTGGCTTAGAGATCTTTTTTATAACGAACCAAATGGAGATTATACTTATAATGCATTTTTAAGCTTTTCTGGTGTAAGTCCAGATGGCAGTAATTTAACATATAACGATGGATATAGTAGCGCTTACACAGGTACATCCTATTTAGTGTCAACAAATGCAAAACCTTAGGAGAAATAAATGATTGTAAATATGATAGAAGTTGTGAATGAAAATAAAGAAATAAGTGATTATATTTACAAATTCACAATTACTGATGCTAATGGAAATATAGTCAAAGATTATTCTCAAGGAATTTCATTTGCTGATTTGTGGAATAGTATGGAAGCAGAAGAAAGAAAGCAATTTGCAATCAAATTCATAATGGAGAATATTCTTAAATAATGGCTATATATTATGTTCGCAATGATGGAAATGATTTAAATACTGGGTTAGCTGCAGGAACTGGATCTGCTTGGGCAACTTTGACAAAAGCTCTTGGAAGTTCAGGTATTTCAGGTGGTGATACTTTATATATTGCTCCAGGGATTTACAGAGAAATTGTAACTTTAGGATTTTCTTCTTCTGCAAGTACTACTTTCATCTATGGTGATCCTTTAGCCACTAAATTTTCAGGGGTCTCTGCTGGCCCAATTAGAATTACACCATTTACAACCGGCGATGACAACAGCGAAAGTGGATCTAATACCATTACAGGAATTGGTAAAAGCAACGTTAGATTTGAATCTTTGTTGGTTGAATCATATGCATCTGGTATATTTATTTCTAATTGTCAGGGATTTCAATTTAAAAATCTTGTCTTTCAAAGCACAATGAACTTAAGAGGCGGAATAGGTTTAGATATTCAACAAGATTATTGTTATCAAACACATACATTAGAAAAATGCATAATGAATGCAAGCAGAAATATAAATTTTCGCCCAAGTGCAGCAGCAGTAGGAACTACAATAGGTCCTCAAGCTGTCTTGAATGGAGATACCATTTTATCAACAGGCATAAATTTCTTTTTTTCAAATAATAGTAGAAATTATTTTTTAGATCAGCCGATGACTTTTTCTAATATTACAGCAATTTCACAAATATTTTTCGAAACTGGGGGCACTGGTGGTACTAAAATTATATTTAACAATTGTGCAATTTTAGGATCTTGGTTTATTGGAATGAACTGGGTTGGCTTTGGACACGCTCAAGTTAACTATTCCCGAGGCAATACTGAAAATGGGGTGATGTACAATGGTAATGCTGGGCTTGGAAACAATATGGTTGGATATGTTTCAATAGATCAGGGAGAATCTAAACTTTTTGGCCTATCCAATCAGCAGATGTATAGTACAAAATTCCAAGGTAATTTGTACGGAACTGGAAATACTTCAGTATTTTATCCTTTGACAGATCTTTACGGAAATGCTTGGCCTACTGGAAGACCTGATATTGGTGCTATAACTTATAACAATACAAATACTGTTTCAAGATATTTACCAACAGATAAAATCAACGTCAATTATTCTCTTGTTCCAGGATCAACATCAGAAAGTATTAATATTTATTTAGGATCTACTGGAGTCACTTATAGTTCAATAGGATTATCTGGATATTACATAAGACAAAATTCAAATCCTGTGGGTTTTGCTTTGACTTATCAAACAACAAATGGTGCTTGGATTTCGGGTGGATTAGCGGAAATTAATTCTGTCACTCAACCAGGAATGTATAGATTAGATATACCAAATGCTGCTCTTGCTTCAGGATCTAAGAATGTAACAATTTCTGTTACAGGCGGTGGAATCAATGGTGCTTACGCTTACATTGACTTAATAAACACCAAACAACCTGACATTGAAACAAGAACATTTGTAGCTGGAAATTCTAATGTTACAGAATATATCTTTATTTCTCAATTATATGGCGATGCTGGTATAGGATTGACAGGATTAGCACATAACACATCTGGTTTAACTGCTTATTATGTTCGTCCTTTGGGTAGTCCAACACAAATTAGTTTAGCATCTCAAACAACTACAGGAGCTTGGACTTCAGGTGGTTTCAAGGAAGTAGATGGAATCAATATGCCTGGAATTTATAGAATTGATGTCCCGAATGCAGTATTTACAGCAGGAGTGACAGAAGCTATGATTTTCCTTAAAGGCGCAAATAATATGAATCCTATCAAAATACAGTACAGATGATAACTAAAGTTGCAGCATATAATACTATAAACAAAACAGAGTATGTTTATATCACACAAAAAAGCAGTGTAAATAACTACACCCCTTTTACTGGTTTAGCATATAATACATCTGGTTTAAAAGCTTATTATATGAAAACTGGACTTGGCTCCACTTCAATCTCTTTAGTAACTCAAACAACAAATGGATTATGGACAGCTGGTGGTTTTTGCGAAATAGATTCAACATCTATGCCTGGAATTTATAGATTAGATCTGCCAAATGAAATGTTTGTTGGTGATTATCTATACAGTGATGCAACTTTAACTTTATCTGGTGCAAATAATATGTATCCTGTGGTTATAAGATATGCATTAGAACCATCTATAGTTTTATCATCAGTGGGAATGTACAATAGGGTACTTTCTCAAAATGAAGTGACAAGATTGTATGAATCTATGCAAAACAGATTTGCTGCTAAAAGATCTTACATTCCTTTGGGCACTATAGGAAATCCAGCTTTTTCAGGGTACGTTTTAAAACAATTACAACCATCATTGCCTTCTGGATATTATTATATTAAAAATCCTAATATGCCATCTGCTGTAAATATGTATGTAGATATGGTTTATGAAAATGGAGGATATGATTTTTATCCTATAAATGGTGGTCAATCTATTTTTTCATATGGGCAACAACATTCAGGAACAGCTTTAGGTTTAGATTTAATTTACCCAAGAAGTCAGTTACATTGGCAGTGTATGTACAATTTTGTTGTCAATGTATTAGGCTCATCAGTAGGAACATATTTTGCAACCGCTCAAGCAATTTACAGAAACACTTCAACTGTTGGCGGTAATTACACAAATTTTATAATGAGAAATCCTGTGGGTTATGGAACTGGAGCACCTGACTGGAAAGTTCCTGATGGGGGAAGATGGTGGTTGAGAGACACTACTTATGGAGAACCTAACGGGGACTATGGTAACAATGTATTTTTAGGTTTTTCTAACTTTACAGCCACTGCAAATGATTTAAGATTTAACGACATTCCTCAAGGTTATTACACAGGTACATCTTATTTAGTATCGACAAATGCGAAGCCATAATGGGACTAGGACATTCACCAAGCATAGTATCATCAAATTTAGTATTAGCTTTAGACCCAGCTAACACTAAATGTTATGTTGGTTCTGGTGTCACGATAAGAGATTTACTGGGACTTTCTAGTGCAGGTACTTTATTGAATGGACCCACTTATTCATCAAATTTTGGTGGATATTTGAATTATGACGGCACTAATGACTACACATCAATTCCTCATTCAAACGCAATAAACTTAACAGATAACATAACTTTTTCTATGTGGTGCAGAATGAATGACCTCACTTATGGTTATTATCCACTGTCCAAAATGTCTGGATTAAATGGTTATGAGTTTGGTTTCGATGCAGCTTCAAGAAAAATGTTTGTTGGCATCAGAAACAATGCTGGAGATGGGTATAAATCAGCAATTGCAGGAACAACAGTAGATAAAAATATTTGGACTCATTACACTGGTACTAAGTCAGGTACAGGAGTTTCAATTTACATAAATGGTGTTTATTCTGGTGGTTTAGCTCTTACTTATATTGGAAGTTTAAGTGCTAACACTCCATTTACATTAGGATCAGCAAATGGGTCCTACTACACTCCTTGTGACATATCTCAAGTTCTATTATATGGCAGAAAATTGTCTGATGATGAGATTAAGCAAAATTATGATGCTACAAAAAAGCGCTATGAATATGATGTGCCAATTATTACAGATGGATTGATATTGAATTTGGATGCTGGTAGTTTGCTTTCTTATGCTGGAAGTGGTAATTCTTGGGTTGATGTTTCTAAAAATAATAATATAGGATTGCTTGTAAATGGACCAACTTACACTGGTTCTGGTTCTACAGCAGCATTAGTTTTTGATGGTACAAATGATTATGCAAGAACATCAGGTTCATTATTTCCAGATACAGGACCTTTCACAGTTGGATTTTTATATAAGATAACTGGTGCGTCAGGAAGAGGTGGTATTTTCGACCGATATGAAGGTGGAAATTACAATGGAGTGAGTCTAGGTCAAGGAGCTCCGCAAGGACCAAATGGGTGGGAATTTACTGTTGCTTCTGATCTCAACACAGGACTTATTTTACCATTTACATTCCCTACTACTAATATTTGGTATTACGATGTTGGTGTATATAATGGCTCAAATGAAATAAAAATTTATCGTAATGGGACTTTTGTAAATGGTTTGATAGGATCTACTCAAGGAAACTTAAGTACAGGTGGAGCAAGATCTTTTTGGATTGCTGTCAGAAATTTAAGTCTATATTTACCTTGTCATATAAACAGTGTAAAAATATACAATCGTGCTTTAAGATCTTCTGAAATATATCAAAATTATAATGCTATGAGATCGAGGTATGGAATATAATGGCTCTTTCTCATTCACCAAGTATTGCAACAAGTGGATTAGTATTTCATTTAGATGCAGCAAACAGAAGAAGCTATAGTGGATCTGGAGTCACTTCTTATAGTTTAGTATCTAACACAGAAGGAACTCTTGTCAACGGTACAGGTTTTAGTTCAGCAAATACAGGAAGTTTTTTATTTGACGGAACTAACGATTATCTTGATTTTGCATCATACACTCCCAATGCAAATACGGTCAATATTTGGATAAAATTCAATACTTTACAAAATGGTCCTATGGTTTATGTGGGCAATGATTCTTATGCATCAGGTGTATGGAGTTGGAGTTTTTTTATATATAATGGAGCATTTTATTTTAGAGCAAATCCTGGAAACTTTGCAGATTTTACTGAAGTGCCTCCATTAAATGTTTGGATCAATTATACCTTAGTTAGAGATAATGGATCTGGTACTAGTTTAGCGTATAAAAACGGAACATATTTTGGTTCTTCAAGTAATTCAACACTTGTGAATTCATATCCTAATCTCCGTATCGCAAAAGCAAGTTCAGTTTATGCAAGTTTCAATTTATGTCTTGTTCAAATTTACAATAGAGCCTTATCAGCAGCAGAAATTAAGCAAAATTTCAATGCCAATAGAGACAGGTTCGGTATATAAATGGCTGTAGTAGTAAATACATATATAGTGCCTGAAGGATTAATCTATTCTTTAGACGCAGCAAATTTTAAAAGCTATCCTGGAAGTGGAACAGCCTTTAATGGTTTGTTTTCAAGTACAGGTGGAACTCTTGTTAATGGCACTGGTTACACTTCTGATGGTGGTGGTAGTTTTGTTTTTGATGGTACTAATGATTATCTCATCACCACTGCAAATGTTGGACCTTTAGGAGCAAATCCACGAACAATCTGTATATGGTTTTATATGCCAAGCGCTCAAAGAAAAAATGTTTATGGATACGGACAAGGAGCAACAGGTTCAATATTTGACATAATTACTTGGGATAGTAATGGCTATAACAGATTAATTGGACATTATTGGTCTGGGGGTTATGACACTCTTGGAAGTTTGCCATCAAGAAATACTTTGAATGTACCTGGATGGAATTTTGTAGCTCATACTTATAGTGGAACAGCAGTATCAATGTATACAAATACAGTTTTTTCTAACTCTACCAATTTAAATCTAACTACATTAAGTGGTCCTTTAACTGTAGCTAGAGGTACATATGATGCTTACGATTATTTCACAGGTAAGGTTTCCACTCTTCAAATTTTTAATCGTGTTTTAAGTCCATTAGAAATGACAAAAATTTACAATGCTACAAGAGATAGGTATGGAGTGTAATGGGAATAGCTTATAACTCCTCAATTGTCACTGATGGATTAGTTTTTCATTTGGATGCTGCTAACGTTAGAAGTTATGTTGGCAGTGGAAATACATCTTACAGCTTAAACAACAATATTACTTTGGGCTTAAATAATGGTGTTGGTTATACATCTACAGGCAGAGGTATGTTTGTTTTAGATGGCACTAATGACAGTTTATCATCTTCAAATTTAAATATACCTTACGCTAGTAATACCCTATACTCATTGGAAGCTGTATGTAGATTTAATACAAACCCAAATGCGTATCAAACAGTTTTTCTTTATGGTAATTCAAATCAAAATGAAGGATTGATAATTTCAAAAGCAAGATCTGGATATGGGAATGGTTATGTTTATGGTGGTGTAATTTCAGGTGGAGTAGGAGTATTTTCTGGCACTACATTTACTGGCGATCAAATTGTATCTTTGGGATTGGCTCATTATGTTGTTACTGTTACAAAACCAGGATCAAATTATGTTGTCAATATGTATGTTAATGGCCAATTGAATAGTACAACAACATCTGCCTATACAACTTATACTTTCAACACACCAAATTTCTTAGGTCTTTCTAGTGGTGGTTCTTTTAGTGAACCTGTCAATGGAAATATTGCAATGGTGAGAGTGTATAACAGGGCATTATCGGCATTAGAAGTAAAACAAAACTATAACTCTTTGAGAGACAGATACGGAATTTAATTAATGGGAACAATTTCTGGGCCGTTTTCTATACCTGATGGATTGATGTATCATATTGATCCATCTAACCCTAAATCATATGCTGGTTATGGCACTATTAT
>JACCEB010308890.1_pt1 | contig 19745 bp, 18 predicted proteins | sample 7454761 | NCBI WGS metagenome assembly JACCEB01 (sample SAMN15323454, study PRJNA562643) | freshwater metagenome | isolation source: river surface water | place: USA:Blue River Watershed | collected 2017-08-18 | reverse complement strand
CGAGTGGCTGACCGATCTGGCCAGAGTACGATCGAACTCATTCTCCTTCTTTCAGCAATTTCTTCGTTCGCGATCCTCATCGTACAAGGCTTTCGGAAGTACGACCTGGCAGGCGTCGTCACGCGTCCGCTGACCACGAGTTTCAAGTACACCTATCAATACGGTCATCCCGATGCCCGTGGCTTTGATGATCCCGACGGGCCGAAGATGCACCCGCGAGTAGTCGGAGGCGATCCCACTAACCTTCGCATCTTCATCAATCCGAGGTCGCAATGAGCGCACTTCGAACTAAAGCAGAATCCTCGCGAAAGCGGCAGCTAGGCCGAACTGGTCAGGCGACAGTCGAGTTCGTTCTCACTTTGGTTCTCTTTCTGGGCTTTGCGCTCTTCTACATTCAAAACGCTCTGATGATGGGGTGGGCGAACTACGTTCATTACGCCACCTTCATGTCGGCGAGAGCGCAACTCTCGGCGGGGCCCACTCCCCAGGATCAGGCTCTGCGCGCTAAGACGGTCGCTACGCGGATGTTGAAGCGTGAATCCGGGAAAGATCGCTTCCCTTCGCTCGGTCAAGGCGTTGACGGGGATGACCCCGAAGTCGCAGGCCTCTTTATAGAGCCGCCTGAGCAATTTACTGCGGCTCCGGGAAACCCTGCCTTCAGTTGGCTTGAGGGAGTCCGATACAGATTTAAGACCCGTCTTTTCCGGCTTCCACTTCTGGGGGCTGCGCCAAGCCGGGGACCTGCCGCCGAGCTAGAACTCCAATCGGAGAGCTGGCTGGGCAGGGATCCATCCGACCAAGAGTGCATGAATTACATGAAGACCGTGAAAGGGAAGATCGACAATGGCTGCTAATCGGAACCGGAATCATTTCCGTTCCGACGATTCCTCGCGTGGCGAGGAGGGGCAGAGTTTGCTCGAGTTCTTGCTTTTCTTGCCCCTGCTGGTGGGCATGACGGTGGTTTTGATTCGCGCCAATCAAGCCATCCAAATGTCGGTAGTGAACCAACAGTATTCACGCTCTCAAGCTCTTTTCATCGCGCACAATAGTGCGGAATTTCCGCGGCGCCGCCACCACGAGCGATTTGCACAAACCGGCAGCAACCAGATGATTCTCGGCGTCTCCGAGAACAATATCCGGATGGAAGACGGCGACGGTAACGAGTACGTCCCCAAAGCGCAGACCCAAGTGGTCGCGCGCAATCGAAGGCTCGCGGGGGCAGCGCCCACGCCGGGCGAATGGGTCGACTCCACGGGAACCGTTCGCATTCGCAACACAGTTTCGCTGTGTGCGCCCAGCATCGTGATGAAAGGCGGAAACGGTCGGGTAGGGCCGGATATGCCTGAGATCGCCGACGCTAAATCACTATTGTATTGCGCCAGCCGCTTGGAAGGCATGGAGACGCTCCGATGAACAATAAAGCCCTTTCACTTTCAGTCCTGATGGCACTGGTCGGAAGCTTCTTCGTTTATAGCTATGTGAGCGAGAAAGAAGAACAGGCCAAGCGACAGTTTGGAACAGAAGTTCTCGTCTTGAAAGCCAAGCGCGACATTAAAGAACAAGAGTCGATCAATGAAACGCTCTTGGAACTTTCTCTCATTCCAAAAAAGTTCGTTGAGCCGGCTGCGGTCTATTTCGAAAAACGCGAAGAAGACAAAGAAACGGCTCGAAGCCTTCGCGGACTAGTGGGGACCGTCGCGATGGTGCCCGTGAAAAAGGGTGAGCAGATCACCTACAACAAGATCACCGAGCCCTCGATCCGCACCGGCCTTTCGCCCCAAGTGGCGCCAGGAAAACGTGCTGTAGCAATTCCGGTCAGTGAGACTTCGGGCGTAGGAAAGCTCGTGAAGCCCGGTGATCGAGTCGATCTCATTGCGATCATTGATATGGGCGGCGGCAAAGAAAATCGAATTGCGAAGACCTTTTTGCAAGATGTCGTCGTTCTAGCTGTGGGCAGGAACGTGACGAATAACGCGGCTCGGATCATCGAGGCCGACGCCGTGAATGGTCAGCCGAAGACACGAAGCCTGACCGAGGATTTCAGCTTCAGCAGTGTCACTTTGGAAGTCGATCCCGTCGACGCTCAAAAGCTTGCGCTGGTGATGGCAGGGGGCGAGAACTCGCTTTCTCTGTCATTGCGAAACAATGAAGACACCGAGCAAAACCAGGTTCAGGTCGTGACCTATCCGGATATTCTGGGGCCCGATGTGGCTAAGGTCCGCCGCGATCCGGCAGGAGGGATGCGTCGATGAGCGCCTTCAAACGCTCACGCTTTGCATCGAGAGTCGTCTCGATCGCCCTTGCCGGAGCAGGGGCTTTTGCCTTTTTTCTGGCAACGCTTCCTGGAGCGTTGGCGCAGGATGAAGTGCTCGAGAAGCCCCGTCGTACACGCCTCACTTCGGACGAGAGTGAGTCCAAAGCCGATCGCAGGAAGCTCTTGCTCGCTTCAGGTGAAGACCGTGCCGTCGATCTAGAGTTTGAGGTCAGTGGGGGTGCAGGTGGAATTGCAGTCGGAAATCCCGGTGTTGTCGCGACAACACTCGTGCGAGCCGCAGACAAGCGCCAGATCGTCTTTAAGCCGCTCAAGGCGGGCGAAACCACGGTCACCGTGCGAGACGAGGACGGTACGCTTCGCTTGGTGTTCCAGGTAGTCGTGAGCGGCTCGAACCTTCTGCGGAAAGCAGCCGAGATTCGCGAGCTGCTGCGGGACATCGAGGGCTTAGACATCCGGATCGTTGGCCAAAAGATCGTCGTCGACGGAGAGGTTTTGGTTCCTGCGGACTACGGTCGAATGCTTCAGGTAACTCGCGACAAATCTTACGCCGACATCGTTCTGTCGCTTGCGGGGATTTCTCCCATGGCCCTTCAGGTGACTGCCGATCGCATCCGGAAGGATGTTCAGGTTTTTGCCCCGAAAGTAGAAGTGCGAGTCGTGAACGGCATGATTTTCTTGGAAGGCTCGGTCGACTCGCCCGAGGCCGCTAAACGGGCTTATGAGCTGGCTAAGCTCTACGCACCTGAAGCGAAGCCGGGGAATCCCATTCAGGCGGGCGACCCGAATGCGATGGTTCTGGCACCGCGTCCGCTCGTTCAAAATTTCATCGTCGTCGAAGCTCCTCCGGCGCGGAAGCAAGACAAGTTGGTTCGGATAACGGTTCACTTCGTGGAACTCGCCAAGGATTTCTCTCGTGCGTTTGGTTTCAAATGGGAGCCAGGATTCACTGCGAATCCTCAGATCACGATCGGTCAGGACCCGACTGGGCAGGCCACCGCTTCGGGCGCCAGCTTCTCCGCCACGATTTCGAGTTTGTTTCCGAAGCTGAAGAGCGCGCAAGACGCAGGCTACGCGCGAGTTCTAAAAACGGGAACGGTCATTGTTCGAAGTGGTCAGCCGGCAAAGATTACAGAACAAACTGAATTTCCGTTCACTCGTCTTGGACCGAATGGCCAGCCCGTCGGCGATTCAAAGCCAGTGGGCCTTGATGTTTCCGTGACCCCGAAGGTCCTCGGGCAAGGAGACGAGATTGAGCTCGATCTGGATTTAATCCAAACCAGTCTGGTGGCGCGTGGCGCTGCGGGCGCAGCGCCGATTACTGCGGGCCATACAGTGAAGACGAAGCTTTATGTTCGTGCAGAAGAGAGCGCTGCCGTGGCAGGGGTCACGTCCTCGGATATCAAAACCGACTTCAACAAAGATGACCCGAATGCCGGAAATTTTCAGGGTACTACGGACCCACTCTTTACGCTGAAGCACACGAAAAACTACGCTAAACGGAAAGCGCAATTTGTCATCTTCGTCACTCCTCAGGTGCTCGAAAACGCCTCGGAAGGGACCGAGGATCTGCGGCGCAACTTCCGCGTGAGGGCCAACTGAGATGGCTGGTCACATCATTGCCGTAGTCGGCGGAAAAGGCGGAGTGGGAAAAAGTGTTTTCGCAGCGAACTTGGCCATCGCTTGGCTTCAGGATCTGAAGCAGCGTCCGCTCATCATCGACTTGGATCTGAATTCTCTGGGCGATCAGAACACGATATTGAACCAGAATCCCCCGCGAACCATTGTCGATATTTCTCGTCTCCAAGGCGTTGCTCTGGACCTAAAGACGCTCAGTCCGCTGATTGCTCAGGGGCAGCCGGGTTACAGCTTTATCGGAGCGCCCCGAGACGCAGCCGCAGCGCGCGAGCTCGACTTGGATGGCTTGGGCCGTTTTCTGAAAGCCATTCCCCAGCATTTCCCCTTGATCGTGGTCGACTGTGGAAACGGCATGGATCCTTCGGCCTTTCGAGTATTCGAGCACGCCACAGCTATCTTCTGCGTGACTACGGCCGACGTCATCGTGGTGAATCAAACCCGACGCGTCTTGAGTAAACTCCAAGAGCTTTTGTTTCCGCCCGAGATGGTGCAGGTCATTTTGAATCGGTATCACCCTTCGCAAATCGTGAATCCACAGTTGATTCAAAAGAACCTGGGTAAACAGATCTTCTCGGCCATTCCGGAAGACATTGCAGCCTGTGATGGCGCATTGGCGAAAAGCGTTCCACTAGTTCTTTCTGCTCCGAATAGCGCCATCTCGCGTGGCTATCACGACCTCGTTCGTCGTATCCAACAGGGGCGTCTCCTGGAGAGTCTCGCGCGCTTGAAAAAGCCATCGGGAACGGCCGCAAAAGCGGCCGCAGGTCCTCAGGGGCTTCAAGTGGTTTCGTCGGGCGGTTCCGAGGCCCCGAGCGGAAGCGGTGGTCCGGGTGCGAGAAGCCACTCCGCTCCTCTAGACGCTTGGACGCAGATGAAGCTTCGAGTCCATCGTGCCTTAGTCGAGAAGATGGATCTGAAGAAGGTCAGCACCGATACGAACGATGCCAAGCAGCGCGCGATCCTTCGCGAGAAAACGCAAAAAGGTATTATCGAGATTTTGGATGGCGAAGATACCTCGGGTCTTCTGGGAACTCGCGAACTCAAAGGCCAGATGGTGAAAGAGATTCTGGATGAAGCCTTGGGGCTTGGACCACTGGAAGACCTTCTGTCAGACGACTCCGTGAGCGAAATCATGGTCAATGCTCGCGATCAGATCTACATCGAGCGCTCAGGAAAACCGCAGATGTCAAAAGTGACGTTTACGTCTGAGCAGCAAATGATGACCGTGATCGAGCGAATCGTGACGCCGCTTGGGCGTCGTGTGGACGAGAAAGTGCCCTATGTAGATGCGCGCCTTCAAGATGGATCGCGGGTGCACGTCATCATCCCGCCTTTGGCGCTGAGAGGACCGACCATCACGATTCGGAAGTTTCCAAAGAAGCGGATCGAAGCTAAAGACCTGGTTCAGTTCGGGTCGATGACGGATGAGATCGCCGACTTCCTGAGAAGCTGCGTGGAAGCCAAACTCAATATTGTGGTTTCCGGGGGTACCGGTTCCGGTAAAACGACTCTTTTGAACGTTCTTTCGAACTTCATTCCCGTGACCGAACGAATCATCACCGTTGAGGATTCTGCCGAACTTCAGCTCGGTCAGGACCATGTGGTGCGTTTGGAGACGCGCCCCAAGAATATTGAAGGCGAAGGCGAAGTGAGCATTCGCGATCTGATCAAATCGTGCTTGCGGATGCGTCCTGACCGAATCGTGGTCGGGGAATGCCGAGGCGGGGAAGCACTCGATATGCTTCAAGCCATGAACACTGGCCACTCAGGGTCTTTGACAACCCTTCACTCGAATAACCCGCGAGAGTGCCTGGCCCGTCTCGAGACCCTGGTCATGATGTCGGGGCTGAATCTTCCTGCAAAAGCGATCAAAGAGAATATCGCCTCGGCAGTGAACATCATCATCCAGCAAAGCCGTCTGTCGGATGGCTCAAGAAAAATTACTCACATCACTGAAGTCACGGGGATGCAGGGGGATGTCGTTTCGCTTCAAGATATCTTCGTCTATCGCCAGGAAGGGATCGATAAACGTCGCAAAGTGGTGGGCCGGTTCGTTCCAACCGGCTTCATCCCGAAGTTCGTCGAAGAGATGGAGCAGAAAGGAATGAAGGTTTCGCGGCAGCTGTTCGCCGCGAAGTGACCTTTCGGTAACGGGCCATGGATACCTCGGTTTTCATGAAGTGGATCGGCCTGCTGTTGTTTTCTTCGGGGCTGTTCGTGGCGCTTTATCATTACAATGCTCGCCTTTTGGAGTGGCTCAGGTACCAGAGCCTCGGCACTCGGGACTACATCGTCGAGCGCTTGAATCAGATGTTCATTGATGTTTCATCGGACCGAGTGCTCCTGGGGTTGTTCGGAATCAGCTTCGGAGCGGGGTCACTTGTTTTTCTTTTATTCTTGCCCCAGTGGTTCCCTGGGCTCCTGTTCGGGAGCGTCGTGGCGGTGGCCGGCTGGAAGTTGCCGCGTCCTTTGGTGGATTGGCTTTATCAGCGCCGGCTTGAGCGATTCTTGTTTCAGCTGGTGGACGCATTGAACTTGATGTCGAACGGACTGAAGTCCGGTTTGTCGGTTCCTCAGGCCATCGGTTTGGTCGTGCAAGAGATGCCCGATCCGGTACGGCAAGAGTTCAACCTGGTTCTGGGCGAAAATAAACTCGGTGTGCCTCTGGAAGAGGCGCTCAATAGCATGGCAAAGCGGATGCGAGCCGATGACGTTGAGATGCTGGTAACCTCGATCAATATTCTAAAAGAGACCGGCGGAAATTTGGCGGAGAGCTTCGACACCATCGCCACGACCATTCGGGAACGAATCAAGGTCGAGAAAAAAATTCAGGTGCTGACCGCGTCAGGTTTCTATCAGGGGATGTTCGTGATGGCGATGCCGCCTATTCTCGGAGTCGTCTTCTACACAACCGATCCTGAATTCATGAGTCCACTTTTCACCACCGCGCTGGGCTGGACGCTCGTGACGGTGGTTTTGGCGTTGGAAGTGGTAGCCTTCTTTGTCATCATGAGAATCATCAAGATTAACGTTTAACTGCGTTGGTCTCGCGCTGTTTTCAACGGAGATTCCCATGAAACGTGTGCTGGTTTGGGTCCTTGCTGCACTGACGGCGTCGTCGGTTGCGTCCGCGAATGTCAGTCTGAAGAACGGGAACTTCTTTGTGGGGTATGTCGATATTCGCTATCCGGGCGGATTCGAGCCCAGGATCGAGCGCGTCTACAATTCGAAGAGCCCTTACTTAGGATGGTTCGGCTGGGGCTGGGGAACCGAGTACGAGACTTCCTTGAAAGTGGCGGCCGACGGCAGCATTGTCGTAAATGAATTTGGAGGGGGCTCAGAGAACCGGTTCACTCCGCCGAACTTGGGCGCAAAGGAGATCGAGCAAGCCGCGCGAACCATTGCTGATGCGGTTCGGAAGTCGGGTGGTCTTGCCAGCGCAGATCAGTACAACCGCTACGTGAAACGACTTCAAGAGGAAGCCGGCTTCCGAATGGAAGAGTGGGAGCGCCTTCGCCGCGAGGGCAAAGTGCAGGTCCGGGAAATCCCGGTGAATACCCGCATGGCCTCGACTCGCTTCAAGTATCAAGCGATCGTCCGAGTAGCGGGTGGGTACCTGCGAGGCTCCGAAGAGGGGCGCGCAGAGCGTTTTGATGATTCGGGTCGCCTGGTCAAAGTCTCGGACCGAAATGGTAATTACCTGGACTTTACTTACGGAAAAGATGGCCGACTTCAGAAGATTACCGATAACTTCAACCGGAAGATTTTCCTGACCTTTAACCGCCAGGGACGGGTTGAGCGGATTCAGGGCGAAGAAGGCAAAGAAGCGACCTTCCGCTACAACGATCAGAATGAGCTCGTTCAGTCCAAAGACGTCGACGGGCACACTTACGGTTACGCTTACAGTAGCGACCGCCGCCACAATTTGACTCGAATCTCGTATTCCGATGGAACAGCCATGAATGTGGCCTATTACGGGCGCGAGCAATTCGAGAACGTGAAGACGCTGACGGACCGCTCGGGAACCATCAGTGAGTATGCGTATGAGAACTCGCCAGCAGGCGCTTACAAAGTGAGCGTCGCAATGAAGGAGAAAGACGGAACTGCAGTCTCGAAAGCTTCGTACGAGTACACTTTCAAGCGCAAAGCAGACGGCGAAGAGTGGACCCAGCGCATGATCAGCAATCTCGATGGGGAGATCACGGATACCACTTATAGCGAGTGCTGCGGTCTTCCGGTCCTGATTCGTCAGGCTGGTGAAGAGACGGCCTTTGAATACAACGCACGCGGCGCAGTGACTCGGAAGAGCACTCCAAGCGAGGTAACCGTTCTAACTTATGACTCCAAATGGGCCAAGGTCGAGAAAGTGCAGATCCAGTCAAAGTCCAACCCCAAAGAGGTCCGTTGGTCGGAATTCAAGTACGACGAAAAGGGGAATTTGAGTTTTGCCAAGAACTCCGATGGTAACGGAGTGAAGCTTTTCTACGACAACAATGGAAGGATCCGGAGCTTGGTCGACCAAAGCCAGCGCCGAATCGACTTCAAATATAACGAGCACTCGAAGCCGATTGAGATCACGGACCCGCAGCTCGGCAGCATCGTCGTGACCTACGGGAACAGTGGTGAGATCAAGAAGGTCGACAGCCCCTCTGGGCGGAAAATCGCCATGCAAGTCAGTACCGCTTTCCAGAACCTGCTTGAAATCGTGCGCCCAGCTGGCGTTTCGCTGTCCTTTTGAGTGAGGGGGCGTAAATGACGAGAATAAACGGTATTGGTATAATTTTTGGGTTTACCCTCGGGTTAGCGTCTGCAATCGTTCAGGCCCTGGCGGCCGCCCCTACCCCTGAGGAGACGGGCCAGATGGCCTTGGAGACGGTTCGCTGTACGGCAAACCCGGATCAACGCCAGAAGACCCTGCCCCAAGACGGCGCGGGCGAGACGGCCGCAGGCGGGGGAGTCGTCGAAGGGTCCTGACCCAGGTGTCCGAATTGTAACGCCAGGGTGTCTACGAATCAGACACCTGCCGGGATTTGTCGAACCAGCGGTCATACCATTTGAACGAGGTCGTTTGAGAGCGCTTGTAGGTGCCTGAAAAAAGGCCGCTTTTTCGAGATGAAATTCTGGTTCGGCTGGCACCTGCGTTGCACTGATGGGTTCCTGTAGAGGAGCTTGTCACGTCATGAAAAAATCTATCTTGGGTATGTTCGTTTTCGTCTTCGGCTTTGCCGCATCGGCATCGGCCTCGATCGATCCGAAAGCATCGACCGGTCAGATCTCCCGCAGTCAGATGAGTGCGGTGGCTAACCGCTGCGGAGATTACAAGATGAAGCAGCTTCCCTCGGAAGCACCTTCTTCGACGCAGAAGCGCCCGGGCGCTGGCGTCGCAGTTCGATGAACGGTTCTCAGTCTTCCTGGTCGATGATTTCCTGAAGCTCGCGTTTTCCCGCAGCTTGGATTCCTTCGATCGTGTCGACGAGTTCTTCCTGGGTTTCCCCCCCAGAGGCGCGATGCTTGGGCCATTGGCTCAGGCGTCGCGCTTCGTTTTTCAGCGACTTCATTTGAGGGGAACGTTCGATTCGCGAGAGCTTCAGTCCGACGTGCTCGGAAAGCGATCGTCCGTTGATGTGGATGAGGCTTCCCGCAATGAGGACTGCGCCGGCAAAAAGACTCAGTTTCACGAGCGTACCCAGAAACTTAAGCATTCAAGCCTCCCGGAAGGGATTCAGCTCGGATCCAGCGAAGCTCCAGTTGAACGGTCCCACTCAGGGCTTGATGCTCGATTTTTTGGCGCTCGGCCGGAAGACGAAGGAGCGATGCCAGGGTGGCTCGCGGAACTTGACGAGGAGGGGAGACGAGGACGATATCCCCCGGATTTTCGCGGCATAAGCGATCCGCCTCGCGCGAGGCAAAAACGTTCCCCAGTTCGGCGTAAAGTGCGTCATCTAAGCCGCTCGGATAGAGCAGGACCAGCCATTCGAGAGGATCGGACTCAATTCGAAAGAGAAAGGCCGATGTCTCTTCGGTTGGGCGATTCTCCTCGAGGCCGAGCTCCCAGTTCTCTGGCGACAGTCTGACCGATCCGGTTCCAAAAAAATCGAAAGGACTGAAGTGTCGGCTCATGGTGACTTCCCGGTTTGCCGCAGCATTTTTTCCGCGCCCAGGAGGACGCGCTCGAAAGTTCTCAGGACTTCTGCCGAGTGAAATGGCTTCAGGATGTAATCGCGAGCCCCGACGTTGATGGCTTCCATCACGAAGTTTTCCTGACCGATCGCCGAGATAATAATGATCTTCGCGGATTTGTCGTCTTTCAGGATCTGTCGAGTCGCGTCCAATCCGCTCTGCTTGGGCATGACGATGTCCATGGTGACGAGGTCGGGCTTCAGCCGCTTATACATCTCGATGGCTTGTGCACCGTCTTGAGCCTCGCCCACTACCTGGTAGTCGGCCTGGGCGCAGATATCCGCCAAAGTCTTTCTGACAAACGCGACATCATCGACGATCAGTACTGTGCGCTTCATCCGAGAAACAGTGTAACCCGATCCCGGAATTGGGAGGGAAAACTTAAGCTTGATTGTCCCGGTCGGTCGTCAGTTTTTCGACAACCACTGTTTCAATGGTGCGGGCGTTGGCTTTTCGTACGGAGAATTTCAGTGAAGCGGCCGGAGTATCAAAGAAGAGCTCATCGCCTGACTCGGGGATTCTTCCAAACTGTTGAAGAAGAAAGCCTCCCAAGGTTTCGTAATCCCCTTCGGGGAGTTCCAGCCGAAGGCGTTCGTTGATCAGGGAAACTTCCATTCGGGCCTGGATGAGCCAGGTTTCGTCGGAGAGGTGTTTCCAGGGCTGGGTTTCGACATCGTACTCGTCTTCGATCTCTCCGGTGATCTCTTCGACGATGTCCTCGAAGGTCAGGATCCCTACGGCGCCGCCGTATTCGTCTACAATCACGACGAGTTCTGCGTCGTCCCGGCGCATCTCGAGTAGAAGTTCTCGAAGGCCCTGGGTTTCCGCAACGTAGTAAGCTTCCGAAATGAGGGGGGCCATCGGGGCATCGAGTTGTGGGCTCGTGGCAAGGTCAGTCAGATCAATCACGCCCACGATGTTGTCGATCCGCCCATCGTAAACTGGCATCCGGGAATGGCGGTGCTGCCGGAATCGCTCGAGTGCCTGACGAACGGTAGATGACTTCTCGACGCCTTCGATCTTCACCAGCGGAATCAAAGCATGCTTGGCCTCGGCATCTTTGAAGTCAAAGATCCGCTTGATCATGCGTCGTTCGCTCGATTTGAGCTCGCTTTCTCGCTTGGAGTAAGTGAGGAGCGACTGAATCTCGTCGCGCGTGGATCGTTTTTTTCCGGTGATGATTTCTTCGAGCGGTCCGATGAGCTTCGAGATTCTTCCCGTGTAGGAGGACATCAAGCGCGTCACGGGAAGAAAGCTCCAGTAAACGGCATTCACCACGGGTGCAACGATGGGCGCGAAGCGATCAGCGTAGCGCTGGAAAAAAGTCTTCGGAAGGAGCTCGCCAAAGAGCACGATAAGGGGGCTAGTGACCGCTACCGCGAGGAGCTCCGCGTGTTCAGGCCGAGTCTCGATGAAGTGCAGCGCGATGATCGAGGAAATCGCGATCATGCAAAGGCTGGTCATGAGCAGAGTGGCCGAGAGTACTCGCTCGGGGAATTGAATCAAAGCAAGAGCGGTCTTCGCTCTCTTTGAGCCTTTGCGTGCTGCCGTTCTCAGCGCTAATTTGTCTGCCGAGAGCAACGCAATCTCGCTACCCGCAAAGAAGCTCTCCAGGATCAGAAGGGGCGCAACCCAGCCAAGAATCATGCTTCCTCCTGTCCTTCGTCAAAGAGGTCGTCAAAGAGCTCGTCCAGCACGTCGTGCATGGTCGCGATACCCAGCGCTTGGTGGTTTCGGTCTTCGACCACTGCGATGTGAGTTTGTGAGCTGCGGAGACTACGAAACGCCACGTTCAGCTTGGTATGTGCTGCCAGGACTACTGGCTGACGCATCAAAGATTCTACCGTCGAATCGGGGGTGATCCTGGAGTCCAAGCGAAGGAGGAGGAGGTCCTTGCGATAAAGCACCCCGACCATTCGTTTCCGGTTTCCCGCTTGCACCACTGGGATTCGCGAGAATTTCCAAGTTCGGGCAGCCAGCATGGCGTCTTGGATTTTCATGGCAGAACTCACCGAGAAAACCCGCGACAGGGGAGTCATGATTTCGGAGACCGGGCAGTCGTCGAGTTCGAAGACGTTTCTGATCAGGTCGAGTTCACTTTCGTGAATCGCACCTTCTCTATGTCCTTCTTCGACGAGGGTCAGGAACTCTTCCTCTCGAAGCACTTTCCGCTCTTTTTCGTCGCGGGGCGTTTTCTCACGCCCCATTAAGCGCGTGACCCCTTGAGTGACGCGTTTGAGGATGAATCGAACCGGTGTCAGAGCGCTGTAGAGCGCGCTCATCGGGGTGGCCACCAAGGGGGCGAGGATCGTGTTGGCTCGAGCGCCGATGGCCTTGGGCGTGATCTCGCAAAAGAAGAGCACGATAGGAGCGGTGATCAAAGTACCTACCGCGATGTCCAGAAGGACCTTGGGGAGGCCCGGCCAGAGCAGCTTTCCGAGACTCGTTCCCCAGCCTCTGGAGACTGCCTGTGCAACGAGCGTTGCGAGCGAGATATTGACCACTTCGTTGATGACGAGAATGGTGAACAAAAGGCCGGCAGGATCCGAGAGCAGCTTCCGAATGTTTCGGTGCTGGATCTCAAACTTCCCCTTGAGCGAGCGGATCTGGAATCGCGACAAGCTAAAGAGCGAAACTTCGCTCATCGACATGAAGGCGGAAACCAGAACCAGGATACAAAATCCTAACCACTCCAGGGGTGTCACGTTGGAACGATCCTACCCCAAATCGGGCTGACTTGTCGCCTGATCAGGCGACTTTGTCGTAACCCGAGGTTGCCGACTTGCGCCGCCCTGATTTTCCGCCCTTTTCCTCGCCGGAGGCCGAAGCTCCCGAAGGGGTAGTGCGGGTCAGGACTTTGATCTTTTGGACCAAGGCGATCTCAAGCACATCGTCGATGGTTTTCACCGGGATGAACTTCAGCTTGGAGCGGAACTCCTCGGGGATATCCTCGAGGTCCTTCTTATTCTTCTCCGGGATGATGATCGTCTTGACCCCGTGGCGCATGGCCGCGAGTGCTTTCTCTTTCAGACCACCGATCGGAAGCACACGGCCCGTCAGGGTGATTTCGCCCGTCATAGCCACATCCTTGCGGATGGGGATTCCGGTGAGTCGCGAGATCATGGCCGTAGCCATCGTGATGCCTGCCGAAGGCCCGTCTTTCGGGATAGCGCCTTGCGGGAAGTGGACGTGGATGTCCATTTTCTCGAACATGTCTTCGTCGATACCGAAGTCCTTGGCGCGAGAGCGGATCAGCCCCATGGCTGCGTGTCCGGACTCCTTCATCACATCGCCCAGTTGGCCAGTCAGGAGAATCCCGCCTTTGCCTTTCATCGTCGTGGTTTCGACATAGAGGATTTCTCCTCCCACCGAAGTCCACGCTAGGCCAGTTGCGATACCCACTTCATCGCGCTCTTGCTCGTCTTCGCGGAGGAACGGAGCAGGGCCGAGGAACTTGTAGGCCAATTCGCGGTCCACCACCGTTTTTTGGGTTTTTCCTTCGGCGACCTGGCGTGCCGTTTTGCGGCACAAGGTGGCCACATGGCGTTCCAGGTTTCGAAGACCCGCTTCGCGAGTGTACTGTGACACCACGGTTTGGATCGCTTCGTCGGTGACATCGATCTGTTCTTTGGTCAGACCGTTTTCGCCCACTTGCTTCGGGATCAGGTACTTGCGGGAGATGAAGAACTTCTCTTCTTCCGTGTAGCCCGAGAGCTGAATCACTTCCATACGGTCACGAAGAGCCGAAGGGATGGTGTCCAGGTTGTTGCAGGTAGCGATGAACATCACGTTCGACAGATCGAAGGGGACGTTCAGGTAGTGGTCGCGGAACGAGAAATTCTGCTCCGGATCCAAGACTTCCAGCAGTGCCGCTGACGGATCGCCGCGGAAATCGCTGCCCAACTTGTCGATTTCGTCCAAGACGAAGATCGGGTTGTTGGTGCCTGCTTGCTTCAAGCCTTGCACCACGCGGCCCGGAAGGGCGCCCACGTAGGTGCGGCGGTGACCGCGGATTTCAGCTTCGTCTTTGACGCCGCCCAAGCTCACTCGAACAAACTCACGGCCCATGGCGCGTGCGATCGAGCGACCCAAGCTGGTTTTGCCGACGCCCGGGGGGCCTGCGAAGCAAAGGATCGGACCTTTCATCTTTTCCTTCAGCTTGCGAACCGCCAAGTATTCCAAGATGCGCTCTTTGATCTTGTCGAGGTTGTAGTGGTCCTCGTCCAGGATCTTCTTCGCATTGCTCAGATCCAAGTTGTCCTTCGTGTGCTTGGACCACGGAGTGTCCGTGAGCCAGTCGATGTAGGTGCGCAGCATGGAAGCTTCAGAAGCATCCGGATGCATGCGTTCCAAACGGCCGACTTGCTTCAAAGCTTCCTGCTCGACTTCAGCAGGCATCTTGCAGTCGATGACCTTCTGGCGAAGATCGTTGATCTCTTCGCTCTTCTGGTCGCCGTCGCCCAGCTCCGATTTGATGGCTCGGATCTGCTCGCGCAGGAAATACTCTTTCTGCGATTTGGTCATCTCATCCTTCGCTTGCGAGCGGATCTTCGCTTGCAAGGTGAGGACTTCGATTTCCTTGTTCAGGATGTCGTGGATGCGCTTGAGGCGCTCACTGCCTTCCGTGATCTCAAGGATCGACTGAGCTTCGTTGACCTTCAGGCCCAGGTTCGAGGCCACGAGGTCGGCCAAACGGCCCGGATCGTGGATATCGTCCAGAACCATCAAGATATCGGGAGTGAGCACTTTGCCGAGTGCAATGACTCGCTCGAGTTGCTCGCGGACCGTGCGCATCAAAGCTTCGATTTCGGGATTCAGCACCGAAGCGCGCTCGATCAGCTTATCGATTTTGCACTCGTACCAAGGATTGGTCTGAGTGAATTCGTTGATCTTGGCCTTGCACAGTCCTTGGGTCAGGATCTTGATCCGACCATCGGGAAGCTTGCGCATCCGCATGATCATCGAGACCGTGCCGGTCTGATAAATGGCCTCGGGAGCCGGGTGCTCGTCCGAGATGTCTTTCTGCGAAGCCAGAAGAATCAATCTGTCTGAGCGTGCCAGTGACTCTTCCACGCTCTTGATCGATGAGTCGCGCCCAACGAACAGCGGAATGATCATGTACGGGAAGACCACAATGTCCCGCACGGGTAACATCGGTAGGGTCTGCGGGATTTCAACTTGTTCGCCGTCGTAATTGGTCACCGTGCCTCCGGTTGAAGAAAACTATCTGTAAGGCGATTCGGTGGAACGCTGGGTGCGCTTGAGGCATTTCTTCGCGCCAGCGGGCGACGCCGCGTTCCAAAATGCGAGAAAATCACAAGACGTGTCCTTTTTGACGCATTCCGGGCGATGCGCTCGAGCCTTACACTGAAAGTGCAGAATGTTGGGGAACTTCAGGGGAATTTTGAATTCTTGCGAGTCCAAGATGAGTCGTCGCGTGAGCGCGCCGATTTTTGCGCGCAGCTTCATCCAAAGTCTTGCTTTGTTTTTGCTGATGGCTGGAGTGCTGCGCCAGACGGCCCTGGCCGAGGATTCGAGAACTTGTGAAGGCCCGGTTCGAAGTCGAATCGTATCCGTCGACGATCCCGTCGCATTTTTTCGTCGGGACGCTCTCGGGAGGCCCAGAAAAATTTCGCTTCGTCTTTGGGTGCCGCCGATTGGGTGCGCGACGGATACCGTCGCCGCTCGCTCGGTCGTGGTGCTCAGCGATGCTCAGGCTGAGCCTTCGCCTGGACTTGCGCGAATCGCGAGGACGCTGGCTCGTCAAGGAATTGCCTCGGTCGCAGTGGGTTGGACGCTGCCTGAGTCTGAGTCGGCTCAAAGGTACTGCGCTTTGTTTGGCGTGAACTCCTCTTCCTGCTCGCCAGAGAACTCTGGCATTCATGAGTTGCCTTTCGATCTTCAAGCAGTGCTTCGGGATCTGGAGAGGCGGGTTTTACCGCTATTCCCTTCGGATCGGGGCCTCAAGGGTCCGGATATCCGCACTGGACTTTTGACGCTCGGGCCAGTGGCATCTCGTGCGAGCTTGACCCTGGCAGGCGCAGGTCTTCAGTCATCACCTGGGCGCGAGCAGCGCGCTCTTCGCGGGTTGGACGGAGTGGGGCGTTTGTCGCTTCTCATGGCCATCGATCCGCCAGGTTTGACGGAAAGTGAGGCGCCTTCGCAGTTTCCTCGATTTCTGTCAGATTCCTGGCGCGACCTCCGCGCTGGCGCCATTGTGGTCGTGGGGGAAGAAGATCCCAGCCGCATTCGCCTTTTCGAAGGGTCGTCTGGAGAATCTCGGCTTCTGATTCGTATCGCCGAAGCGAGCTCCTCCCATTTGTCGCTCTCACCCTCGACTTGTCTCAGGCTTCCTCACGACGTCTCCCTTTGTGATCGATGGGAGTCGGCACTCTTGCGAGTGGTGCGCGCGCGTCTTCTTGGAGAGAGCGACGCTCAGGCCTATTTGGCTTCGGGGGCGCGCGGTGAAGTGGGGCTCACTTCGGGAGCGCCCGAGTTCGTGTCGTCTCCAGAGGAAGGGCCTGCGAAACAAGTCAAAGCAGGAGGGTTGTTTCGCTGGAAGCTTTCGGCCACCACTCCCGATCCAGTTCCTCTCAAGTTCGAGTGCACTCAGTGTCCGGGAGGCATGCAGGTGGGGCAGGAGTCCGGAGAAGTGACCTGGGCACCGAATGCAGCTCAGACGGGTCCGGTCGAGTTTGAGGTTTCCGTGTCAGACGGAATTCTTCGGGCTCGTCGGAAGGGCAGTTTGATGGTGGATCCTTCCGAGTGCGGGGCAAGCACCGTGGTGACGCTCTCGAAACCCCGCTCGGGAATCCCGGGCGATCCTCGGAACTTCCGTTTAAGCGTGCACAACCCGAACCCGGTCGACAAGTGTGGTCCGCTTCGTGTGCGAGTGCAGGTCGAGCCGCCTTCCGGCTGGGATTTAGGAATCAGCCAAAGGTCGTTTGAAGTTCGTCCGGAAAGTCGGCGAGAAGTGACTTTGACGCTCACTCCACCGGAAGTTTCGGCTCGTGACACGACCCAGAACTTCTCAGTCCGGATTCGTCACGAGGACGAGCTCGTTCGTCCCGACTCCGGGGTGCAAGGAAGTTACCGAATTCGCTGATGGCTGCCGAAAGCGGCTGCGATCAGGCGTAAATCTTTTCGCGGTGTTCCTGCTTCTCTTTGCAAGCGATGCAAAGAGTGGACACCGGGCGAGCTTCTAGACGGCGGGGCTCGATCGGCTCTTCGCAGTCTTCGCAGGTTCCGAAGGTGCCTTCGTCCATGCGCTGAAGGGCTTCCGAGATCTTCGTCAGAAGCTGGCGCTCGCGATCGCGAAGCTTGAAGACCAGGTTCTGCGCAATTTCGTTGGCGGCTTGATCGGTCTCATCCGGCATATCGTCCGGAGATAGGGCCAACTCGTGTTTCACCGCATTCTTCGAGTTATTGAGAATGCGCTGTTTCTCTTCCAACAAAGCCTTGCGGAACTTCGCCAAGGTTTTCGCGTCCATACTCTTGCTCCCCCACTGCGGTTGTTCTTTCGAACAACTTTGAAGACAGATGTTATCGCCTTCCTAAGCGACCTCAATGTTTTTATAAGCGGTTCTAAGTTTGATCAACCAAAAGGTTGGGGAGCATCATTTTTCTGACGCCGCCTTCTGCTTGCTCCCGACCCATCCTTTCCCTTAGACCCTTAAGAACGATGAAAAAAATCTCGGGTCCCACGTGTGCAGTGGTCCTTTTGGCAGCAGGACAGGGGAAGCGCATGCGCTCCAGCCTTCCGAAAGTTCTCCATCGAGTTGCTGGAGAACCCATGATTTTCCGTATTTTGGATCAAATTTTGGCGATCTGTCCGGAAGCGCCTGTCGCTTTGGTGGTTGGGGTGGGGCGCGAGCAAGTCGAAAGCACGATCCGCGCCGAAGCGCGCTTTGCTCGCTTGCAGCTCAGCTTCATTCATCAAGCGGAACAAAAGGGAACGGGTCACGCAGCGCGTTGTGCCATGGATTCCGAATGGGGTTCTCAGGTGGTGGCGAAGAAGCTTCCCGTTCTGATTCTTCCCGGCGACCTGCCGTTGATTCCGGAAACCCTGGTCGCTCAGATGATCGAGCCCCTCACTTCAACGACGGTCCTTCGTCTTCTTTCTTGTGAGCTCCCGGACCCCAAAGGGTACGGGCGAGTGGTGCGGCGCGGCAAGAAGGGTCCCGTGCTTCGCATTGTGGAAGAAAAGGACGCGAACGTCCGCGAGAAAGCCATTCAGGAAGTCGCGGCCTCCATTTATTTGTTTCAGGCCTCTTTCCTGCGCGTCAGCTTAGGACGACTTTCGAATAAGAACGCCCAAGGCGAGTATTATTTGACCGACTTAGTGGCCATGGCGTCTCGAGGCCGAAAAAAAATGGAGGGTCTGATCTGGTCACAGCCAGAAGACCTTCGCGGCGTGAATGATCCTTGGGAGCTCGCGCAGGCCGATCGAATTTTGAATCTTCGGATTGTGGAAAAATGGGCCCGCCAGGGCGTGCGGTTCACGGATCCGTGGAGCACGCGGGTAGACGCTTCGGTGGTTTTGTCTGCCGAAGTGGAAGTGCACCGGGGCGCCATTCTGACGGGCTCGACCCAAGTGGCGCAAGGTTCGGTCGTGGGTCCCTACGTTCAACTTCGAAACATGAAGGTAGGCGAAGCGGTCGTGATCAAGCAAGGAACCGTGGCTGAAGATTCCGTGATTGCTCACGGAGCGATGGTCGGCCCCTATGCGCACTTACGGCCGGAAAGCTGGGTCGGCAAAGGCGCGAAAATCGGAAATTTCGTTGAGCTGAAAAAGACGCGGGTCGGAGAGCGCACGAGCATCGCGCACTTGTCCTACTTGGGAGATGCCGAGGTAGGCGAGCGGGTGAACATCGGCTGTGGCTTTGTGACCTGCAACTTTGATGGCCGCGTGATCGAAGGCAGTCGCAAGCACAAGACCGTGATTGAAGACGATGCATTCATCGGAAGTGACTGTCAGGCGGTGGCTCCCGTGAAGATTGGTCGCGGCGCTTATGTGGCGTCCGGTTCGACCATCACCGAAGAAGTGCCGGCCGAAGCCCTCGCCATTGCTCGGAGTCGCCAAACCGTAAAGCAGGGGCGGGCGCGTCGTCTGCGCACCAGCGGAAGCAGCGAGGGCTGAGTCGATGTGTGGAATCGTCGGTTACACAGGCGTTCGCCCTGCCGTAGGAATTTTGCTCGAAGGGCTGAAACGCCTCGAGTACCGAGGGTATGATTCCTCGGGTGTGGCCTTCTTTCGGAAGGGCTTGATCGAAGTCAGAAAGAGCGAAGGCAAGCTCGAGAACGTGGCACGCGAGCTTCACGTCGAAGCCGGAACGGACGCGACGATCACTTGCGGGATCGGTCACACTCGCTGGGCGACGCACGGAAAGCCCACGACTCAAAATGCGCATCCCCACCAAGTGGGTGAAGTGGTTTTAGTCCACAATGGCATCATCGAGAATTATCAGGAAATCCGGGCCGAGCTCGCTTCGCGCGGGAGAACTCCCCGAAGTGAGACTGATAGCGAGCTCTTTGGCTTTCTTGTCCAAGATGAACTCGATGCAGGACAAGAGTTTGTGGAAGCGGTGCGCCGGTCGATGAAGAAGATTCGCGGGCAGGCCTCGATTGTGGCCCTTTGCTCGCGTAATCCGGGTGT
>JACCEB012010280.1_pt1 | contig 19749 bp, 21 predicted proteins | sample 7454761 | NCBI WGS metagenome assembly JACCEB01 (sample SAMN15323454, study PRJNA562643) | freshwater metagenome | isolation source: river surface water | place: USA:Blue River Watershed | collected 2017-08-18 | reverse complement strand
GCTTGCTACATGACAGCATGTATTGCCGGACTTTTTATTTGATTTAAAACAATGTATCCTGACTGTAATTACGTTTTAAAGTTTTTACAGTTAGGACATTTTTCATGGCAAAAGAACTTGTGGTCAATCAGACCCACAGTGAGTCGCGTATTGCGCTCATTGAAAATGGTGAGATTTTAGATTTTCTCATCGATCGTCAATCCCATAAACACGAATCTGCACCTGTCGTTGGAAACATTTATTTAGGAAGAGTCCTAAGAGTGCTTCCAGGAATGCAGTCAGCTTTCATCGATATTGGCCAGGAAAGAGCTGCATTTTTGTACGTTGATGATGCTTATCTTCCGACACTGGAAGAGCAGCGAGAGATGCAAAGTCGTCTTGAGACTTCGGAGTCGGGTGCTAAACGTCTCGGTGAAGTTATTCCAGATGAATTTTCTACTCTTACTGAAACAGTGGATATGAAGTTTCGACCAGATGTTAAAATTCAAGACTTTCTAAAAGAAGGGGACGAGATTGTCGTACAAATAGCGAAAGAACCCATCTCTACGAAAGGCCCAAGAGTGACGAGACATATTACTCTTGCGGGAAGACATATCGTTTACATGCCCTTTATTGAACACACGGGTGTCTCACGTAGAATTGAATCTGAGGAAGAGCGAAAAAGGCTGAAAGATATTTTGGATTCAATTCGACCTGAGGGCGTGGGAGTCATTGCGAGAACCGTAGCCGAAGGACAGAGCTATAAAGTCTTAAAAAATGATTACAATAATCTTGTAAAAATTTGGAAAGATGTTCAAAAGAGAATGGAAAAAGCGAAGGCACCTTTAGAGCTTCACCAAGACCTGTCATTCATCCAAAGAGCTCTTCGAGATATCATGGATGAGGACGTGGACAATATTATCGCTGATTCTAAAGCAGCGGTGAAACAGATCGAAAAATTTATTCAAAGATTTACTCCTCATCATAAAGCAAAAATTAAATTTTACGATGGAGAAATGCCGGTGTTCGAGCATTTCAGCATTGATATTGAAATTGAAAGAGCACTTTCTAATCAAGTTTTCTTAAAGTCAGGTGGATCCATTAATATTGATCAAACGGAAGCTCTCGTTTCAATTGACGTCAATACAGGTAAATTTGTTGGTAAAAAGACACTCGAGGAAACCATTTTAAAAACGAATCTAGAAGCCGTAAAAGAGATTTCATATCAGCTTCGACTTAGAAATTGTGGTGGGATTATCATTATTGATTTCATCGATATGGAAAAAGAAGAGCACAGAGTCCAGGTTTATCAATCCCTTCTTGAGGCACTCAAAAAAGATCGCTCTAAAACAAATGTCCTTCCGATATCAGGACTTGGGCTCGTAGAAATGACGAGAAAAAGAACGAGAGATACTCTTATTCGAACCATGTGTGAGCCATGCCCTTATTGTGAGGGGGTAGGTAGAGTGAAGTCTGTCGAAACTGTAAGCTTTGAGGTCATTCGAGAAGTTCAGAAGGTCATAAAAAGAACAAGTGCCACCAAAATTACGATTTTTGCTCACCCCGAAGTCTGTGCGAAATTATCGAGTGAAGATTTTGGAATTATCGAAGCTCTTGAAGAGCAATTTAATAAAACTCTTCTGGTGAGGGCGGATAATAACTATCACGCTGAACAGTATGAAATTTATGCACCGGACGCTTAAGCACCCGGTGCAAAGATGATATTATTTAAGTAATTGATTAATTTGAGTCTGAATCTTGATTCTTCTTTCGTCAGAACTATCATTGATTGATTTTTCAGTAAGGTTTATTTCTTTAAATGCTGACAACAATGTTTTTTCTAGTTTCTTCTCGATACCAATTTCTTTAAGAAAGTTTTTTGCTTTAAGGGCTCCATCAAGATATTTTTCAATGTAGATTTTTGTTGCCTCATTTGATTGATCAAAAACTTCAGGTAGATCAATTGAGCCGAGTTTCCCGCCAGTGATTTTAAAGATCAGACCTTTCGTCTTTTGGCCCAGAGTCATTTCTCTTTTATCGGTGAGATTTTTGAGAGCAAGAGCAGAGAATATATCAACTCTCGCCTTTATGAGATTTGTCATTATTTCTTTATTTATTCCATTCATAAGGACTTCTTCATGCGGAAGCATAACTCTATGGTCACGATCTTTTAATAATGCTTTTTTTATGAGGTCATACATTGACACAGACTCAGCATCTTTTGATTTTGCAAGTTCATCTTGAAAAGTATGGTTCATGTGCATGGCCGCTGCAATTGCATAGAAAGACATTTCAAGTTTATGATCTTTTGTTGGGCCCATTTTTTTGACATTAATTTTGTCAAAGAGATCAGTCATCCTGCGAGTGAATTCATTGGCCGCATCGAGGTAGTATTCTTCAAGTACTTCCTTGTTGTCATAGGTTTCATTATTATTCCATAGCTGAAATTCCATCGATTTAAAATAAACACCCGCGGCAGTGATTCTAGTTCCCATGCCAGCTTCATCATTCATGAGGATCAGAAATTTTTCATCTCTCGTATCTTCTGCTTCTTTGGAACGTATTTGTTGATACATGATAGTGGTTGTTTCTTTCATGCTTTCTGTGGTGGTAGAAACATCACTCGTTGAACGCTCCATATTCAGTGTTCTTTTATCGAGTTCCTGAACCTTTGAGCATGAAGTAATAAAAATGACAGTAAAAAATCCCAAAAATATGTTTCTCACGGATCATCTCCTGATTGTTTGGTCGTATTTTATAAAAGTTTGGGTAGGGGGTGGGCGTCTTCAGTAAATTACACAGGGGCCGTAAACAATCTAGTCACTAATGTTTTAACTTGTGGTAATCTAAGTCTATGAAAACTGATAAAAAAGTCATTTTGATTACTGGAGCTTCCTCTGGAATTGGAAAAGCTTCGGCCCTCGCCGCAGCTGAGCTAGGTTATTGTGTCTATGCTGGTTGTAGAAAGAATACAGACCAAAAAATGTTAAAAGAGCTTCACCCCAATATACATCCCGCGATTCTTGATATTGAAAATGAAAGTGATAAAGAAAATATTTTTAATCTTATCTCAAACGAGCATGGCAAATTGGATGCTCTTTTTAATAATGCAGGTTTTTCCACCTCGGGGGTCATTGAATTTCAGTCCATCGAGAAATTTAAAAGACAAATGGAGCTAAATTTCTTTGCTCCAGTAAGTCTCACTCAAAAGTGTCTTCCTCTTTTAAGAAAAAGTCTTTCGGCAAGAATTATATTCACTGGTTCGGCCGCCGGACTTTTAGCAAAGCCCATGATGGGTTCATACTGTGCAAGTAAATTTGCATTAGAGGGATTTGTGGATACGTTGAGGCTAGAGCTCGCCCCTTGGGATATAAAAGTTTCTATCTTGGAGCCAGGGAAAATCAAAACAGAAATTTATCGGAAAACCCTTGAAGACTTTGAAAATGAACATAAATTGAGATCTGAAAAAGAACTTGAACTCTATCATGATCTATTAGCGGTTGCTCGATACAATATTGAGAACGCTGATAAGATGAGTAGTGAAGTAAGGGAAGTGGTTGAGGTGTTTATGCATGCTTTAACGGCCAAACACCCTAAGCCTCGCTACCCTGTAGGTGGAGATGCAAAAATACAGGCCTTTATGGCAAAATATTTTCCTGATTCATTAAAGGACTATCTTCTTTTGAATAAGATCAAAAAGATGAGCAGAATGACAAAATAATATGTCTAAAATTTCGACAATTTTTATGACGATTCTCATTAATAAATAAAAATAAAAAATTGGCCACTCTAAACCGATAATAATGTATATGAAAAAACTCTATGCCATCATTTTAAGTTTCGGACTTATTATTGCTCCCGTTCATCAAGCGAAAGCTGAAATGAGCTGGGGTGGAATACCGAATATGATATTGGGTATTTCGATAGGAGTGTCTGGTTCCTCACTTCTCATGTTATGTACTGCTGGAGGTGTAAATCCTTCTATTTGGGCATTTATGGCAGGTTCTTTAGGCTACATCAGCGCTGAAATGGCAGGGGCCAACGCATTCCAGGCGCATCTTAAAGCTCAAGCGGTAAGTATTGAGGATATGCAGACAAAGGTTAAAAATGGGGAGCTTCAATTAGCTTCTCTTCAAACTCAACTTAACTCTACAAATCTTCAGCTTGAATACGTTAAAAAGAGAAAGGGCTGGATGTATGCAGTAGGAGCGACTTTTTTGATTGCTACTATTTTAGCGATTATTGAATCAGCGAGAGAAAAGTTTCTTGGCGTTCCTGCAAATGCTCTTTGCACGAATACGACTTCAACGAAATGGTGGAATAAAGGGGTGAGGGTTGCGTTAGCGGGAGCGTTCATGGGGACAAGTGTTAAATCCGCAGGAATTAATACATCATCAAACGATGGGGGTATGACATTAGGTATGCTGGGAGCAGGAGTTGCGGGCCTTTCTCCGTTACTCATGCTTCTGGAGTCTGTTGGAAATTTTATGGATAATTTAATGTCTAAAATGGTCGGGACCCCAGAGGCAAGAATTTGGACTTTTGGAGCAGCTTCCGTACTTACTGCAGCCATTATTGTGGATCTGGAGTCTACAAATAAAACGTTAGAGCAAAATGCACTTGATATTCAAAAAGTAATTGATGAACAATTCCCTACCACCACGAGTGAAATCCAAACACCAGGTGGACCAGATTCAGTGGGTGGTAACACATCTGCTTTAGCTAGCACGAAGAGCCTAAAAAAATTGGAAGGTTTTTATGCTGTTGCCCCAGTACCATGCGCCTCAAATTCTGGAGGTAGTTTTTCAGTCAATACGTCAAATTGTAAAAAGCCACTGAAGGTGAATCGTCCCAACTTGAATACGGGATTTTCAGACAACTTCCTTCAAAGTGCTGTAAATACCGTCGGTGATTATACTGATGCTCTTGCTGCTGGAAATATGGCAAGGGCCGAGGTTCTTGCCGGTTCACTTTCAAATATGGCTGGGAGATTAAAAATTGAGCGTGATAATGCTCTAAAAAAATACAATCAACTCGCAAAACAAAATAAGAAAAAAGTGATTGATTTCGATAAAGAGGTTAAGGCATTCACTGCGAGTATGTCGGGGAATTTATCAAAATCCCTCGCGTCTCAAGGTATTGATCCAAAAAGTATGATGAAGGCATCGACGGGAGCGGATAAAAAACCAATGGCCGCTGTAAGTCCCGCTGCTACACCCGTCACAGGAGCGCCTGAAGTTCCTGTAACTGACCTCGCTGAAACCGCAGAAACACCGACTGAAGAGACGGCAGCAGCCCCGACTCCTACACTTGAGGAGAGTCTTGAACAGTTTGAGTCAAATGAGAGTGACATATCCCCTGAAAAACAGGTGTCTATTTTTAAGCAGGTCTCAAACCGCTATATTCTCAATTTAAATCGTTTTTTTAAGGAAGAAACTCCCGTCGCTGAGGCACCAGTTCCTTCTGAACCAAAAGATACCCCAGCTGAACAGCAAGTGACGCAACCCGTAAAGTAACGACAAATTTTATCTCGTTGCCGCCCTAGGTGAGCTGTGTTATTTTCCCACGGACATTTATTTTAAAGTATTTCATCTCGCTCATGGCAATTGTGTCCATGGGCTTAATTATAATCCAGGAGGAAATATGATCTACGAAACGGCTTTCGTCGTTCGCCCAGACGCATCTGAAGAAGTTGTGTCTTCCATCAAGAACTCCCTTGCTGAAACTTTTAAAGCTTTCGGCGCTGAGGTTCTTGTTACTGATTCATGGGGAGTAAAAACTTTTGCTCAACCAACCGAATCTGGTCTTAAAAAAGGTGCTTACCACTATTTCATGTACAAAGGTGCTGGTAACCTTAACGCAGAAATCGAGCGTAAATTCCGCATTAACGAGAATCTTGTTCGTCATCTTATCATTAAGCTAGGTGAAGATAAGCACCAAGCCGAAATTGTTAAGGAATACAAGAACCCGAACCACACTCAAGCTGCTCAAATTGATGATGAGTTTGGTGGTGGCGAAGACAAAGACAAGAAAATGCACTCTAAGCGTAAGTCTTGTTGGTTTTCTGCTAAGAAAACTTCACCAGATTGGAAAGATCCAAAATCATACTCATGGCTAGTAAACGAGTTCGGAAAAATTTCTCCATCTCGTATCACTGGTTTGACTCCGACTTTTCAGCGTCGTGCAAACGAAGCTATTAAGCGTGGTCGTAACATGCTTCTTATCAGCTACCAATCTAACGAAACTGCTCGTTAATTTTTGGAGTATTAAACTGGTATGAACACTGAAGTAATGCAGCAGCCACAACTCACAATAGGAAGACTCCTACTACTAGGGGCCTCTTCTGTGATTTTGTGTATTAGCTTTATTATGTCTGTGTTTGCTCCTTTTCCACTCGCTCTGGCCATCACAATGTATGGAAGAGTGAAGGGATACCTTGTTGGTCTTGCAGGACTTGTTTTAAGTTTTGCTTTTGCTGGCTCGGTTTATGGGGACTACACCCTGTTTGGATTTTATTTTTGTGTCTTGATTTTTGGGATTGGGATTGCCGAGATAGTTTTACGAGGTATCTTTCCCGTCAAAGGATTAGTTATTTTTGGGATCGGATTTTTTGTAACGATTGCCACTAGTTTCATCCTTATGATGAATTCCATGAAAATAACGCCGCAAAAGTTTATCCTTCAGCAGATTGAGAAAAGCGCGGATAAAATTGCCGAGCAGAAAAAAGCAGTGGAAATGAGTGGCGATAAAGATGCTATTCAGGTTCTGCAGCTTCTAGATCGCCCAGATCTATTAGCAAAGGAAATGATGGAATCATTTCCTAGTTATCTATTCATGGGTGTTTTTATTATGCTTTGGTTCAATATGTTTCTCGTTCTTAAAAGTCGAAGACTTTTGTTTTCTGGAACAGATTATCCGTTTGATGAAAAATGTTTGTTGAATTTTAAAGTTCCGTTTGGATTTGTACTGGTTTTGGCGATGGGGCTTAGTTTAGCTCTCTTTGGTGAAAAATTAGGATCTTTTCCATTTGAGACTTTGGGGTTTTCGATCATCAAGTGCCTTGGGATTTTTTATTTCTTTCAGGGCTTCGGTGTGTTTAGTGACATGCTGAATTTTCTTGGGGTCACAGGCTTTTTCAGGTCGCTGCTCGTGATGATCACCATCTTCATGGCAAGCTATCTCATTGCAGTCGCTGGTTTATTTGATAATTGGTTTGATTTTAGAAAGTATTTTGTAAAACGTAATATTGAAGATTAATTTAGGAGAAGCATATGAAAGTCATCCTTACTGAAAAAGTTAAGGCTTTAGGAACAATCGGGGAAATCGTTAACGTTTCTGCCGGATTTGCTCGTAATTTCTTATTTCCAAAAAAATTCGCTATTCTTGCTGACGAAAAGAACTCAAACGTTCTTAAAGATAAGCAAAAAGCTCTAGCGAAGAAAATCTCTGCTGAAAAAGATGCAGCCCTTGCTGTGAAGAAAAAACTAGAAGGTGTAACTGTTGAATTGATTAAAAAAGTCGGTGCAAACGGTCGTCTTTTTGGTGCTGTTACATCTCAAGAAATCGTAAAAGAAGTTGAAAAACTAGGGATTTCTCTAGAGCGTCGTCTTCTTCAGTTCGATGGATCTATTAAGTCCCTTGGAACATACGATGTAAAAGCGAAGCTTTTTAATGATGTTGTTGCAAACTTTAAACTTAAAGTTGCAATCGACGCTGCTATGGCAGAAGAACTTAAAAAGCAACAAGCTGAAGCTCAGAAAAGAAATGCTGAGAAAAAAGCTAAAGCTGAAGCTGCAAAAGCTGCCGAAGCTGCTGCTGCTGCAGAAGCTGCTGCAAGCGAAGAGTAATTCTTATTTACAGAGGGAGGAATTTAACCTCCTTCCTCTGTTTTTCCATTCCTAACTTCTTTTGACTCCCAAATTTATTCCTACCTCGACAATACGCACATGGTGTAAAGTCTCCTCATATCGATATTTAGATTTTGGAGACGTTTCTTATGGCACAAGAAAATCGCAATGAATTACCTCATGACCTTGGGGCGGAAAAAGCACTCTTAGGGTGTTTACTCATTGATAATTCAAGTTTCGATGAGATTTCCGATATAAATCTAGAGCCAACTGATTTTTATCATCCACAGTATGGCGTGATCTTTCAGTCGATTAAAGATCTCTATATGGAAGGGATGCCATTTGATATAGTGACAGTTTCGAGTAAGTTAAACGATCACGGTAAGTTAGAAAGAGTTGGTGGCCAGAATGCTCTTGTGACGATTTGTGATGAGGTGGGATCTGCTGCAAACGTTGAGTACTACGCTCGCCTGATTAAAGAAAAAAGTATGCTCCGTGAGGTCGTGAGAACGGCCACGAGAGTGGCCCAAACGGGGACTGGTTTTACAGGGGACGTTGCTGACTTTCTTCAAGAAGTAGAGGCGAGTTTTTTTAAACTTACGGCCCAAACGAAAAATAATAAAATGGTGCCTCTAAAGCAGGCGCTTTATGAAAATTTAAAAGAACTTGAAAAACCTGCTCGCGCCAAAGGCGAGATCATGGGTGTTTCAACGGGCTTTCAGTCCATTGATAGGCAGCTTCTTGGACTTCAACCTGGTCAGTTGGTTCTCATTGCTGCTCGTCCAGGAATGGGAAAGACTGCTCTTGCCCTCAACTGGGCCGTAGCTGCCGCAAAACAAACGAATATGGCCGTAGCTGTTTTTTCTTACGAGATGATGTACGCAGAACTCTCTATGCGTCTTTTGGCCTCTGAAGCTTGTATTGATTCTCGAAAATTAAAAACAAAAGAGTTTAATGAAATTGATCTGCGGTCTATTTCAAACGCAATTCAAAAGTTATCGAATCTCAAATTATATATAAATGACTCCGGTTCAACGAACCTTATGGATATTAGATCCTACTGCCGAAAACTCAAAGCGGAACAAGGTCTCGCGATGATTATTGTGGATTACCTACAGATCATGCCTATGCATATAAAAAAGCAAAATCGTGAACAAGAAATCGCTGAACTCTCACGTGGCTTTAAAATGCTCGCAAACGAACTAGAAATTCCAGTGGTGGCACTTTCTCAGCTGAATAGAACAGCAGCTTCTAGAACCGATAGAAGGCCACAGCTTCAAGATCTAAGGGAATCGGGCTCCCTTGAGCAAGATGCAAACATTGTTTGTCTTATTCATCGAGAGGATTATTACGATCCACAAACGGCGAAGAAGGGTATTGCTGAAGTGATCATAGCCAAGAACCGTAACGGCGAGCCAGGAACTGTAGAACTCTCTTGGATTGGATCTCAAACAAAGTTCGCAGATCTTGCCTCTCAAGGAAAGGCCGAAGCGTAAATGATTTTTTCTCGCTTCAAGTGGAGTCAATCATCAGTTCTAGAGCTTAGAAATCCTAAGAGTGCCTATATATATTATCGAACAACACGATTTAATCTCCTTACTGGTTTTCCAGAAACTTATTCTTTAGATTTATTTTTGAAAAAGTTAGACACACTAAAGATTCAAGACAAGGTTGATAGGCCTCTTGTGTTTCACTTTTATTATGAATTAGGACTCATTCTTCAAGGTCTTGGCCACTCTGTTGATGATAACACTCCATTAGCGGTAGAATTAGAGTTTGAATCAAAAAAAATGATCAAATCACCAAAGAGTAAAATTTGTTCTCTTAAATTAAAGTCTATCGAGCGACCTACTTGGTCTGAGTACAAAAAATCCTTTCATCATATTCAAGAAGAGCTTTTGGAAGGAAATTGCTATCAAGTGAATCTTACGTTCCCGTTTGATTTTGAAACAGAAGACTTAATTGACCCAAGAGATTTAGCAGATTTCTTTTTTTCTAGAAATTATCTAAGTGCCTATGCTCACTGTACTTATTTAGGCGAGGAGATGATTTTAAGTAATTCTCCTGAGTGCCTATTTCAGTATCAAAATAATAAAATGTATACCATGCCTATAAAGGGCACAGTAAAAGTCGGAAGTGATTGGAGAGAGCAGTGGAAGAAACTTGGTAAAAATCTCAAAGAAGAGGGGGAACTCAATATGATTACAGATCTTCTAAAGAATGATCTTAATCGACTGGAGTATCCGAGAGCGAAAATTGTAAAAGCTCGTGCTCCCATTCTTGTACCAGGACTTTTACATCAATGCTCTCTTCTGTCTGTTGATCTCGAAAAACCGCTCTCGTTGCTAAAGTCCTTAGAGTGTCTTTTTCCTGGAGGAAGTGTAACGGGTGCACCAAAAAAACGAGTCATGCAAATTATTCAACAGATAGAAAGGTTTCAGCGGGGTATTTATTGCGGATCGACCCTTCTATGTTTCGAGAATCAAAAAGTCGCCAGCATAAATATTCGAACCGCCTCGGTGAATTTGAATGACAAGCTCTGGAGATATGGCGCCGGCGGAGGGGTGACTTTGCTTTCTAAACCGGTAAATGAATTTCAAGAAATGGAATCCAAGGTCTCTAGTTTTCTAACATCTCTCCATGTTCCAGGTTACCCCCCAGTATAAGTATAGTAATTTCATCGGCTTAACTGCTTTCCTTTAAGAATCTCCTAACATCATCTTACATCTACCAGGTGTCACATTGACTTAGTTTTTCTTAGAAAGATACGCTCTGTTGCATGTGTTACCAGATGGATTTTGGTGACCAACAGTTCAAGGAGTTGAGAATGGCAGATAATATTCAGACCACGAATGGTTCTGAGGAAAAAAACGGGAAAGTAAGCCTGGAAGTGCTTGCTAAGATGACTGGTTTCCCTGTTGAAGTTATTAGAGATGAAATTTTTAGAGGTGAGGCGAGTGACCAAATTTCTCTCGAATCTCTAAGAACTGCGATGCTTTCCTATATTGATTCCACCATGCTTATGAATGATCAAAAATAAAAAAAGCCCCGTCCCGACGGGGCTTTTTTTATTCCGCCTGAAATATATTCGTGTATTTTTCCTGACAATATTAATCCATTAATTCAATGACTTAAGTTCATCGTTTAAATTCCGATACTTTATCCATACAGACTAATTGTTCGAGGTTGCATTATGGATATTTCAACAGTCATTGGCCTTGTTTTAGGAATGATTGCCGTACTGGGCTCAATTCTCTATGGTTCGCCACTTTCAATTTTTATCGATGTTCCATCAATCGTGGTTGTGGGTGGAGGAGTTGTTGCTACAACTTTTATTAAGTGGCCGATGGAGCAAGTGAAATCCACGATGGCCGTTTTTATGAAATCAATTTTCATCACCCCTGTTGATCCAAAAGCAATGATCGCTGAAATTCAAAAATTAGCGGAAACTGCAAGACGTGAATCCGTTTTTGCTCTCGAGAAAGTTCCAGTTGAAGATAAATTTTTAAAGAAAGCAGTTACTCTCGCAGCAGATAACCGTCCACCTGAGGTGATCACGTCTATTCTTTCTCTAGAGATTGCAGCGATGGAAGAAAGACACGCCAAAGGGGTAGAGATTCTAGAGGGAATGGGGGCCGATGGTCCAGCGATGGGAATGATTGGTACTCTAATTGGTCTCGTGCAAATGCTTCAGAACATGTCAGATCCATCTGCGATTGGTCCAGCAATGGCGGTAGCACTTCTAACAACGTTTTATGGTGCGGTTCTAGCAAACGTATTTACTATTCCTGTAGCAGCCAAATTAAAACAGCGATCAAAACAAGAAGCGACAAAGATGAATATTATTGTTGCTGGAGTTCTTGGAATTGTTGCTGGAGAAAACCCACGTGTGATTAGAGAAAAGTTGGATTCATTCCTACCTCCTAAAGATCGACTGGTAGAAGAGAAGAAGGAGTAGTTATGGCCGACGCTCCAAAGTGCCCTCCCTGTAAGCCTGGCGCTCCAGGGTGGCTTGCGACCTTTTCAGATTTATGTACACTCCTTTTGACGTTCTTCGTTTTGCTCCTTTCATTTGCTAAAACTGAAACAGCAAAATATGAAGCTGCTATTGGTTCATTACGTAATGCCTTCGGCGGTAACGTTTTAAAGCCAGGTGAAGTCATGAGACCTGGTAAGTCTCCTACTGATTCAGCGACCATGATTGAGTCTGAAACTCCGGCCAAGCCTTTTCCTATTGAAATGTTAACGGCTGAGGGGTTACTGGATAAACATGAGGTAAATAGAGATTCTGATGTTCAACTCAATCAGTTAAAAAAGATGCTAGCGGATAATGAGTTATCAGAAGCGGCCAACGTTTATGAAATGCCAGAAACCATCATGGTGAGGATGAAAGATAAGATTTATTTTCAAAAAGGCTCTACTGGTATTGATGAAATCAATATTCAGGTTTTTGATCACTTGGTTAAAATGCTTAGAGATAATAACTGGAATATTCTTGTTGAAGGACATGCTGAGGCCGGAGAGAAATCAGCAAAGGATAATGGTGACTCTTACGCCGTTTCAAGTTCTCGTGCCCTCGCGGTTTCCAAATCGCTTATCCAAAGAGGGGTTTCAGCTGATCGGATAACGATTGTTTTTTATGGAGACTCTAGACCTCAGGAGAAATTAAACAAAAATATAAATGATCGACGCGTAGAATTTGTTTTAAGAAAATCTGATTTAAGAGTTGAAGGGCGCAAGGTTGATGCCCAGTGATAATCGATCATGTAGAGTTCACTTGGCTACATAGTTATCCAACGTTAAAAATTGCTCTTCAGGATACCTTGGGGGCCTCGGGACAACTCATTAAAAAGTATTTCTCCTCCAAGGAGCAAGACAAAAAAGTTCAGTCAAAAACGACAATAAAACTACCACTGAATTTTGTGAATCATTTAAAAATTAATCCTGAATATAATGGTCCCGATGTCAACATTATCGTTGAATGTGATGACTACATTGCGCTTCACAAGCCCCCTGGAGTTCATTGTCATCCTCATGGTTATGAAGATAAAAATACTCTTTTAAACTTTTTAGTGAATCAAAAAAAATGGAATTGCGTTGAAGTGAATCATCTTCATTATGACCGTGGATTACTCTATAGACTTGATTTCGAAACATCAGGAGTGGTGATCATTGCTAAGAATGAACATTTTTTTCGATCTATGAGAGAGAATTTCAACTCTTCTGTGAGGAATAAATTTTACTTAGTTGTTGTTGAAGGGGATTTTCATCAAGAGGGCAACTGGACTCATTATTTCACTCCAGCGGGACAAAAAGGGAGTAAGCAGAAGGTAAGTGCTTCTCCTTCTCAGGAGGCAAGTGAGGGTCATTTAGTGATAAAAAGGATTTTGGCGAAAGATGAAAAAACCTTGTTACTGGTCAATTTAAAAACGGGTTTACGTCACCAAATCAGAGCACAATTAGCTTTTTTAGGATTTCCCATTTTAGGGGATGAACTTTATGGAGGGCGGCCATCAAAGCGGTTATTTCTTCATGCTCTTAGATATGAATTTTCAGAAATTGTAGAAGATAATCAAGCCGATTTATTTGGTATCTTCTTTGACCTGAACAGTGCTTTGAAGATGGCTCATGATATGTTCAGGAGTTTCTAGGGTTGCAAGTTTTACAATAAATTTTCCCTCTGTGACGGCATTTATAACCATCTTGGGATGACTTAATTTAAATCGAACGAAAAAAACTTTTTCCAGAATGTCTGAATGTGTTTGTCTTGCAACATAGGCCATATGGTTAGCTAGCTGACGGTACATGAGAGTTTTTAAATTCGTTGCACCTTTGGGGATCGCTATTTCATTAATCTCAACCGCAAGGTTATTTCCTTCGCAGATGAGCTTCCAGTTTCCCGGTATGATTTTCTCCAATTTTATAACGACAGCATGACAACTCGTCGCCGTGAGTTTGGGATTATTAAAAAGTCCCCATTTCTTTTCATTTGAAACTTGAAAAATAAACAGCCCAAATAAAAGAAGTCCTATGGCAAGTATCGGTTTTTCCATGAGATATCGCATTCTTTCATTATCTACTGACTCTTTGAATTTTGCACTAAAGAGTTCGATGGGAATACCCGATAAGTACAGTCAGGAAGAGGTAGAAATGAAGAAAGCTCCAAGCGCTGAAATGTGGAAAAAGTTGATGGTACTAGGACATAAAGAAGGCTCTATTAAGCTTACGGACTTGGCCCATGAAATGGACCTCGGTGCCGAGGAAACCCTCGTTTTTATGAGAGAATTATTCCCAGAAGGGACTGGGGTTCAGGTCTATCACAAAGATAAAGAGTGCTGGCTAGATTTCAAAAGCGAGTCAATTCAGTACATGCTTCCGTTGAGTCCTGCTGAATGGATTCATCTCTACCATATTTTAAATTCTCATATCACGATAGAGTCACCCGTTAATTACTCTCTTAGGAAAAAAGTAACGGAAAATGGTCCTACCAAAGTTGTGATGGAACTTTTAAGTCAACTCGACCAGTGGGATCAAGATCTTACTGAATTGCAACAGAGTATGGTTCATCAATTGGAAGAGGGTATTGCTGATAAACATCTGATTGAACTCATGACGATTGATGATAAATGTTACCACCTTTATCCTTGTAAAGTGATTCATCTCGAAGGGTATCTCTCTCTGATTGCTGAGGATGCCGAAGATCATTGTTTGACAGTCGTTCCATTAAAAGACGTAAAGCATTTTGAGACCCTTCAAAAAAATATGAAGATCAAGGTGACAGCATTTGAGGTTGAAGAATTTATTACCGCCATACGGTCTATGAGCGAAAAAGAGACAAGACTTATTCTTAAAATTCATGATCCTGGGTCGATTAATCTTTTTCCAGACCACCATTTTCTCGGTAAACCATGTATGGTTACGAATCCCAACGGTGATTTGATTTGGGCAGCTTATGTTGAGCCTTGTGATTCTCTCTATGAGTGGATCATAACGTTAGGGAAAAACGTTGAAATCTTAGATCCATTGAAATTTAAAGAAGAATACCTCATGTATTGTGAAGAAAAATTGAGAAAAATAGCATAAGATTTTGGGCATGAATAATGCCTCTAAACCTTATTTCTTACTCTCTTTTCTACCGGCCGTCGCCTATTGGTATTTAGAGACTTACTACACGCTAGAAGTAGCCCTTTTAGGAGGGATTATTTTGGGTGTTGTGGAGATGTTGATTGAAAAAAAGTTTTCTGGTCATGTTCATACACTTTCAAAATTAAATCTATCACTCATTGTTATTCTTGGAGGTATTTCCCTTCTGGCCAAAGAGGGGCTCTTCTTCAAACTACAGCCGACATTTACCGGAGTGGCGATTTCAATCTTTCTTATGTTTAAGAAGATTAAAAATCAATCACTCATGCTTGAGATGCTGAAAGATATGAAACAAAAACCTCCACTTCCTGAAAACATTTACAAGGCCATGGAGTGGCATCTTAGTTTGTTTCTGTTAGCGTTTGCTTTTTTTATGGCGTGGATTGCTCTTAAAGAGTCTACTTCTATGTGGTTATTTTGGAAAACAGGTGGTTTTTATTTTGCCTTCGGTGGATTTATGGTTTTAGAGATGATCTATATTCAGTGGCTCTTACGGAGAAAAATAAGATGAGGATTTGTATTTTTTGTGGGGCCAGCTCAAGTTTAGATCCTAAAGTTCAGGTTGAAATAGAATCTATTATGTCGTTTTTTTCGACTCATGAGATTGAGTTAGTTTACGGCGGGGCAGGAATTGGCATCATGGGCTCACTTGCGAACGAATTGATTAATAGAGGTGGAAAAGTGACGGGAGTTATTCCTCGGCAATTGATGAAAAAAGAAATTGCACATGGTGGATTGAGTCAGCTCCATGTCGTTAAAGATATGCATGATAGAAAAAAAATGATGTATGATCTCTCTGATGCGTTTCTCATTTTCCCAGGCGGAATGGGAACCTTGGATGAGTTGTTTGAGATTCTTACTTGGAAACAACTAGGAATTCATCACAAGCCAATTGCTGTTTTAAATATAAATCATTATTTTGATCATTTACTCTCATTTTTAGATCATGCTGTAGAGAGAGGATTAATCAAATCCCAAGATAGAACTCTTCTTTTTGCTTCCGAAAAGTGGGAGTCCATTTGGTCTTATTTTCAGGAAAATTTAAAATGAAAATCGAACTCGTTCCCTATCATTTACAGAATAGAGCTGAAGCCGAAGAGATTTATTCTATTATACAAAAATATTATCAAAAATCTCCATGGCCTCCTACAGTTGAAAAAATAATGGCGGGTGGGGTGAAGTATTACAGGGCTTTTCATGAGAAGCAGCAAATAGGGATTTCTGGGATCGCCTTCAAAACACCCACTCTTGCAGAGACTGTTAAAACGACCATTTTTGAAGAATTTCAAGGAAAAAGTCTAGGTAAAATTCTTTCAAATGAAATCGAGCAGGAATGCAAAAGACTAGGAATCAAGAAAGTCATGACGACGATCTACCACTTCAACCATGCAATGATTTCAATCAAATTAAAACAGGGATACACGGTTGAAGGTTATCATCCTGATCATGAAGCTCCCGGATACCATGAGTATAGTTTGGGGAAAATCATCATATGAATCTCTGGAATTTTTTCGGAAAAAAACCAAAAGAATTCTTCTTGGAATTATCACCAATAGGCAGTCACTGGAGAGTTGTGACATGGAATTTTGATCTAGCTTCTCCACAAGAGAGACAGTGGACTGTTGAAATACAGGGTGCGAAATCAAGTATGATTTCTTGGAGAAAAAGCACAAAAAATGAAATCTTCTTTTTTGAGAAAGAAAAATTGATAACAAAGAGAAAAATCAACGCTCATGATGAGGATTTAAAAAGTTTGATGAACCTCTCCCTTCATTCAACTATTAAATATAGCTTGGAAAAGAATAGAGAATTCATGCTGTCACCTGTTTCTGGGGCTACGACTTTAGATTTTCAAAATGAGGCGAAGGCCTTGCAATGGATACAAGTCAGTTTTGGAACCTTAAAATTGGCCTTAGAGGGAATGAAAAAAGATAAAGATCTTATCCTCACAGGAGCTTTTTTTTCAGGAATTGTACCAGAAAGTGGAGAAGAAGTTTTAAGAGTGATCGCGTTTAATCTCGATATTTTTTACTACCTTAGACCTGATCAAAGTCTTCAGATAGTGGTCTTTAATGACAAGGATCTGGGCCACGGTAAGTCGAAGACGCCGACATTTCAGCAAATAATCAAAGTTACAAAACCACAATTCTATGATGAAATAACTAAGTTGATGTTGGAATTAGCAATAGCTGGAGAGATTTCTTGATAGGATTTTTCTTATTAGTCAGTATTTACTTCGCTTTTTCTTGGGGCTTACCTTGGCATAAACTGCCATCAATGATTTCTTTTTCTTATATCTTTGATCTATTGTTTGCTTTGGGAGTGTCCTTTTTCTTTAGGCTTCCTTGGTTGTTTAAGTGGCAGATTAATAAACAAGGACTGAAAGCACTTGCCGAAGGTTTATTGCTCGCCATCTCTTCTATCTTGGCAATATGGTATTTAGATATTGAGACTCCGTTTAGACTTGTTTCTGGTCTAGAGTGGCATCTTCTTCTTTTTGCTCCGATCCTTGAGGAGCTCGTTTTTAGACAAACGTTTCAAAGATTTTTAGTGACCCAGGTAGGTGGAAAGTACGTCACCAGTATGCTTGTCGCCTCTATCTTTGCATTCTCGCATCTCGTGGGCCTTAAGGTTCTACCAGTTGATTATGTGCCTTTTATAGGGTTCCAAGTTTTCTATACCTTCGTCTTGGGACTCATCTGTGGCCAGGCGATGCTTAGGTTTCACTCTGTCATTGCGCCAATTGTGATTCATTTTCTCTTTAACCTGACCTTTTATATTGCCCTGCAACTAGATATCATCTAAGTCTCATCTTTACTTAGGTACCTTCCGTTGCTAAATTGCAGCAATTATTTTAACCCCCAGTCTTAGACTTAATAACTAATGTTTTGAGGGACCTATGGAAAATACTAATACGACTTCTGTGAAAGTTGGCGAGCTCGAATTCCCCCCACGTAAAGTTTGGATGAAAACTTATGGCTGTCAGATGAACTATCATGACAGTGAAAGAATTATGTCTCATCTTTCTGGTTTGAACTTTACTAAAACGGAGGAACAGTCTGAAGCTGATCTTGTGATCTTTAACACATGTGCAGTGAGAGATTTGGCAAATCAGAAGTTCTATTCGCATCTAGGCGAAACAAAAAAACTTAAAACAAACCCAGAAGTAGATCCAGAAACAGGACTCAAGAAAAATGTCATCGTGGCCGCCGGGGGGTGTATCGCTCAAACCGAAGGGAAGGATCTCATTTCAAAATATAAGCAACTAGATTTTGCCTTTGGGACGGATGTCGTTGATAACATCGGTGAGATGGTTTACCGCGCTTATGCAGGAGAGAAAAAGTTTGCAGTTACTTCTTGGGATCGTTCTGACAATTATTCTATAGAGACTAAGATTACTCATGGCTCTCCCATGGCCTTTGTAAATATTATTAAAGGTTGTGACAAATTTTGTTCCTACTGTATCGTACCCTTTACTCGCGGAAGAGAAAAAAGCCGCCGCCTCGATGAAGTCGTTAAAGATGTTAGGCGCCTCGTTGAATTCTCTGGTGTCCAAGAGGTCATGCTTCTAGGCCAAAATGTGAATTCTTATGGAAAAGATAATGGAGAATCGCTGGCGCAATTAATTATGGAGCTTGAAAAAATCAATGGACTCGAGAGACTTCGTTATACGACCTCTCATCCCTATGATGTGACAGATGATCTCGTCGATGCCCACAGGAATGCTAAAAAACTAGCTAATCATTTGCATCTTCCGGTTCAGTCTGGCTCAAACACGGTTCTTCAAAGGATGCTTAGAGAATATACCATTGAGCACTACCTTGATCTTATCAAGAAAATGAGAACGGCAAATCCTGAAATGATCATTTCCACCGATATTATTGCTGGTTTTCCGAATGAAACAGAGGAAGAGCACGAGGCAACCATGAAGCTTCTGGATGATGCACAGTTTGATTTCATTTACGCCTATTCTTTTTCGGCCCGAAAAGGAACTAAAGCAGCGAGAATGAATGATGTCTTAAATGACGATATTCGTGGAAGACGCTTAAGGGAGATCCAGGAGAAACAATTAAAAATTCAGGCCAATATTCGTCAGGGTATGATTGGTAAAACCTATCGAGTTCTTGTTGAAGAAAAAGGACTTTCAAAGGGAGTCACTAAGTGGACTGGGCGGACGTCTTGTTACCGGCTCGTTCATTTTGAGCCTGAAACCCCAGAGAGTGATTACCAGTGGCATTGGGTCGATGTTGAAATCATTTCGGCAACTGCTTTATCGACTCAAGGGAAAATCATAAGGGATCTTGGGAAACTCACGTGAAGCATGTATTGTTTGTCCTTGCCTGGGTAAATTTTGGGTTGGGTATTGTGGGGGCCTTTCTTCCCATCATACCGACAACGCCTTTTCTTATTTTATCTGCTTATCTATTTTCAAAATCATCGCCAAAGTTTCATGCTTGGATACTTAATCTTCCTATTGCTGGTGATGGCATTAGAGATTGGCAAAAAAATAAAGTCATTCGAACAAGAGCGAAAGTTTTATGTGTTTCCATGATAAGTCTCTCCCTCATCTTGATTCATTTAAATCTCTCCATTCCAGGTGTTATTAAATACACTGTTTCTGCGATCCTCGTTTCGGTCGCAGGATTTGTAGTTACGAGAAAAAGTCATGCTTAGGTATTTGTTATGAGCAAATGGTTTATCATTCTTATGTTTCTGAGTACCGGTTGCAGCATGATGAGCTATCTTGCGGAGCAGGGAGTTGAACAAGTTAAGCTCCAGT
>JACCEB010320651.1_pt1 | contig 19750 bp, 20 predicted proteins | sample 7454761 | NCBI WGS metagenome assembly JACCEB01 (sample SAMN15323454, study PRJNA562643) | freshwater metagenome | isolation source: river surface water | place: USA:Blue River Watershed | collected 2017-08-18 | reverse complement strand
GTAGCCGATGTGGTCGGCTGCGGCCAGCGAAGGGATGGTGTCGCCAGCGGCAAATAAACAGCACGAAGCGTAACCGCGGTTCAGAGTGCCAAGGTTGTTGAAGTTCGGTGTCGGTGAGTTAATCAAATTGGCCGAGAAGAACTTGTACCAGTGCAGAATGTCTTCCATCTTGCTGGTAGTCTCGTCCTTGGCCAAAGCCATGGCCATCCGGATGTACGTGAACTGAGGCGTTTCATAGACCTTCTTCTCCACGCGGTTCTGGATGCCGTACTTGTAGATGATCTGTTTGACCTGGGGATGGGCCAGCTTCAGATCTTCCTTGTGATCGATCATCTTCTCGATCTCGTCGTATTCGGCGTCCGTGTAGCCCATCTCTTCCATGAGGCCCAAGGAGATCAGCTTCTTCTGGAGTGTCTTGATGGTGGGGATATTGCCATCGTAGATGTTCTTCCAATGCCAGATGGCGTAAAGACGACCAGCCATCAGGTTGGCGGGCCAGGTTTCCTTGGTAAGGAACTCTTTGACCAGTCCGAGCTGAAGGTCCTGAGAGGTCATCTCGGGTTCAGCTTTCTTAAAGAAGTCTTGTACTGCGGTGGACCAATCCAGGCGGCCCAACAGATCGTCAGCGATATCGGTCATCCAACGATTGATTTTCGAAGCGTCAGCAACTTCCACAAGACCGCTGCGCTTGATGACTTTCTCTAACATGGCACTCCAATTTTATCAGTAGTTGGTGGTAAAGGACATAGTATTCCGCCTCAAATTTTGCAGTCCTTGCTGCGTAAGGGAAACACCGAATTAATCTTTTACGGAAGCTTTTTCGGCGCTGATCTTGGCCTCAGTCTCCCGTTGGTAGCGTGTCAATTCCTCCAAGGCAGGCATCAGTTCAAGCAACAGTTTCTTGAAACCTTCAGCGATCCAGGGACGGCTTGGGTTAGAGACCACTACGATGAAGCCCTGCTTGGCTCCCTCCATGGCAAGGTGCTTCAAAGCTTCCATCAAGACGGGCTTCTCATTTACGATGCGCTTCTCGAGCGTTTGCTTGTAAAGAATGCTGCGATCGGCACAGACGCCTAGGTGCACGCTGAGGTCTGGTCTCAGAATGCTGTCTACCTCAGGATTCACAACGACCTGGCCGTAACCTATTTTAGCTAATTTGATTTCAAACATGAGAAAACCTCCAGACTACTTGCCTCAGACTTAAAAAGAAGAAAAAAAGAAGCTCCCCCACGGGAGTCTTCTTTACGAACGCCCGGGCTTACTTGCCCAGGAATTCGTCTCGTTCGTCGATGAAGCTTTCCAGTCGCTCGGCTTCTTCCTTGATTTTCTTCTCGAAGCCGGAGCTGATGAAGAAGCTGATGATGGAAGCCGCGTCGCTGATGCGGTTGACTGTATATTCAACCACCTTCTTGACCATCAGGCCGTCGATGGTGATCTGAAGACCGCCTTCCTCTGTCAAGTCGGTAGCCACGACACCCTTACGGTTCTTCAGCTCGCCCTTCTTAAAGAGGTTTTCGCCCTTCTTACCCATCTTCCCTGCGATAGCCTCCAAGGCGGACTTGACATCCGTCTTGAAGAAATTCATCATGTCGGCGTTGATGGTGACAGTGATGCCACCGCGGCTCTCGTCGTAGGCTTCTGGGACGCCGCCCAGACTCACCCAGCAGGACTTCTCGTTGACCCAGAAGTGCAGCTTGGGGTTGTAGGACTCTTTCTTGCCATAGACCAGGATGGTGCAACCTGGTTTGATGTCCGCTTTCTTGCCTTTGACTGAGCCAAAGTCACTAGGGACTTCATAGAAGGTCAGGTTCTTTTCAATGGCCCGGTAACGATTGCCATCGATGTCAAGAACGATGACGGTGCCTTGTGTGCCAAGGTCTTCAATCTTGACAAGAGCGCGGGAGCCATTCAGCTTGTGCATCCGAAAGTGGGTGTCCTTTTCGGATTGCAAGTCGAAGATGCTGTTGAAACGTGTGCGGTTCATGTTAATTTCCTTACAGTCCTAAGATAAAACTTGTACTAGATCGGACTAAGTCTTGGTACAACAAAGACATTTCTGTATGTGTCTTCAAGGTAAGTATATATCAGTGAAATCTTTTACAAACGTCTATCAGAAGAAAAGATCCCAGGAGGGATCTTCTCCAATGACCCCTAGGCCTTGGTTGGCCTAGGGGTCCATTATCTTTTGCTTACTCTTTTTCAGGAGCAGGTGCAAAAGGATTGGGCTCTTGGTTTTCAGCGTCAGACTCTGAAGCCTTCTAAAACTGGAAGTGGGGATTGGCGTACTTTGGGGTTGGACCCTGGGACGGCTGGTCGCGATTTTGGTAAACGCTAGTCTGTGGTCCTTGGCCAAAGTTGGAACCCGCCTGCGCACCACCCCAGGAGTTGTGTTGAGGACGCGGCATCGGTTGACCAGGGTTAAATGGCCGGAAACGAGCCCCATTGTTGTTCATCCCCCAAGGGCCATTTGGGAAGTTAGTTTGGTACGCGCCAACCGGACCAATGGGCCCTAAGTTTCCGTAGCTGCCTTGATTTCCCATCGAGTGCGTATTAGGGAGCATCATCTCGAAGTTGTGGATCTCGTCTTTGAGTACCGAAGTAAAGGCCAATGCTTCGCCCAAGGAAACGAACATGTGCTTGAACGCTTCGTCTTGCATGTGACGATCCAAAATGTCTAAAGCCGACTTCTTAGACTGATTAAAGTCAACGTCAGCGCTAAGCAAAGAAAGAACACTGATGGCCACGATAGCTTTGGTGGCTTCCTTAGTGTCGCCTGTGTCGAAAGCTTCAGCAAATTTCTTCTGATAGACGGAAATAAGGCTTGGCTTCTTTTCGATCCGATTGATAGCCGCGAGGTCCCACTTAGCACAAAGAGACTTCCAGATCATCTTCTGATGCATGGGGATGCCGATGGCACAACCAGTGTTTGCCAGGATGTTGTTGATGTCTTTATACAGTTCAATAAGTTTTTCCATGATAAACCTTTCAAAGTTTAAAGTCTTTGCCATGACTGACAAAGGCGATAGCAAAGTACTATCAATAAAAGTATATAGGAGAAAAAGTTCTTATAAACATGGGCTCCCTAGGACCCCCGTGGGTCCTAGGGAGTATCAGCCTTTTATTTAGTCGATGCTGTCAGCGATCAGCCGGGAGGTTTTGTCGCTTCCGGCTTGGTCTGGGTGGATGTCGTCGTTCATGGAGATATGTCCAAGCGAGCGCACATCAATGAAGAACGCGTTGAGAGATTCAGCAAGGGCCTTCTGGTCTGCGTCCCAAAGGGCCAATACAGAGTTTTGAGCAGGATCTGGTACGTTGATAACACCAACCACATAAACACGCTTCCCGGCGTCTTTAAGGGCCTTTACGGAGCTTCTAAGACAAGCGTTGACATCTTCACGTTTGGATCCCTTGACTTGGTCAGCCATACCGAACCGAAACACGTAAGCGTAAGCGTCTTCAGGTGGCTTGGGATGCTCCACACAACGCATGCCGTCTGCCGCAAGATTAAGACCCACCCAACGACCTTCGGCATAGGAAGTCATCCTCTCCACCGGTCGCACACCCAAGCTAGCGCCTGCGTAGAAGCCTCCGTTGGTGAGTGAATCTCCCAGGAAGGCCACGACCTTGGGAGGAGCGGGTGTCGTGGGAGTTGTTGAATTGTGAGACCCGCCACCACAAGCCACAACAGCGATACACAGGGCGAACAACGCCAGGAACCTTAGCAACCACCGCTGGTTGCTAGTGTTACGAAATGCATTCATTTACGCTTTCCTTAAAAAGTTTACCAGAGCTAGCGAGCCGATCCTTGTCTGACCAAGACAGCCCATATAAGTAACTTAAGAAAAACATGATGCAGCATAAGTCCCAGGGTCCCGAAGGACCCTGGGACTTACTTAGGTAGCGTCAGTACAAGTACTTAGCTAAGGTCCGATTAAGGACCAACTCATGGGAACAGAGGTTCCATGCCAGTCACGTTATGAGGACCAGACAGAGTCGTGAACCGAGGCACCTTGCGCAGCACTTCCTTCACGCCGCTGACGTAGACGCGGCCCATCACGGGGCACATCACTTCCAGCGAGTAGCGAGGTTGCACTTGCGTTTCGGCGAAGTACGAACCTTCACGGGTCATGTTGGCAGCCAGCACCAGTTCGGGCGACATGAACAGATGACCGAAGTTGAAGATGCAAGGCTCGTTAGCCGACTCTTGGCCAGGCATACGGAACGACATGAAGATCTGGTCGCGCACGCGGTAGTTCAGCGTGGTGGTCAGAACCATCTCGAAGTCGCCCAGGGTGCGCAGTTCACCTTCGGAGAAGATGTAGCGAGCGACCACGGGGTCAGCCAGCAGGTTCACTTGAGGAACAGGCAGGGTGCCGCCGGACTGGATGTCAGTACCAGCCTTGAACTGCGAGTCGGTGTACAGACGCGAAGCCATGTCACGCAGGTTCACCACGAAGGCGGCCTGGATGTCCTTTGCACGGTCGGACGACTTGATGCTGTCCACGACTTTGGTCAGGTCCAGAGTCTTCTCGGCGTACGCAGCCACCAAGTAGTACTGAGCCAGGCCCATCACGTCTGTAGGCTCGGCATCGGTGTCGCGCATGTCGACGTATGCCTTCAGCGTTTCAGCCGTTTCGATGATGTGATCGATCACTTCGTTCTCGATACGCACGCGGGTCAGAGCCACCAGGTTCTGCAGGTCTTGTGCGTCCTGGTCTTCCTGCTTGTGAGCTGGACGCTCAGCAGTGATTGGATCGCGGTAAGGCACCACGTAGTGGAAGTTGAAGCGACGTGTGTTGATACGGTCACCAGTCTGACGACGGTTCGCGTTCGTGCGGTAGCAGCGTGGATCCCAGCCCAGGTGTTCCAGGTTGGCGATGGCGTCGCGCACAGCCGTGAAGGTAGCGCCCGAAGTGATGGGTTCCAGCGTAGCGCCGTCAACCAGTTCCACCAGGGTGATGGTGGGACGGTTCACCTTGGCATTGCCGGTTTCCACGTTCACGGTGCCAGACACTTGGATGGACACCTTCACGCGCAGGTCGTTGTCGACAAGAACCTTCAGAGGACCAGCCAGAGCAGCGCCAGAAGCTTGGGTCAGGGTCTTGCCCAGGCCGATCTTCGTACGCATGTTCAGGATCACTTCTTGCTGGTCGCCTTGTTGGGCGCCGATGAAGTTCGAAGTCTTCAGACCAACGGTCGACAGCTTGATGATGTCGGTGTCGGACTTGATCCACATGGCTTCCAGCTTGCCGCCGGGTTCGATGGTGTCGCGTTGGTTCTGCGAGCCGGTGGCCAACAGAGCTGCGGTGGTGCTCAAAGAGAGCAGGTTCACGTCGGTGTCGTACTTGATAGGAGCGGTACGGACAGAACGGTTGCCCAGCAGACGGTCGTAGTGAGGAACCACTGCGGTGTCCACCAGCACTGCGGCGTTTTCAGCACGAGACACAGGAACGATCTGCGTTTCGAAGCGGTTCAGCACGGTTGGGTCAGCGAAGGCGCGTGCAGGGTTGCGGCGAGCAAACTTCGTGGCTTGGCCAGAGATGTCGTGGCTGGCGCCGTTGAACACTGTCAGGACGTTCAGGGCGATTTCGACGGTGGTCTGGTCGGGGTTGATGAAGACTGGAGGATACCAGGCCATCACGACGTCGGTCTGACGGGTGATCGCGGCATTGAAGCCCATCGAGAAAGCAACCGAGCGCTTGACATCGATGTTGTTGAAAGCTTCTTGACGCAGGGTCATGGACAGCGAACCACCGTTGGTAGGCATGGCCACGGCACCGTTGCCGCCGACGAAAGGCTTGAGGCTGTGTTCGCTTGCAGCATGGTGACCCACGGCCAGACCGTAACCGATCGTGGCGGCGGCTTCAGCACGCAGGCGCATTGCGGACAGTTGCTTGTCAGCCAGGGCGCGGTTTTCCACACGCAGAGTCGAGATCTGGCCTTGGCCGCTGCTTTCAGCAACTTGGTCAAAGTTCAGGTTGTCGACGATGGAGCGCACCATAGCGGAAGCGCGTTCACTCACGGAAGCAGCCAGCGCAGCGCTACCAGCGGATTCCGTACGGAAGGCCACGCCAGTTTCGCGGTCATCAGCCAGACCGGTAGTGTTGAGCGACGCAATAGCTGCGTCGATGGATGCGCCGAAGCTGGCAGGAGCCATTGCAGCGGCGGACTGTTGATTCAAGCCGAAAGATTTCACTTTTTCGTTCCTTCTAGAAGTACAAGGTTTGAGAGACAAACTGCGAATACAGTTCAGTCCCCCGGAGGGCATCTTCTCTCACCCGGGTTAGACACAACTCCAAACAATCTCTGTAAAAAGAGGCAGCATGTGCCTTTTTCTCCAGGAATTGTAGGAAGCCAGGCTTCACCCCGATCAGCAAGCTGGTTCCGGTCAGCACCAATTCATACGGTTTTTCGTATGGTTGGTTGTCCGGATATCCGTTAAGGTAAGCCAAGATCTCCTTTTTAAAGAGATCAGAGTTCACCATGGGTAGGATGTGGTACTCGAGCTCCGAAGAGTCCTTTGCATTTGCAAAGATTGTAGAAATAGTGGTGTCATCTACGACCTTGTTAACGTGCAGAGAGCCCCGAAGAGCATTTCCGATACCCCATGCAAACGCCATTTCACGGGGTGTCATGAATTCCCGGATAGCTTCATAAGCTCCGACAGCTGCAAGATCGGCGTTCGATGAGCTCACAGCATTCAGGAAATCTGGCGTGACAAAAGCCGCAGTGACGCGATCGAGACGCTCGGCTGGTTGTCGAGCCGGCTTCCCGGTGTTGATCTTATTATCCATAGTTGGACCCTTTATACAGACGGTGGTTCACTCTATCCATAAAAAACTGATGGACCTCTATTCTATAGCTTCTCAGAATTCCTCCTATCCTACAACAACGAACAAGCCATGCATGAGCCAAAACTTCTCCTTGCAAGATCATTGACGCTCCTCGTTCGTGAGAGTCTTCTCAAAAACCAAGGCGACAGCAGCGTCGAGTTGGTCCGAAATGTTTTGCAAGATATCAAAATTGCTGAGCACAGTCTCTCGATGAACGACGATAAGGCTTTGATACAGAGCCTGAAGACATTGGTCCTTTCCCTCTGCGACCATTCTCGTGACGATATTGACATCCTGGACTTGATCCAGCAGATCGAGATCATCACTGTATCCGATCCCAAGCTGATGGAGTCTTTAAAGCAATCGTTGACCGTGGAGTACAACGACTCGTCTTTGAAGAAGTCCATCGTGGCCATCCGTAAGAATCTGGAGAATCACTTCCGTGAGAAACAGATCTCTGAGCTTTTCAGGAAAGCTTCTGCCGACATCAACTTCAATCGTGACAAGATCGCGAATCTGTCGAACTACGTCCAGGAGTTCATGACGGTGTTGGAACCGCTGACGATGGACCGTAAGTCTTCCGACCCGGCCATCATGGGAACGTTGGACTTTGGTAACATCGAGCAGGTTCGTGAGATCTTTCAGGCCGCTCGTGAAGAAGCAGCAGGCGCCGGTCGCGTGTATCGTACTTTGGACAACGGCTTCAACGAGATGACACAAGGCGGGCTCCGTCCACAAGCGTCGATGTCGTTTGCGCTGCAGCACAACTACAAGACGGGCGACGCTCTTACCAAGTACTCGCAGGTCTTGCGTGCCAACACGCCTAAGACGGTCGATAAGACCAAGATACCTTGCCAGGTCCGTATCTCCTTCGAGGACGAGTTGCCTAACATTGTGAACTTCTTGTTCATGCAGATGAAGTACTCCGAGACAAAGGAGTACATCGATCTAAAGAAGTACTCTACTGAAGAGATGTCGGCCTACGTGGAGGAGAACCTCCAGAAGCTTGGTTGGCGATCCATCATTATCCGAGTCGACCCCACGGCTTGGACTTACAAGGATGTGTTCAATTACATCACGTCGTTGGAAGCCCAGGGCTATTCCGTAGAAGGGCTTTGGCTTGACTACATGGCTTTGTTGCCTACGACAGGATGCGTGCAAGGTAACGCCGGTGAGGCTGTCCGCGACATGCTTCGTCGGTTCCGCAACTTCTGTGCCGCTAAGGGAATGTTGTTTCACACACCGCATCAGGTCTCTACCGAGGCTAAGGCGCTGTTGCGTGGACAAGTCACGGACTCACAGTTCGTGAAGGAAGTGGCTGGCAAGGGTTATGCTGCCGGGTGCCGTCAGTTGGACCAGGAGCTTGACCTTGAGTATTACCATCACATCTTCAAGCACGGTGGTAACACCTACTTGGCTACTCAGCGTGGCAAGCACCGTTTGCCAACGAATATCCATGACGATAAGAAGTTCTACATAAGGCAGTTCCCCAACAACCTTATGCCCATTCCTGATGACGAGCCCGATGCTCCTATCCTCAGACGTGTTGGCGCCTCAAGCAAGACAGCAGATGGTGATGCCGATTTGACTTTGATCTAACATATGCAAACATACTCCTGGGACCTGCGGGTCCCAGGAGTATCATTCTTTAAGTTTCGGTTCCGCTGCCAGGCTTGCTAAGGTGTGGGTTAGTCTTGCGTCCTTTGACCTTTACCGCCTCCGTGAAGGAGTCGATGCTTTGTACTTGCAAGCCGTTGATAACCACAGACTTAAGGCCTGGGGGCTTCTGGTGCAAGACAATCAAGGCAGGAAACAACGAGACTTCCATCTGCTTGGCGTCAGGAGACGGGTTATAACAAAGACAGGCCCTCTTCCATCCTTCGGGTGTCAGAGACAAATCAAGGCGGTTAGGCGCCCTTCTGAGTCGATGGATGCTAAGAGCGGCGGCATGGCTGATGCACATGTCTGCCAGGTCTATCTGGTAAGCGGATGCCAAGCCGCGTGCGAGCTCAAAGAGTTCGGCTTTCTTCATGGCAGTTCCTTCTAAACATGGTAACCACCCTATTATACAAAAAAGAAAGACTTAACTCCAGGGAGCCGAAGCTCCCTGGAGATATGCATGGCTTTATTTCAGCGGATCTTGATTACCGGGTTGATCGACTGCCGACCTTGTGAATTATTGCTAGGCACCTGACGGTTTTCCTTACGAGACACAGGTGCAGCGTAGCCGGGGGTGCGTATTTCCGTGTTGTTGTAAATCAGACCCGAGGTTTCACGGCGTTCCTGCACCGCTGGCGTCGGAGCGGGACGCGTAGGGCGCTCTACCTTCACAGCCGCAGGTCCAAAGCTAGCTTCTTCAAAGACTTGGCGGGCTTCTTGCGGCTTCTTGCGCTCGAGAGCGGCATCGACCAAAGAACCCAGATAGTCTTCACGCTTCGTGGCTTTTGTCACGACTGCGGCCGCTTTAGCCGATGGCTTGGCGGTTGGTTTGCTGTTCTTGCCTTTTGCTGGCTTAGCAGCTGCCTGCTTGACGTTCTGCGCTTTTGCCTTAGGCTTGCTGAAGCTCTTGGCTGGGGCAGCTGGTTTGGTTGGCGATGCCTTTTCCTTGGCCGCTGCTTCTTTCATGGCGGCAGACGGGGAGACTTTGGTTGACTCTTTAGTCATGGTTAGGACCTCTTTCGGTAAACGGTTTGATTGACGTTAGATCCGTTCTTGCCTGGGAAGACCCTTAGAGTGGGCTGAAACCACTCGGGACCAGAAACGAAGCTATCGATATCAGGAGCATAAGTATCGCCTTCCACATGTATGTTGTTCCTGGTAACGTACAAGGTGTTGATAAGGGGTAAGGCCATTTCGTAGATCCGGCTTCCTCCTATGAAGAACACGCTGTTGTAGGCTTCCACCAGAGGCTTGACCTGATTAGGGTGGATCAACATGATCGCACTCGGCTCAGGGAAGACATCCGGATGGCTAGACGACACAACGGCATTTTGACGACCTGGTAAGGGTTTGCATCCAAGGCTTTCCCAGGTCTTCCGTCCCATGATCAACAAAGAGCCCATGGTGATCTCCCGGAAGTACGGCAGATCATTCTCGAGCTCTTCTGGGATCTTGTTGTTTCTCCCGATGACGCCATTCTTAGATTGGTTCCAGATGGCGGCGATTTGTTTTTGCGAGGAGTTCATACAAAGGTAAGTGTCGGATGAAACAAGTTAGCGGGACTTTCTCCCATCTCTTCTCACTCCATCCTCCGGTTCAATTATTTTTAGATAGGTGGCCTTATTTGGCCTTAAAACGCAAAAGAATGTCGAACACGTCGGTGGCTTCCTGAATCTCGTAGTACCGGTAAGTGCTTTCGATCATGGCAGACAGCAACAGTTCGTTGAGGGTAGCAATCTTGCATTGCAGCTCTTGGAACACCTGGGTAAACTTATCTAACAGCAGCAAGGGATCTTCTTCCTCAGGGGCGTGCTTGTTCAGCAGCGGTGCCAACGACAGTGCTAAAATAAGCAGCAGCTCCTTTTCGGGCAGCTTCCAATAAGGGCCCTCGGCCTTAGGTCCTCCTGCCTCAAGTCGCTTAATGAAGTCTTCGTCGATCAGTGTTTTTAAGCTCTTCTTCAACAAAGGAACTTTCTCGGCGCCATCTGTGGTAGCTTCCCCGGTGTACTCGGCCAAGGCTTCAAACAAAGACCTTTCCTCGCCTTCCGTGGGCCTGGTATCCAAGTTCAGAAGTCCCACCAAGAAACTGACCTGATCAACGATCGAAAGCTTTTTGGCGGTTTCCTCGCTCTCGTACCAAACGAGGCGGTCGGTAAGATCCTTAAAGAAGATCTCAGGATGAGCAAGGTATCGGCGGTTAAGACGATCCAGGGTGCGCTGGGCGGAAACCAGCGGCACGGAGGGGCGGCCGGCTTGCAGCTTCTTGTTTACCTCATCAGCAACAGCAAGCATGCGCTTGTTAAAGACTTCCTTGTTCTGACCTTTCCAAAGGTAGCTCAACGGGTCATTGAAGACTTGGTTGACCATCTCTGGGGAATACGAGTCAAGAAAAGTCTTGATGCCGGACCGAACCTTATTAAAGATCTCCCGGGCCTGACGCGTGTGTTGTAGACTATGCATATTACTCCCATTGAACGTTTGCTTGTGGAGCTCTCTTCAGGAAAGCAAAGACACTGACATGATCGCGACCATCAGACCCTTTAGGGATGGGGCCAGGGATCTCTCCCATTGAAGGTATGTTTTTTACCTAAACACTCCTCCTGGTCTTTGTGGGACCAGGAGGTTGTGCTTACTTAGCCTGAGGTTTTCGTTTGATTGCCAATCCGATATCCTTTCAATTTAAGATGTTAACTGGCCTTCTTAGCCTTTACCTTCACTCGGCTGGCAGGACTGTGGGCAGCGGCTCTGGCTTTTTCGTCGGCCATCACCAGGTCGTAAAGCTTGTTTACAAGATCTCCGCACTGGTCGTAGAAGAAGTTGAAATTTTCAATAGCCGACGCAATGCCAATATTGAAGTTCCAAAGAAAATCAACGGCGTTGTATTGTTCACGGGCCAGACGTTGCTCAAAACTCTGGGTCAGACCAATCCCAACCTTTGTTTGTCTTGTCAAGCTTCCGAAACACCTGTCGTTGTAGAACGATGCCACGGAACGGGTCTCTTTCATTTTCTTCACCAGATTCAAGGTGCCGATCATGGCAACAGGTTCTGAGCAAGCCGAAGTAAAACCTGGCGACCATTCCAGAGAAGAAAACGTTTCCAAAGCACTCGTGTAGTCTTCAACGGTCTTCAACACTTCAGGCCGGGCGCTGGTATACGACTTACCGTGGGCTTTATAGATTGCAAAAGCTTGACTAATAAGTGATGAGCTGAAACAATTGGCGGCGTCGATGACGCTAACAAGGAAAGTTCCATTATTGGACATCATGACAATCTTGTTGGCTGTCGAGTACCCCAGTCCAATAGCCTTTGCTTTTTCGCCAAGATCTTTGTTGACGTCAAAACCACCTTCATAGATGGCTGCCCCCACGCGGTGAAGCTTGGTCAGAAAGCCTGCTTCCTTTTCGGCCTTTGTTGGTGGGCCAAAAGAACGGGTGCTTCGTTGCGTCAGCTTGAGGAATTTTTGAACTGAGGTTTTTTCCGAGGTGAACGGAAACAAGACGCCACCCTGGATATTAAGATTTTTTGTGGCGTTGATTGGTAAGAAGTTATTCATGGCGATTTCCTTAAAGAATTGAGAATATTACAAGAGGACTATTCCTCAAGTAAAGTATATACGTGCTAATAAAACTAGAAGCCTCCTGATCCCTGGCGGGATCAGGAGGTCTTAGCTTACTTAGCGACAGGGTAGTCGATGCGCTCGTGATGGTTGTAGTTCACGATGGTGATGTCTTCTGGTTCGAAGGCAAACAAGTCCTTCTTGTCCTTAGGGAACAAGACGGTAGCGCGCTGGAGAGGCGTGCGCACCAGTTGAACAGCCACCTTTTCCTTTTGGTTGGCATAGATGTGTGTATCGCAGGACACGATGGAGAACTTGCCCGGCGTCATGTCCAGACAGTGAGCCATCATCATGGTCAGGATGCTGTACTGGGCGATGTTGTACGGCCGACCCACAGGTACGTCGCTGCTGCTCATGTAAAGCATGCAGTTTAGTTCCTTGTTACCTTCGTCGTCATCCGTCACCATGAACTGAAAGAACGTGTGACATGGCGCAAGAGCGGCATAGCCGTTGATGACGCACAGCTCGGGCGAAAGTGACTCAGGACCGATCAGGCCAGGGTGGTGGGCGGTGATGCGGTGTCGGGAGCTGTAGGGCTGTTCCTTGATTTGCTTCATGACCATGGCCAGCTGGTCGATGCCTTGTCCGAGGTAATGTCCCAAAGCAAAGCGTTCCCAGTCTTCCTTGGTGTTCTTCAGTTCACCAGAGGACAAAGCCACTTGGGTCATAAAGGCATCCTTCAGCTTGGCGGTCACATCGGACGGGATGTCGTCGATGGACTTCACCCAATGCTGAGGTTGGTTACCTACGCGAGGGAAGTTACGCCAGAGTGCACCGTAGATCGGACCCACGGAACCAACTAAGGGCCTCAGTGTCTTTTCCAGGTGATCCCGATGGCCCTTCAAGTCTTCATCTGTTGGCGGGTTAGGTTGCCCAGCAAAATGGTTCTTGATGAAAGCCAGTTCGTCTTGGATGACTTCGTTGATGTTTTCTTCTTTGACGGCCCATTTACCCCAGAAGGCTTCTCTCAGACCCTCGACTGTGGTGGCGCCGCGAATGAACCCGATCAGCTCCTTGCACATGTTCTTGGTAAAGATCTGGCGAGTAGTCACCAGAGGCACACCTTCCCTGAGATCATAGGTCTCAAAAGCACCGAATTGGCGATAACGCCCAGTGCCAGTGCGGTCGCCGTACAGCTTGCCTGTTTCGTTTACGGACTTGAGTGTTTCCAGGTATGGCTTCATTGTTGTCTTTCAAAAATCACGGAGAAGGAAGGAGAGGAGCTTTTCACTTACTTCGTCTTCCTGGGAGTTGGCGTCGATAGCAGCAAAGCTGCCCAACACTCCTTCGGAAGGAGTCCACTCGACGAGACGAGCGTAAGTCTCAACCACCGAAGCTCGGTAGCTGGCGCCGGAAGCATCGAAGCGATCCCCGGTATCGCCTGCGTCCTTGCTGGCCTTGTTGGCTGCGCGACGACGCTCTAGGGTTTCAGGGCTGATGGTAAGGATAACCTGTCGGACGCAGATGCTTTCATGGAAAGACAGCATGCTAGCAGCCATCTCTATCATCAATCGACGTTTCTCAACGTTGATTTCCTTGGCGATCTGATAAGCAAACAAAGAGTCAGACCAGCGATCAAGGATTACCGTGAAGCCTTCTTCAACGAGTTCTTCGATGTAAGACTTTGACGCAACCAAAGCCAGAAGGTACGCAAGGTACTGTTCTTCGAGGCTGTCGGCTTCGTTTCTTGCGACGTCGCGGAGCTTTTCCCCGAGTGGTGATCCACCAGGAGCCCGTACGACGATGGGCTTATGACCGAGTGTGGTGAGCTGCTGCTCGACGAGTTTTGCATTGGTTGACTTTCCGGTGTAGTCAGGGCCTTCAATGATAAGGATGTCTGGGCGCATAAGGAATGGTGAGGGATGTTGATAGACACTGAATCAGAAACAGAAATAAAAAAAGATACTTCCCCTCCAGTCCTTGACGGGACTGGAGGGTGGTGTCGTTAAAGGTAAGGGAGCCAGTCGTCTACAAACATGCATCTTGGCAGGCCTTTGAACATAGGAGCGATCTGTTCATGCTTATAGCCCGCCAAGCCTGTACCAATAGGCGTCACATAGAACTGAAGGTCCGATGAAAGAACAAAGCGCCTAAAGTCTTCCACGTAGGTTTCAATGACCTCCAACGAAAGTACCCGAAGGAAACCATCCTTTGTCGGGATGGCGTAAGAGTTTCCTTGAAGACCCACGCCTTGACCATAGATGGCACCATGTCTCCTTACAGCTTCTAGCGCCGCTCCTTTTCCGTGTTTTCCAAAAAGATTGCTCCCAAACACAAAGATGGGCGCAGTCATATCGTCTTACTATTACGGTAGTCCCGGACGTCCTGTACCAGCTTAGCGCAATAGGTCTCGCCTATGTCCATGAAGGACTGAGGTGACAACAGACCCATGTCTACTTGAAGCTGAATGAACGCAAGACATCGGAAGAAGTACTCGATCCTGAAGTTAGTCTTAGACGTGGAGTCCTTGATCAAGGCTTCTAGGAAGTTAAACCCTTGCTCCTCCATGACACCGTTGACGACTCGCCCGATCCGAAGGTCAGCGATGTCTTCGAGTAGCTTCAGAAAAGGTTCGATATCTTTGTCATGGGCTCTCCCGAAGTTGTAGCCATCGCTAGTGACCTTCTCCAACTCCCGTACCGTCATGGAGATAGCTGTAGCGCCGAAGGCCTGGGGACTCAGTGGCAACGACAGATTCAGCTTCGTGGCTGTGGCGTAGGCATTTAGCGTGATGTAGATATCAGCGTGTTGTTGGAAGTGGTCCTGTTTCTTCAGCAAAGTCTTCTTAGTCGGGGCCGTGGAGATGGCCTTAGTGAGCATATCTCTAGGGATCGTCACGGATGTCTTGTACAGAGCAGAATGCAGGTTCGTCATATTTCATGTTCCTTTAGAGAGATCTTGTCTACCGGATAGTGTTAAGACATAAAAAAGAAAAGCCCTGTAAGGCTTCTCTTCATTTCAGGCCAAGGCCTGCATGCGCGATGTCCACTCAGGATTGGCCTTCAACGTGGTCATAGTCTTGTTGCGGTCATGGACCTTGCCGAAGTGTTCATCCGCGAAGTCGATGCTGCGCATCAAGAAGTTCACCAGAGCGCTCTTCATGGCCTTCTTACCCACGTAACGAACAGCGAAGCGATCAGCCTCGATCTCGTCATCGTTGCCGGTATGACCCTGGCGTTCCACATGGCCCAGCTTGATGTGAGCGGCTTCGTGCCACAACAAGCCCGTGACTTCTTCCACAGCCAGTGCGTCAGCAAACGCCATGTCGAAGAAGATAAGGTCCATGCCTTCCTTTACAGGAGCATCCTTAAAGGCTTCACCCATAGCAGCCAGGGCCATGGCGATGCCATCCCAGTTAGCGCCTACCAGACGAGCCGCAGCAAAGCCCGTACCACTCGCAGCCGAAGCAAGCAGGAGCTTGCGACCTTCCTCAGTCTCTGCCTCACGGTGGTCAAAGGCCAAGACGTATTGCCCAAGCCAGTTAACGAAGTGCAGGCCTTTTTCGATATTCAACATAGCAAATCCTTTCAGTGTTAAGAGAATGTGAGGGATGTTCCTCAAGGTAAGTATATATCAGTGAAATCGTTTACAAGCACGAACCGACTTGGTTTCGGATAGGTGGTTTATGGGTGTAAAATTCACTTGATTTCACCCGAGTTTTACCCCTGGTTTTAGGGTGTTTTCACAGGGTTTATGCAAAGAAATATTTTTGTTTTATTATATTTGAAGAATATCCAGGGGTATCCTTGTATCTTCTTTACGGACGCACACCTACTACGTGGTGCGCTTATATAGAAATGTAACAAACCACCATGCTACACCATGCTAAAATGGACGCGCCCAGCGTGGCCATTTTTAAGCCATCCGGAAGGGTCGTAAGCGGGTATATTTCAGACCCTTTCTGAATACCCCACCCTGACCCATGCTCGGGCAAAATTTTAGAGATAGCACATATCTTAGCTGGTTGGTAGCTGAAAATGCACTTGGAAAGGCAAAAGAAAAAAGCGACGTACTGCGTGATACCCCCTACAGACTCTTTAGGGAGTCTGTAGGGTTTGGTGGTACGTTGCTGAGGCAGGAGAGGGGGAACGTCACTGTGGACTGCTATAGACCGTCTAAGAGCCTTACAGACGCCTCTTAGAAGGGTGTTGGCACGAGAGACTGAGGAATCATTGAAGATCTTAGACCTTTTATACCTAACCCTCCGGAGGAGAAGCCACAAACGTCGTAGACAAGACACCCCCAAACCCCCTCACGCCGGCGGCACGCCATCCCGGCCGGGCGGGCCAGGCTTAGACTGGCGAATCCTCGATTGGCACATGGACGTATGGAATGCCTCGCGGATAACGCTTGAGTACGCAGTAACCGTCTTTACGACAGTCTTCTACCTGGAAGCCATTGGTTCGATACCAATCTAGGAGCTTGACGTCGTGAGATGCGCAATAAAGCATCACGTACTCACAGCCTTGCTCGTCGTTGATGGCGTCTACCTCGTCTAGCAAGGCTTTGCCGATGCCCTGACATCGATAGGCAGGATGCACCAGGATAAGTTCGATCTTGGTGACTTTGCCGTAGAAGGTGCTTAGGCAAGCGCCTAATAGCTTACCTTCGTCCCAGTACCCCAGGGCCAGTCTACCGTCTTCGCAGTATTGTTGAAGTACTGCGCCGGAGTGGATAGGGACCATGGGTCGGATGTCGGGGCTGTCTACGGATGCTCTAAGAGCAGCGTAAGCCTCGGCATGGTCTGGTGTGAGCGGATCTATGCAATGTTTCGTGATGACTCCTTTAGGGATCAAGAATAAAGACGTAGGCCGTCTCAATAGAAGTATATGTCGGTCAAACATTTCACAAACCCTCTTGGCCCGCTAAGGCCAAGAGGGATGTGGTGTTGTTTACCAATCAAACATGGTAAGACCCTTGCGAGTCCTAGGCAAGCTAGCAAACGAGCTTTCGATCTCGTCTTCAAGCGCTTCTTCATCTACACCGTCAGACTCGATGCCCAACAGCTTATCGACCATGGCCTTAGACCACTCCATGATCTCCTTAGACCTAGTAGAGACGTTAGGCACCTCTCCTGTGTCTAGTTCATACCGGAAGATTTTCACTGGGTTCTTTTGACCAAGCCGATCCACACGGGACACAGTCTGCTGGTAGATGTGGTCGCGGTACGGAGTGTTCAGAAGAACTACGGTATCGCAAGAGATCAAAGGCACGGCCGTGGACAAGGACTTATATGTCGCCACGATAGGATTGAGATCAGGATCCTTCTCGACCTTATCCAGGATGTCGTTGAGATCTTTGTTGGTCTCCCCATACACCAAAGCTGGCTTAAGCTTATGCTTCCTCAGCATCTGCTCGGCCGTCTTCAGTACTTGGACGTAGTCCGTAAACATCACGACCTTGGACTGAGACATCCGGAAGATATCTAACACATCCCACTCATCTCCGTTCATGTCCAGCTCAGCGCAGAACACCTTACCATTATCGATGTGTTCGACGATAGCTTGGTTACAGGCGACTCGTTCCTGTCCGAGGATACGCCCTAAGGCTTCTCCTTGGATCTTCAGGGTGACGTACTTATAAACCGACTTAGCTTCCCTGAACAGTTCTTTGTCCTTTGAGGATAAGGCCGGTATGATCACCTTGCGTTCGTATAGGTTAGAAGCTTTGGTTTCTTCCCTGACCTTGCGCAGATCTTTGGTATGCCTTATCTTGTCTACCAGAACCAGGTACTCCTTAAAGTCCTCGTGGTCGCGCTTGGTATACAGAGTAGCCTCAAACCGTTTCAGGATGTCCTGGTACTGCTTGACGTAGTCTTCCATGTGCTCCGCGTAGTAAGCCACACGCTCACGCACAAAAGCTTCCATGCTGCGCTTGATCTCAGGCAAAGTAAAGCGTGCGCCGCTAGGCACACTGACCTTCACATCAAACACCGTAACCTTGTTCTTGACCACCTCAGCTTTGTCCACCTTGTGCATCATGCGCCCTATTCGTGAAGACAACACCTCGATCGCCGCGTTACCAGAAGCTCCGAAGATTTTCTTAAAGCCGTCCTCCTCCTTCTTACCGAAGGAAGGATCCGTAGCCAGAAGGAACGGTATCACTTCTCTCCCTAGTGCCTTAAAGGGAGTGCCGCTCATGAACAGGATGTCCTGGCTCCCGCTCATCTTGCAGATCTCGATCAACATCTGTGTTCTGCCGGAGGTCAGTTCGTTGAAGTTGTGGCACTCGTCCACGATGATCCCCACATTCCTTCCGTGGCATACCTTCTTGATAAATGGTAAGGCAAACTTCAGGTTATCGTGGCTAAACACGTAATGTGTCTTGCCTGTCTCGAAGTTAGCCGGATAGACATAGATGTCCGTCTTAGTCATCTTGGTTTTCAGCGTATCCTTCCAAACCTGGTCCAGGGCATTAGAAGGAGAAAACACCAACACCACCTCTTTCTTCAACATGGCCTGCAACGCCAGACTCATGTAGGTCTTCCCTGTCCCAGGGGGACTAGCCAGGATATAGCCCTTCAGTCCGTACTGTTGCGTCTTTTGGTCGTAGGCCCTAAAGAACTCTTCCTGGTTAGGTAAAGGAGCAAGCCCCATCCGTTTCAGTTCCTTCCGATCCAACCGAGAAGGATATTCCACCAAGGTCCTGCCGATCAACGGAGTCTTCTCCATTTCAAGGACCAACTTACCCACCACGTCCTTACGGTAATAAGGCGTAGGGTTCTCTTCCATGATCTTTAGCAGACGGTAGAAGTCATAAGCAAAGAACAGACTCACCCGAAACGTGTAAGAAGTCACCCCAGAAAGCATCCCCACCTGGAATCTCGTGGTACTGAAGATCCTTCGCATCTCGCCAAGAAAAGGTTTCGTGTGAAACCCACCGAACAGAACGTAACGATCCGCTTGTTCAACCTTGACATTCTGAATGATGGCATTTAGCCAGTATGAGCTCATGGGTATCCCCGAGGTGTTGTGTTGTGAGATCAGGCTCTGAAGAGCCTCTATGATAGCTTCCTGTCCCTTGTATGCTTGAAGCTAGCAGACTACGTCTGAGAATGTAATTGCCATTTGACTTGTTCTATACCCTGTTTCTTTTCTATTTTATTATAATGTTTTAATTATTTATTCCTCAATCCTTATCAAACCAAGGAAACACATAGGATCTCCCATGGACCCACAAGGGACCCATGGAAGAAAGACACGAACACATTAGCGTTTCACTGGGAACAAGATCATCCAGGGTTGCACATAGAGAGAAGCCAACAATGGACCGAAGGGACCGCTGGCTTTCAGTTGGTCATTCAGGTCATCCAAAACAAAGGATGCCAACAGACGGAACCCCATGAAAGAATCAGTCATTGAAAAACCTCTGGTACTTGGGCATGCGAGTAAGAAGTACGTCTGAGACATGATAGACGTTGATGTCATACATCGAGCGTCCTCCATATCGACTATCTGGCGCACGGGACTTTGGCAGATGTTCTTCCACGTTATCGAACCATACATTAGGATCGCAGTTCTTCGTCACCTTACAGGCCTGACGGGCTTGCTTGACATGACTGACACCACCGTTGTAACTGGAATCCACAAAAGCTAACCGCTGAAAGGGATCCAACCCGGGCTCGTATTGCTTTTCGAGGTC
>JACCEB012161098.1_pt1 | contig 19751 bp, 12 predicted proteins | sample 7454761 | NCBI WGS metagenome assembly JACCEB01 (sample SAMN15323454, study PRJNA562643) | freshwater metagenome | isolation source: river surface water | place: USA:Blue River Watershed | collected 2017-08-18 | reverse complement strand
GACAACATCACCGTCGTCCCGGCCCGGGAGATTCCCACGCTCGTCGCGGAGTTGAAGACGGGAAACGTGCTGCGGGCGTGAGGGTGGCGGGAGGCAGGAGCGGGACGCTCCCGCTACGCGGCGGAAAGCGTGGGGGCGCCGGCCGGCGGGGGGGAAAGAAAACGGGCGGGCCTGGAGGGCCCGCCCGGTGAGGAGTGGTGGAGAAAAGAACGTTACCAGCTGAAGGTGTTGGTGAGGATGAACTGGCGCGGATCCTGGTAGCGGTAGGTGATCGGAACGAGGGTGCGCGGGTGGGTGTTGTTGACGACGAGTTCGCGCTGGTCGGTGACGTTGTTGACGTTGAGCTGGATGTTCCAGCGGACCTTCCGGTTGGGGAGGGTGCGGCTGTAGCTGAGCTGGAAGTCGTAGACCTCCTGGTCGGCGGCCTCGACGGTGGTGACGCGGTCGATGGTGCGGCCGTTCCACGTATCCGTGAAGTCGCTACCGGGGGTGATGGTGTAGTCGGTGCGGGCGCCGGCGATGCGGCCCATGCGGACGCGGACGCCCGCGCCGACGGAGAGGCCCTTGAGCATGCCCTCGCGGAAATCGTAGCGCGTGCGGAGGTTGGCGTTGTGCAGCGGGTCGCCGACGAAGCGTTTGCCTTCGAAGACGAACGGGTTGTCGAAGAACTGCTGCTCGGCGTCGGCGATGGCTTCGTTGACGGAGTCGGTGTTCACCGTGAAGTCGCCGGTGGTGTTGATGACGGCGGGGGTGTTGAAGTCGGTGAAGCTCGGCGCGCGCTGCGGGCGGGGCTGGTTGATGTTCTGGGTGATGGAGAGGTCGCGATACTTGAGCCAGTAGGGCTTGTGGTGGTCGATGTAGGCGCGCCACTCGCGGGCCATGTTGGAGCGGACGCTCTTGTTCTTGGAGTAGTTGAGGGAGATGGACCAGCCGGGGAGGGGTTGGCCGACGATCTCGAGTTCGTAGCCCTTGCTCTCGGAGTCCTGGGTGTAGCCCTGGACCTGGTTGATGATCTCGCCCTGGCGGCGGGCGAAGGCGGTCTCTTCGGCGTTGAGGACGGTGGAGTTGGCGAGGGCGTTCCAGATGTTGATGACGTTGCCGCGCTGGAAGCCGGAGAAGCCGAACTCGTTTTTCGAGACGGTGTGATACTTCGTGCCGGTGACGAAGAGGCGGTTCTGGAGGAGGCTGAGCTTGAGGCCGTAGTCCTCGGTGTCGCCGGAGGGCGAGGGCGTGATCGTGGCCTGGCTGGTTTCGCGCGGGTTGCTCGGCGTGATGTAGTTGGTGCCGGGCGTGCTCAGGCTGTTGGAGGTGTTGTAGAAGGCGGAGAGCCACCTGGTGACGTGGACGACGCCGCCGAGGGTGCGGGTCTGGCCGGTGAAGACGGTGCGGGGGGAGGTCCGGGGATCCTGCGGGAGCCAGATGCCGGTGTTGGGGGCGATGGATTCGGCGGCGGGATCGCGGCGGGCGACGCCGACCCAGTTCTCGAGGCGGTCCTTGCGGTAGCCGAAGGTGCCGACGACGCGGTTCTTCAGCAGGTAGAGCTGGGAAACGCCCATGTAGGCGGAGGTCTCACGGTCGACGTAGCCGATGTTGCCCTGGGCCCGGTTGATCTCGTGCATGTAAAGATTGGATACGGTGCCCGTAGCGGCGTCGCGGTAGGGCACGGGGCCGGAGAGGTTGGCGGGGCGGGGGATGCGGAAGTCGGGGTTGAAGGTGTCGGAAAGGTCGCGGAGGTAGTGGCGGTAGTAGACCATGTTGGCGCCGTTTTCCGGGGTGGGGTTGAAGGCGCCGCCGCTGGTGACGGAGGGGCCCTTGAGCCAGTATTGCTGGAGGATCTCGCTGCGGGATTTGGTCTGCGCCATCTCGCCGAGGCCGGCGAGGCGGAGGGTGGCGAGATCGCGGTAGCCCTTCTCGAAGGAGAGGGTGGTGCGGGCCTGGCTGACGCGGGAGCTGGAGATGCGGTGATCGGGCGACACGTCGTAGTAGTAGAGCTGGTCGGCGGGACGGAGGGTGCCATCGGGCCGGTAGCGGTTGGTGTCGGCGGCGACGCCGTAGTGATTCCACGAGGCGAGATTGTGGGTGTCGGTCGTGGAGGTCTGGCGGTTGAAGGCGAGTTCGAGATTCAGTTCACGGGTGAGCTCGCGGGTGATGAAGGCGGAGCCGTTGTTCACCTTGAAGCCGCCGTAGGCCCAGTTGGCTTCGGGCGTGGCGTCGGGGTTGGCGCGGCCCATCGCGAAGTCGTTGGCGAGGAGGCTGCCGGTGGGGGATTCGGAGTAGGTGAACTGGCGGAAGTTGACGGCGCCGGGGAAGGAGGGGCTGACGACGACCCAGTCGCCGCCGGAGCGTTCGAGGACGCCGGTGAGGCTGGTGGCGCCGGTGTCGCGAAGGGGCGTGCCGGGCGTGCCGACGGTGCCGGGGGTGAAGGCGGAGCCGGGTGTCCAGGTGGCGGGGAAGTTGTTGAAGATCGGTTGTCCGGACGCGTTCCACGTGGAGAGGAAATCATTGCCGAAGAACGGGCGGGGAACGAAGCGGTTGATCAGGCCGCGTTCGAATTCGGCGCGGACGGTGGTTTTCCGGTCGGGCTGCCATTTGGCGGCGAGGAAGAAGCGGTCCTGGTCGTTGTGGCCGGAGGCGCGCCAGGAGGATTCGCGGGCGCGGAGGCCGACGGCGCGGACGGCGAGCTGGTTGCGGAGGGCGACGACGTTGGCGTCGGCGATCCAGCGTTCGCCGCCCCAGGAGTCGAGGCGGTTGGAGACGCTGAAGGCGTTGCGGTTGGTCATCGCCTGCTTGCTGGAGACGTTGATGCGGCCGGCGGGGGAGCCGAAGCCGTAGAGGATGGAGTTGGGACCGCGGGAGAACTCGATGCGGTCGGTCATGTAGGTGTCGATCTCGCCGGGGGCGCCGAAGAAATTGAGGGAGCGGCCGCCGCCGGGGAGGCCGCGGATGCGGATGGAGCGGATGCCGTCGTTGTAGCCGTCGCCGACCGGGCCGGCGGCGCGGGCATCGTCGGTCTCCACGCGGGTGCCGACGCCGTATTCGGTGGCGTCGACGATGTTGGTGGCGGCGATGTCGGAGAGGAATTCGGCCGTCATCGGGCTGATGGCGGCGGCGATGTCCTTGAGGTTGGAGCGGAGGCGGGAGCCGGCGAGGGTGTCCTGGCCGACGTATCCGATGTCCTGTGACGCCGTGACCTCGAACGGCGAGAGCGTGATGGTCGAGGCGGCGGGATTGGTGGCCGCGGAGGCGGCCGGCGGGGGGACGGTCTGGGCATGGGCGCCGGAGAGCAGGGCGGCGCAGAGGGCGAGGGTGAGCGCGGGGGAGGGTTGGGTTGGGCGCATGGGAGGGTTCGGTCGGGTGGGTAGAATCGGATTCAGGCGGTGCAGGGGAAACGCGATCCCGGCAAGCCGCGCGGGAGACGGGCGGCCGCGGGGAGCGGCAGACGATCAGAAGTTGACGGTGGCGGAGAGGCGGTAGGTGCGGCCGGTCTGCCAGACGGCGCCGTAGAAGTCATCGTCATCGGCGAGGTTGGCAACGTTGAGCTGGAAGCCGGTGTTGTAGCGGCCGAGCTTGAGGCGGTAGCCGGCGTTGAAGTCGTAGAGGTAGCGCGAGGGGACGAGACGGCGGTCGACGGTGATGTCGCCGGTGGCGGTGGAGACGCTGATGAGTTCGGCTTCGCGGCGGCCGAGGTATTTGGCGGCGAGCATGGTCCAGGTGCCCTTGAGGGGGCCGCGGTTGAACTCGTAGCGGACGAAGGCGGAGCCGGTGTATTTGGAGATGTCGGTCGAGGGTTTGCCGAGGTAGCGGCTGGAGCTGCCGCCGGCGGCGATGAAGCGCTGTTGGGCGGCGAGGCGGACGGGGTCGGGATTGGCCGGGGCGGCGAAGGACTCGATCTCCTGGATCTGGACGTCGTTCTTGGAGAGGCCGACGTTGAAGCGGAGGTTGCGGAGCGGGATGTAGTCGAGCTTCACGTCGAAGCCCTTGGAGTCGGTGGTGGTGTTGAGGAAGGCGCCGAAGCCGGAGCCGTTGACGCCGCCGGTGGGGGAGACGAGGAGGTTCTGGATGGCGGCGCCGAAATTCACGGGGCGATCGGCATCGGTCATGGTGAAGCCGACGACGTTGAGCAGGAGTTTGCTCTGGAGGAGGTCGAGGCGGAGGCCGGCTTCGGCGTTGCTGACGCGGGCGGCGGTGAGGGCCTTGCCGTTGCCGTCGTAGGCGGAGTAGGCGGGGCCGGGATCGAGCGCGCTCATGGAGTTGGCGTAGAGGCGGATCCAGTCGGCGGGGAGCCAGATGACGGTGACGCTCGGGGCGGTGTTGCGGACGGGTTCGGGGCGGCGGACGCCGCTGAGGGTGGCGCCGGAGCCGGCGGGGGCGGGGCCGTTCCACAGGTAGTTGCCCTGGGAGTCGTAGACGATGCCGCCGCGGTCATTGCGGGTGTCGAAGAAGCCGACGATGGTCTGGAAGCGGTCGCGGAAGAAGCTGCTCTGGAGATTGGCGTAGAGATTCCGGTCCCAGAAGTAGGAGGTGAGGTAGGAGGCGCGGGTGCCGATGTTGGTCTCGGCGCCCTGGGGATACTGGTTGATGACGGCGTGGTCCCAGCGCTTGACGGAGGCGAAGTCGCGGGGATCGCGGAAGCGGGAGAGGATGACGTCGTTGGGCAGGGCTTCCCAGGCGCGGGTGGCGGCGTCGTTGGGGGCGCCGGTGTTGCCGTAATAGAAATTCTGATTCGCCGCGTGGTTGCCCGAGGTGAGGGGGCCGTAGCTGATGCCGGTGATCATGCGGTGCTGCACGGGGCCGGTCTTGAACGCGTAGTAGATCTCGGACTTCCAGGTGGGGCGGACGGTGCGTTCGGAGTTGGAGATGTTGTTGGGGCGGATATCGAGGACCTGCGGCTGGGCGGTGCCGGCGGAGGGACGGAGGAGAGCGAGGAAACGCGGGTCGGTGCGGACGCGGAGGGGGATGGAGGCGTCGTTGGCGTTGCGGAGGGCGATGTTGAAGGAGCGCTGGCGGACGTTGATGTCCTCGGCGCTGTAGCCGCCCCACCACTGGAAATTCTCGGTGAAGCGGTGATCGAGGCGGTAGGTGCGGACGTAGGAGCGGTCCTTGCGGAAGGTGTCGGGGCCCTCGAAACGGAAGTCGCGTTGATTGGGGGTGGTGAGGACGCGCGCGGTGCCGGGGCGGCCGGCGATGAGGGTGCCGTAGGGCGTGCCGTCGGGGGCGAGGGTGTTGTCGGTGAGGAAGAAGTTGCGGATGTTGTCGCGGGTGTTGAAGCGCGACTCGATGGAGGCGAGGAGGCTGGTCTTCGGGCCGAGTTTCAGGGTGAGGGCGGGGTTGGAGACGAAGGTGTTCGTCTTGTAATACATCGCGTTGCTCTTGCTCGAGGAGTAGGAGAGCGGGATCGCGAGGCCGATCTCGCCGCCGGGGAGGAGCGGGCCGGACCAGAGGAACTCGGTGCGGCGGAAGCCGAAGGAGCCGAAGGACTGGCCGAAGCGGACGGCGGGGCGGGAGCCGGCGAGGACGCTGGAGACGTTGATCACGCCGCCGGTGCCGCCCTGGCCGTAGAGGGCGCCGCCGGGGCCTTTGACGATGTCGGCGCGGCTGATGGTGATGGGATCGACGGGAACGAAGCGGCGGAACCCGTCCTTGTTGGTGGCGGCGGCGACGCCGCGGATGAGGAGGGTGCTGTTCTCGGGGTTGTCGCGGGTGCCGTTGGCGCCGCCGGTGGTGGTATCGAGCTGGATGCCGGAGACGAATTCGAGGGCGTCGCGCAGATCGAGGGCGCCGATATCGCGCATGAAGCTCGTGGTGAGGACCTCGATGTTCATCGGGAGGTCCTTGATGGGGGTGTTGTAGCGCGTGCCGGTGGTGGTGTTGGCGGCGCGGTATTCGTCGTCGTTCTGGGCGCTGACCTGGAAGACGCTGAGCTGGACGACCTCGCCGGCCGCGGCGGCGGCGGGGCTCGGGGCGGGGGCGCGTTGGGCGGAGGCGACGGCGGCGAGCGACGCGAGGAGGGAAAGGGCGGCGGTGAGCCGGACGGACGGGGTCATGGGCGAGGGTTGGGCAGGAAAGGCGGGGATCGGCGCGGCCGACGGGGGCGACGGCGCACGGTCGGGGAGCGGGGACGTTTTTGCCTTTGCACGGGTGGGGCAAAAGGACTTTTGGTTTACGTCAACTTACCCGTGAGAATTTCCCCATGAGTGTGCGTTCGCTGGCGCGTGAATTGGGCGTATCGGCCACGGCGGTGTCGCTGGCGCTGAAGGGGAGTCCGCGGGTATCGGCGGAGCTGCGGGCGGAGGTGCAGCGCCGGGCGAAGGCGACGGGGCATGTGCCGAACGCGCGGCTCGCGGAGCTGATGAGCGAGGTGCGGCAATCGGGGGCGGCGCAGTATCGGGCGACGCTCGGGGTGATCTCGCTGTTTCCGGAGGAGCGGCCGTGGATCGAGCGGCCGGTCTATTCGCATCTCGGGGAGGTGCTGGCCGGGGCGCGGGAGCGGGCGCAGTCGCACGGTTACAAGCTGGAGGAGTTCTGGGTGAAGCAGCCGGGGCTGACGTCGGAGCGGCTCGGGCAGATCGTGGAGGCGCGGGGGATCCGCGGACTGCTGTGCCTGGGCAGCCTGGACCCGGACGAGCGTTTCCCGGAGGCGTTGAAGCGATTCGCGGTGGTGACGCATGCGGCGAGCATTCCGGATCCGCTGCACCGGGTGCTGAGCGACTTTGCGCGGGACGGGCGGAGGCTGTTCGACGAGTTGCTGGGGCGGGGCTACCGGCAGCCGGGCTTGTGCATCCTCGGGTCGGGCGACCGGCGGACGGATCATCTGTATTCGGCGACGTTTCTCAGCCACCAGGAGCGGAAGTTTGCCGGGGCGCGGGTGCCGATCCTGCGGGCGGAGGCGTGGAACGAGGCGGAGTTTGCCGCCTGGTTCGACCGGCACGAACCCGACGTGATCGTGCTGCACCAATACGAGAGCTACACGCTCGCGGTGGAGGCCTTTCTGGCGCGGCAGAAGCGGCGCGTGCCGCGGGAGGTCGGGATCGCGCTGCTCGACAAGATGCCGGCGGCGCGCTTCTCGGGCATCCGGCAGAATCCGTTCCGCGTGGGTGCGGTGGCGACGGAGATGCTGCTGGGGCGGATGCTGCTGGGGGATTTTGGAGCGCCGGCGCAGCCGAAGATCGAGTTGGTGCAGGGCGAGTGGAACGAAGGGCGGACGCTGCGGCCGGTGGCGCGGTGAAAGTGGCGCGGTTGGGCGACGGGAGCGGGACGCTCCCGCTACGTTGGCAGCGGGGGCGTCAGGGTTTCGGCGGGGTAAGCGTGCTGGTGCGGCGGTTGTTGGCCGGGATCTGATCGGTGACGCCGAGGGGATTGTTGAGCTGGGTGGTGAAGGTGACGTTGCCGGCGGTGCGGAGCGAGGCGGCGACGGGCACGCGGGCGACGTAGGATTCGCCGGGCGAGAGCGGAGGCACGGACTGCTGGGCGGTGGTGGTGCCGGCGGTGACGGCGAGGGTGAGCCCGCTGACGGCGCGGCCGCTGCGGTTCTGGACGACGAACTCCATCTGATTGGTCTCGGCGTTGTAGGCGTGGGTGGAGACGGCGGTGTCGATGTAGGCGGGATTGCTGCGGTTCAGGGCCCAGCCGACGTTGAGGATGCCTTGGCCGTAGGCGGGGTCGGCACCCGGAGTGCCGCCATCGCTCGCGGAACTGCGGAGGAGGTCGGCGGCCTGCCGGGCGGTGAGCGATGGATTCTGGGAGAGGACGGCGGCGAGCGCGCCCGAGACGAGCGGGGCGCTGGCGGAGGTGCCGTCGACGAGGGCGCGCTGCTGGTCGAGCCACGCGGTCTGCACGCCGTAGCCGGGCGCGGTGAGCTGCAGTGAGGCGCCCGAATTGGAGAACGTGACCTGCTGTTCGGCGCGGTCGATGGCGCCGACGGAGAGCACGCGGGGATCGGCGGCGGGCCAGGCGAGTTGGGCGGCCTGATCGTTGCCGGCGGCCGCGACGATGATGGCGCCGCGCTGCTGGGCGTAGGCGATGGCGGCGTCGAGGACGGCGCCGGTCGAGTAGCCGCCGAGGGAGACGTTGATCACGCGGGCGCCGGCGTCCGCGGCGGCGACGATGGCCTGCGAAATCGTGAAGAGGTCGCTGACGCCGCTCGCATCCGTGACGCGGATACTGAGCAGGCTGGCCCCGGGGGCGACGCCGGCGGCATCGGGCGAGGCGCCGGCGGCGAGGGCGGCGACGCCGGTGCCGTGGCCGTCACCGGAGCCGTTGCCCGGGGTGACGCCGAGGCCCAGGTCGAGAAACTGGAGGCGGGCGCTGCCGAAGGTGGCGTCGCGGGCGATGCCGGTGTCGAGAATCGCGATCAGCACGCCGCGGCCCCAGGTGCTGCGGTCACCGGTGGCGCCGAGGTAGGCGAGTGTTTCGTTGCGGAACGGGACTTGGTCGAGGTCGGGCCGGGCTTCGCGTGCGGGGGGCTGCGGAATGGCGAAGAGGTTGTTGGCGGAGAGGGCGTCGAGGTCGGCGGCGGCCGCGGTGAGTTCGCGGGCGAAGGCGTCGAGGGAGTCGAAGCGCACGCGGACGGTGCGCAGCGGATCGAGGCGGGCGATGACCTGGAGGCCGGCGGCGGAGGCGCGGGCGACGAAGCGTTGGAGCGCGGCGGCATCCTTGAACGTGAGCACCGCTTCGTCGGCGCGGGCATCGCCGCGGGCGAGGGCGCGGCGCAGCGCTGCGAGCAGCGGGGCGAGGGCGAGGCGCGGGGCGGCGGGGGCGGAGGTGATGGCGGATGGCGCGGCGGTGGATGCCACCGGGGCGGCGGCGGGGCGCGCGGGCGTGGCGGGGGCGCGACGGCCTTCCCGCCAGATCCACAGCAGCACGGTGGCGCAGGCGAGGCCGAGCGCGAGCACCGCGAAGTGGAGAGGCGAGGGGCGGGACATGGGGGAAAGGACGACGGGACGGAGCGGAAGTCAGACGAGGAGGAGCGTCGCCGGTCGGCCGCTTTGTCTGTGGCCGGGGCTTACGGCAGTTGGGTGGCGGGCTGCCAGACGCGCTCGCGGAGAATGGCGTCGTCGGGCGGGCAGCACTGTTCCTCGAGTTCCTTGAAGCTGGCTTCGAAGTGCCGGAGGTCGGCGCGGAGGGCGTCGAGTTCGGGGAGGCGGGCCGCTTCGGCGACGGCGACGAGATCGCGCCAGGCGGCGACGGCATCCTTTTCGCGGTAGGTGGCGGCGACGAGTTCGGCGAGGCGGAGCGTGCGTTTGAAGAGATTGTAGTGGACGGCGGCGACGATCCGGCGGGCGTGGAAACGCGCGCGGTGGGCGGCGAGGCGTTCCGCGGCGGAGGCGTCGGCGGCGGAGAGAATCGCGCGGGCGTGGCGCTCGAGCTGCAGGGCGGTGATGTCGGGGGCCTGGCGCGGCGAGTTTCCGCCGGCGGCGAGCCGGCGGGCGGCTTCGGTGAACGGCTCGAAGCGATCGGGCGCGGTGCCCGCTTGTTCGGCGTATTGGCCGAGGAAGCCGGCGGAGTGCGGGCCGACGGCGTCGGCGAGCAGCTGGGTGATGGCGCGCGCGTGGGTGGCGGCCGATTCGGCGCCGGCGAGGCCGACGGCGAGACAGAGATGGGCGACGAGGAGCGCGAGGCGGCGCATGCGGGCGATACCGTTGGCACGTCCGGTGCGCGGCGGCGAGGCGGGAGAGCATTTCGCGCGTGACGGCGCGCGGTGGAGACGGTCGGATGCGCGCATGATGCTGAGGAACACGATGCGTTGGTGGCGGGTGGCGTTGGGAACGGCGGCTCTGGTGGCTGCGGGACATGCGCTGGCGGCGGATGCGGCGGCGCTGGGCTTCGATCCGGCGCGGCTGGGCCGGCTGGACGCCGTGATCCAGGCGCACGTGGACAAGAAGGAGATCGCGGGCGGCATCATGTATATCGCGCGTGACGGCCAGATCGCGCACCAGAAGACCTACGGCCTGCAGGATATCGAGGCGGCGCGGCCGATGGCGCCGGACGCGATCTTCCGCATCGCATCGATGAGCAAGGCCGTGACCTCGGTCGCGATCATGATGCTCTACGAGGAGGGCAAATTCCGGCTCAACGATCCGGTGTCGAAGTTCATCCCGGAGTTTCGCAATTCCGTGGTGGCGGTGAAGCCGACGGAGGCGAATCCGGCGAAGCCCGGGAAGCCGTATGCGACGGAGCCGGTGAAGCGCGGGATCCGGATCCGCGATCTGCTGACGCACCAGGCGGGGCTCACGTATGGCAGCGGACTCGCGGCCGACGACTACAAGGCGGCAAACCTGGTCGGGTGGAATTTCACGGCGAAGGACGAGACGATCGGCGAGGCGATCAAGCGGCTGGCGGCGCTGCCGTTGCACGGCCAGCCGGGCGAGGTATACCAATACGGCTACTCGACGGATGTGCTCGGTTATCTGGTGGAGGTGGTCTCGGGCCTGCCGCTTGACCGGTTTTTTGCGGAGCGGATTTTCCGGCCGCTGCGGATGGTGGACTCCTATTTCTACCTGCCGCCGGAGAAGTCGGCGCGGCTGGCGAATGTCTACGGTTGGGAAGGCGGCAAGCTGGTGCTGAAGGAGACGGCGGAGAAGAGCCTGTATGTGCACGGGCCGCGCAAGTGCTTCGCGGGCGGGGCGGGCCTGCTCTCCACGGTGAACGACTACGGGCGTTTCCTGCAGATGCTGCTGAACGACGGTGAACTCGACGGCGTGCGGATCCTCGGCCGGAAATCCGTCGAGCTCATGCGGACGGACCACGTGGGCGAAAAATTCTCGGGCGACACGAAGGCCTTCGGGCTGGGCTTCTGGGTGCTGGAGGACCTCGGGGTCTACGGTGAGCTCGGCTCGGTCGGCTCGTATGGCTGGGGCAGCGCTTACTTCCCGCAGTATCTGATCGATCCCAAGGAGCGGATGGTCGCGATGTTCATGACCCAGCACATGCCGGCGGGCGGGCTCGATCTGAACCAGCGGTTCAAATCGCTGGTGTATCAGGCGCTGGTGAAGTGACGGGCGCGGCGGGCGGGCGCGCGGGGACGGAATTGCGCCCGACGCCGATGCGCGGGCCGCGGGACCGGCGTTGGCAACGGTCCCGGCGGGCCCTTGTTGGCAGCGCTCAGAGGCCCGATCGGGCCGCGGCAGGATGGCAGGCGGCGCCGATGGTTGGCGTGGTTTCGGGGGCGACGGGGCCGGTGGACGGCCGCGGTGGGCCCGATACGGTTGAGGGCTGAGCGGCGCTCCGGCCCGTTGCGCGGCCGGAGTCGCGGTCGCGGGGACGATCGGCGGCGGGGCCGAGCCGGCGGGCGATGGGACCGGGTGTGGGCAACGCGAGGCCCGCGATGACACCGGCGGCGAGGCAGGCGAGTCCGGTCTCGAGCGGATGCTGATCGGCGGTGGTGACGATGCGCTCGCGCGTGGCGGAGTAGATCTCGCCGCTGCGCTGGCGGACGCGCGCGCCCATCTCGCCGGCGCGTTCGCGGGCGGCGGACCATTTCTCTCCGGCGGCCTGGCGGGCGTGGGCGAGCTTCTCGCGGGCGGAGGTCGCGGCCTCGCCGATTCCCTCCTTGAGCCGGCCGAGCTTGGACTCGCTGTCGCCGGCAGCGGGCGACGGGTATTCGAGCGGCCGATCGACGTGGGCGTCGGGATCGTAGCGGCCGGAGTCGGCGGTGGTGGGTCCGCTCGCCCCGCGCGAGGCGTGGCGGCGGGTGTTGTAGATCATCCACGCCACGCCGCCGGCGATGAGGAGGGCGGGAATGGGGTTGGATTTGACGGTGTCGACGACGGCGTGGACGGCGGTGTTGGTGCGTTGGGAGAGTTGGTCGCTCATGGTGGAAAAGCGGCTGTTGCCTTGGGAGTCGGAGTGGCGGAAGCAGCCCAGGACCTCGTCGAGCAGGTGGTGGGGCTGCATCCGGGCGTTGAGCGCATCGAGCGTGTCGTCCATGCGACGCCGGGTGACGTCGATGTCGGACCGAAGCGATTCCGAGTCGGGTGAGGGGGAAGGATTCATGGGGTCGGTTGGAGTTTCTCCTGCGTCCATGGCTTGTCGGCGTGGAGGGAGGCGAGGGTCTGCCGCGGGGCGATGTCGTCCTTGGTGAGGGCGTGCTTCGCCTTGCTGAACATGACCCAGCCGACGAGTGCGACCGCGAGGCCGACGGCGGTGGGGGCGAGCCAGACGGTGAGTGCGGGGTCGAGGCCGAGCTTCACGAGCACGGTGTCGAGGAGGTGTGCGATGCCGATGAGGAGGACGATGGTGCCCGCGTAGGCGACGAAGCCGCCGACGGCGAGATGGGCGAGGTGGGTGCCCATCCGGGAGACGTTCTCATTCAACTCGGTCCGGGCGAGGGCGACCTCCTGCCGGAAGAGCGTGGTGGACTCGTCGCGCAGTTCGCGGAGGAGGTGGGGGATCGAGCGATGCTGGACGGTCTCCTGATTCATGGCGAGGGAGGCGGAGGCGCGGAGGCCGGGGCGGGGAGTTCGTCGAACATCCGGGGGTCCTCGGGATCGGCTACGCGGTCGCGCCAGTCGTCATCGTCGTAGGGCGACGAGTCGGAGCGCGGGTGCGCGGTGGCCTTCAGCAGGTTGCCGGCGAGGAGGCCGGCGAAGAACAGGCCGCCGTAGAAGACCGCGGGGTGGCGGCGGGCGAAGTGGCCGCAGTCCTCGCGGAGCATGCCGAAATCGCGGGCGCGGAGGTAATCCGCCACGCCCTGCAGCTTGTCGGCGGCCCGGTGGGTGAAGTAGGCGATGTTGGGATCCTGCTCCTCGAGCGAGCGGGCGGATTCGTGGAGGGCGGCGCTGTAGCCGCCGACGCGGGCGGCGGCGGCGGCCTTCTTTTCCGCGGCGAGCCGCGACGCCTCCTCGCGGGCGACGGAGGTGGCATCGCCGGCGGCGGACCTGAGCTTGGCGGCGGCATCGCGGGCGGTCTGGGCGATCGCCTGTTTCGCCTGCGTGAGTTTGCCGGAATGGTCCGGCGGACTGGCCGTTCCGGTGGAGCCGGAGGCCGACGGCGTGGCAGGGATTTGTGGATTCATGATCTCCTTATGCTCTCTTTTCCGATGGGAGTTGGTTGCGGTCGCGAGATCGCCGAAGCCGGAGAGTATCCGGACAGCCGCGGGTTGCCCGCGTGGCAAAAAATCGTGCGTGGGCGCGAGATTCCGGGGGCAGGGGCGCTGCGCGGCGGTGGGCGGGCGAGTATCGGTTTGAGTCCGGGGACGGTGCCGCGCATTCCCAGCGGATGCGTAGCACACAAGTCTGGCGGTGTTGGGTGGTGGCGGCGGCGCTGGTGGCCGCGACGGCAGCGAGCGGTCAGCCGGCGGGGATCCGGCAGGTCGCCACGGTGGAAGGCGTGACGGAGTATCAGCTGGGGAACGGACTGCGGGTCCTGCTTTTTCCCGATCCGGCGAAGTCGACGACGACGGTGAACATCGTGTATCTCGTCGGTTCGCGGCACGAGGATTACGGCGACACGGGAATCGCGCACCTCGTGGAGCACCTCGTCTCCTACGGCTCGCCGCGGCATCCCGATGCGAAGGCGGAGCAGGCGGCGCGCGGGGCGCAGCGCAATGCGAGCACCTCGGTCGACCGGACCAATTACTACGAGACCTTCCCGGCCTCGGACGAGAATCTCGAGTGGGCGATCGATCTCGAGGCGGACCGGATGCGCGGGGCGGCGATGAAGCAGGAGCTGCTCGACAGCCAGATGAGCGTGGTGCGGAACGAAATGGAGGCGGGGGAGAACAGCCCGCAGCGGATGCTCTTCCAGCGGCTCCGCTCGACGGCGTATCTGTGGCACAACTACGGCAAGTCGACCATCGGCGCGCGCAGCGACATCGAGCGGATGCCGATCGACCGGCTGCAGACCTTCTACGACCGCTACTACCACCCGGACAATGCGGTGCTGATCCTGGGCGGGAAATTCGAGCCGGCGCGGGCGCTGGAGCTGATCGCGGCGAAGTTCGGGCCGATCCCGCGGGCGCCGCAGCCGATCCGCACCACCTACACGCAGGAGCCGACGCAGGACGGCGAACGGTCGGTGGTGCTGCGGCGCGTCGGCGACACGCCGGCGGTGATGGTCGGCGTGCACATCCCGGCCGCGGCGCATCCGGATGCCGGGCCGCTCCGGATCCTGATGGACACGCTCGCGGGCCAGCCCAACGGGCGGCTCTACAAGGCGCTCGTCGAGAGCCGCAAGGCGGCGAGTGTGAGTGCCTCGGCCAACGGCATGCGCGAGACCGGCTATGCGACGATCGCGGCCGGGCTGAGCAAGGAGCACAACCTCGACGAGGTGAATGGCATCGTGGCGGCGGCGCTCGACGAGCTGGCGACGAATCCGCCGACGGCGGACGAGGTGAACCGCTCGCGGGCGAAGCTCGTGCGGCAGCTGGAGCTGACGCTGGCGAACTCGCAGCAGGTGACGTTTGCGCTGGGCGAGGCGATGGCGGACGGGGACTGGCGGCTGCTGTTTCTGCAGCGCGACTGGATGCGCGCGGCGAAAGTCGAGGACGTGGCGCGGGTGGCGCGGACGTATTTCGTGCGTTCGAACCGGACGACGGCGACCTTCATCCCCGAAGCGGCGCCGGTGCGGGCGGAGATTCCGCCGCCGCCGGCGATCGAGACGCTGGTGAAGGGCTACACGGGCGATGCGGCGGTGGCGCAGGGCGAGGCGTTCGACCCCACGCCGGCGAACATCGATGCGCGCACGCAGCGCGGCACGCTGCCCAACGGGCTCGCGTTTGCGCTGCTGCCGAAGCAGACGCGCGGCGACGTGGTGAACGCGGAGCTGACGCTGCGGTTCGGCGACGTCGAGAGCCTGCGCGGGATGCGCACGGCGCTGGCGGTGGCGCGCGGGCTCCTCATGCGCGGGACGGCGACGCGGACCCGGCAGCAGATCGCGGACGAACTGGTGCGGCTGAAATCGCGCATGTATGCGGGAGGCGGCGCGGGCAGCGTGAGTGTGACCATCGAGACGGTGCGGGGCAGCCTGCCGGAGTTGCTGAAACTCGCGGGCGAGGTGCTGACCACGCCGGCGTTTTCGGCCGAGGAATTCGAGCGGCTGCGGCAGGAGCAGGTGGCGGCGCTGGAGGCGCAGCGCAGCGATCCGCAGGCGCGGGCGGGGGCGGGGCTGCAGCGGCACCTGACGCCGGTGGCCGTGGACGATCCGCGGCACGTGCCGACGCCGGACGAAGCGATCGCGGCGCTGAAGGCGCTGACGCTCGAGGACGTGCGGGGCGCGTGGCGCAGGTTTGCCGGCGCGTCGCAGGGCGAGTTTGTGGTGGTGGGAACATTCGATCCGGCGGAGATCCGGAAACTCGCGGGCGGGCTTTTCGCGGACTGGAAGTCGCCGGTGCCCTTCCGTCGGATCGTGCGCGAGCATGCCGAGGTGAAACCGGTGAGCGTGCGGCTGGAGACGCCGGACAAGGCCAATGCGTTCTTCGCCGCTGGCATGCTTCTGCCGGTGACGGACGAGCATCCGGACTATCCGGCGCTGGTGCTGGCGGGCTACATGCTCGGCGGGCACAGCGCGGCGCGGCTCTACCTGCGGATCCGCGGCAAGGAAGGGCTGAGCTACAGCGTGAGCGCCACGTTCTCGGCGGCGGCCGGCGACAAGACGGGCAGCTTCACGGCGGCGGCGATCGCGGCGCCGCAGAACGTGCCGAAGGTCGAGGCGGCGTTTCGCGACGAGATGACGAAGGCGCTGCGCGAGGGATTCGGCGCGGAGGAAGTCGCGAAGGCGAAGAACGGCTGGCTGGAATCGCGCCGGGCGGCGCGGGCCAACGACAGTGTGCTGTTGAACCAGCTGCAGACGCAGACCGTGCTGGGCCGGACGACGGCGTTTGCCGCGGAGCTGGAAAAGAAAATCGCGGCGCTGACGCCGGAGGAGATCGCGGCGACGCTCCGGCGGCATGTGGCGCTGGAGAAGATGAGCGTGTTTACGGCGGGAGATTTCCGGAAGGCGGCGGCGCAGGAATGACGAAATTGCGGACTTGGGATTGCGGATTGGAGGGGGCGGCAGGGCGTGCGTTGGTTCCTTCATCCGCAATCCGAAATCCGCACTCCAGCCGGCGGCGGCCAGCGCCGGCCGATTTGTTTTCGTGAGTTTCGTGCGTTTCGTGGCTAGCCCTTTCCTATGAGCGACTTTGTGCCGTCCCAGCAGATTGCCACCGCGCGCGATGCGATCGACCGGATCCGCGCGAACATGCGCGTGACGATCAAGGGCAAGGACGACGTGATCGACCAGGTGCTGATCTGTCTCGTGGCGGGCGGGCACCTGCTGATCGAGGACCTGCCGGGGGTGGGCAAGACGACGCTGGCGTATTCATTGGCGCGCTCGATGGACTGCGCGTTTTCGCGGATCCAGTTCACCAGCGATCTGCTGCCGAGCGATGTGACGGGGGTGGCGATCTACGACGAGACGGTGAAGGAGTTTGTCTTCAAGAAAGGTCCGGTCTTCGCGAACGTGGTGCTGGCGGACGAGATCAACCGCGCGACGCCGAAGACGCAGTCGGCGTTGCTGGAGGTGATGGACCGGGCGCGGGTGACGGTGGACGGCGAGGGGCACGCGGTGGGGACACCGTTCATGGTCTTTGCGACGCAGAATCCGGTGGATTACGAAGGGACGTTTCCGCTGCCGGAGAGCCAGATGGACCGTTTCCTGATGCGGCTGCAGATGGGTTATCCGGAGGCGAAGGACGAGCTGGAGATCCTGCGGACGCAGCGCGGCGGCTACGATGGCATCGCGCTGAATCCGGTGGTGACGCGGAGCGAGGTGCTGGCGTTGCAGGCGGTGATGCAGCAGGTGTTTGTCGAGGACTCGGTGCTGGAATTTATCCTGCGGATCGTGAACGCGACGCGGACGGAGTCGGAATTCCGGGCGGGCGTGAGCGTGCGTGGCGGGCTGGCGTTGCGGACGGCGGCCCAGGCGCGGGCGCTGGTGCACCATCGGGACTTCGTGTTGCCGGAGGATGTGTCGGAGCTGGTGGCGCCGACCTTTGCGCACCGGTTGGCGCTGGCGCGGCAGACGAGCGATGCACTGGAAGAGCGGCGTGCGGTGACGGCGGCGCTGAAGCGGATCGTGGCGGCGGTGCCGGTGCCGCGGTGAGGCCGAGCGTGTGACGAGCCGGAACGCGCGACGGATGACGCCCAACGTTTAACGCCCACCGCCACGTGCCGGACGAGGTTGCTGCAAAGTCGGCGGGAAATGCCGCGCGCGGGGACGCGGAGTGGTGGGGCCCGGGCGGGGCGAAGCGGAAGGCGCCGTTCACCTGGAATGCGCTGCTGTGGTCGATGGTGTATCCGCAGCGCGGGCACCGGATCCTGCCGACGGTGCCGGGCGTGGTGCTGATCGCGTTGTCGTTCGGCATCGGCACGGCGGCCTACAATTCCTCGAGCAACATCCTCTTCATCACGCTCTCGCTGCTGCTGGCGTGCCTGATCCTCAGCGGCGTGCTCTCGTGGCTGAACCTGCGGCGGGTGCGGTGGCGGCTGCGGCTGGCGCCGCCGTTGCGGGCGGGGTTGGACACGCTGGTGAGGCTGGAACTGCAGAACGGGAAGCGTTTCCTGCCCACGTATGGGTTGTGGTTCGAATTTGCGGCGCGGCGGTTGGAGGACGCGGCGCGGCAGAAGGCGGAGTCGACGGTGAACGCCAGCGGCGCGGAAGTGCGGGCGGCGCTGGCGCGGGCCGAGGCGGGCGTGAAGCGCGGGCGCGTGCTGCTGCCGGGGCGGCTCGATCCGACGGCGGACAGCGCGGTGGAGTGGGTGTTTCAACCGGAGCGGCGCGGGCGGCTGCGGGTCGAGCTGGCGAGCGTGGGTTCGCTGTTTCCCTTCGGATTTCTGCGCAAGGACATCGGCACCGATCTGGTGGCGGAGACGATCGTCTGGCCGGCTCCGATCGAGTATCGGCGGCATGCGCTGGCGGCGTCGCGGCGCGTGACCGGCGGAGAGCGGGTGGCGCGGACCGGCACGGGGGGCGACCTGATGGCGGTGCGCCGCTATACGGCGGGGGATTCGCACCGGTTGATCCACTGGAAGGCGAGTGCGCGGACGCAGACGCTGCTGGTGCGGCAGTTTTCGGCCGAGACGGCGGAAGGTTATTCGTTGTGGCTGCGGACCGATGCGGGCGTGTGGACGCGGCCGGAGCAGTTCGAGGTGCTGGTGGGTTTCGCGGCGACATTGGCGGAGGATCTTTTCCGGGCGGGGCAGCTGCTCGGGATCGCGATCGACGCGGAGCCGCCGGTGCCGGTGCGGCGGGCGCATGACCTCGAGGCGTTCCTGGACCGGCTGGCGACGATCGCGCCCGCGGAGGAGGCGGTGGTGGGGGCGGAGCGGGTGCTGGTGGCGAAGCGGAGCGTGATGACGTTTGCCCCGGAGGGCACGCGGGGCGTGGCGGCGTTTGTCGACGGGCAGAAGGCGGCTTCCGCATGAGCGCGACTCCGGCACGCCGCCCGCAACTCGGGCCCGACGAACTGCAGCACCTGAAGTGGCTGCTGGGCGGGATTCTCACGCTGCTGGCGGTGAGCACGATCCTCTACATGGACGTGGATGCGTGGGTGCTGATGGGCCTCACGGCGATCGCGGCGGGGGTGAGCATGTGGCGTCCGGGCCTGCCGGCGCGCGTGCCGCGGCTGGTGCACACGCTGGCGTTTCCCGGGATCGTGGCCTTTTTCGCGCTGGATCTCTGGCTGCTCGGGGAAGTGCTGCCGGCGATGGTGCGGCTCGACGTGCTGCTGCTGCTGTATCGGAATCTCACCTACCGGCAGCGGCGCGACGACCTGCAGGTGGTGGTGCTGGGGCTTTTTCTCGTGGTGGTGGCGGGCGTGCTGACGGTGTCGCTGACGTTTGCCGCGCACCTGCTGGTCTACACGGGCTGCGCGCTGGCGTTTCTCCTCGTGATCACGCTGACGGAGACGGCGGCGGGCGGGCCGGCGAAGGAGACTGCGGGGGCGGGCGGGGCGCGGCCGGCGTGGGTGGCGCACGCGGATGCGGAGGCGCTGCTGCGCAAGCTGCGGGCGGTGGCGGACTGGCGGGTGCTGGGCACGGGAGCGTTGCTGTTTGCGGGGGTGGTGGCAGTGTCGGCGCTGCTGTTCCTCGCGATCCCGCGTTTCCAGATCGAGAACAGCATGTTCCTCGACAAGCTGATCTCGAAGAAATCGAAGTCGGGCTTCACGGATTCGATCCGGTTCGGCGACGTAACGGAGATCCAGCAGGACACGAGTGTGGCGCTGAGTGTGGATGTGTCGGACCAGGCGGAGATCCCGGCGTCGCCGTATTGGCGGATGGTGCCGCTCGATCACTACGACAACGGGACATTCCGGCTGTCGCTGGGGCTGCGGCGCGCGGAGTTCCAGCCGGAGCGGAGCTACAGCTCGGTGCGGGGCGAGGCGGATCCGAAGCGCGGGGCGACGGTGAACTGGACGTTTTTCATGGAGTCGGGCGTGAGCCGGTATCTGCCGTTGCTGGGGCAGTTCAACATGCTGCGTTTCCGGGAAACGCAGAATTTCCAGATCGCGCCGCGGCTGGCGGTGGTGGCGTTGCGGGAAGAGCCGGCGTCGATGACGGCGTATCGGGTGGAGGGTTTCGAGCTGCGGCCGAGCCTGCCGGATCCGGACTTTGCGAAGCTGTGGGGCGAGCGGACGGCGGAGTCGCTGCGGCGGGCGGCGTTGCAGGTGCAGCTGCGGATGGGCGAGGCGGACCTGGAGATCCTGCGGGGTGCGGTGCGGGAGATCACGGGCGGGGCGGTGCCGGGGGCGGCGGAGTTTGCGCGGCGGGCGGGCG
>JACCEB010095473.1_pt1 | contig 19782 bp, 12 predicted proteins | sample 7454761 | NCBI WGS metagenome assembly JACCEB01 (sample SAMN15323454, study PRJNA562643) | freshwater metagenome | isolation source: river surface water | place: USA:Blue River Watershed | collected 2017-08-18 | reverse complement strand
CTCGGGCAACGGAGAGCCGGTTCCACGCTGGTTTTCTGCGCCCCCCGGGGTTAGGCTGATTCCTTCATGAGGTTGTTGATTGCTTCCCTATGGATGTGGTTCCTGCCGATGGCACTGGCCCAGAACGGTGCCGGCACGGCATCGGGTACGGCCCGTCCGGTCCCCAAGCTCGTCCTCACCAATTCGCTGGACGCCTTCACCACACCGGCGCCGCGCATCCCCACCAATGCCGCCAGCGCCGGGCCGGCAACGGCCTCGAAGCCGGCGACGACGTCCCTCACCGTGACCACCAACGCCCAGGGCGAAGCCATCTGGGCCGAGGGCGATGGCATCCGCATCACCGCCAGCGCCGTGGGAGCCAAGGTGTCCCGGGCTGTGGCCGAGGCGGCGGCGGCCGGTCGATCCTTGTCGGACCGTGACCTCAACGCCTTGCGGGGGCGGACCCTCGACACGCTGATTTTCGTGCAATTGGTCCTGCGCCGGGCCGATCAGGGCGACACCAACCGGGCCCTCTTCGAATCCAAGAGCCGCATCGACGGCATGATCAAGAACGCCCCTTCCGCCGACACCTTCTTCCGCACTCTGGCCCAGGCCGGCTACACCGAAGAGTCCTTCCGCAAGGAGAAGTTCGAAGAGGCGCTGGTCGTGAACATCATCGACCGCGAGGTGAAGCACCGCATCCGCATCCCGGACTCCGACATCCAGGCCTTCTACGACTCCGATGACACCCGTTGGAAAAAGCCCGATCAGGTGAAGGCTTCCCAGATCTTCTTCGCCACCATCAACCCGGAAAACCGCGAGAAGCTCGCGGCCGACGTGATCGAAACGAAGCGCAAGAAGGCCGAAGAGGCGCTGGCCCAGGTCAAGGCGGGTACCAATTTCGCCACTCTGGCCCGACAGGTCAGCGAAGACCCCTCCTCCCGGGAACGCGGCGGCGAGTATGTGTTCCAAAAGGGCCAGATGTTCCCCGAGTTCGAGAAGGCGGTTTGGGATCTCAAGCCCGGCTCGCTGCACGACCAGGTGGTGGCCACCCAGTTCGGATTCCATGTGTTCAAGAAGCTCGAGGATGTGCCGGCGCGGGTCATTCCGCTGGCCGAGGTGTCCGACCAGATCCGCGAAGTGCTGATCCAGCGCGAGATGGAGGTGCGCATCCCCGAATATGGCGACCGCCTCCGGGCCGAGGCCCACGTCAAGCTGCTGCCCGGTGCACCGCAGCCCTTCCAACCTTAGACTTCCACCCCTACACTCCCTTCGACATGCAAAAGACGAACGACCTCCGCGTCGTCGCCACACGACGCCTCCCGGCACCGCGCGAACTCAAGGAAGCGCTGCCGATGGACGAGCGCGCCAACGAAACCGTGGTCCAGGGTCGCCTGACCGTTCAGCGCATCCTGCGCGGCGAAGATCCGCGCCTGCTGGTGGTGATCGGGCCCTGCTCGATCCACGATCCCGAGGCGGCGATGGACTATGCCCGCAAACTCGCCGCATTGTCGGCCGAGGTGTCGGACCAACTCTTTCTGGTGATGCGGGTGTATTTCGAGAAGCCCCGCACCACGATCGGATGGAAGGGACTCATCAACGACCCGCACTTGGACGGCACTTACGATGTCGACACCGGCCTGCGAATCGGACGACGCCTGCTGCTGGCGGTGAACCACCTGGGTCTGCCGGCCGCCACCGAGTTCCTCGATCCCGTGGTGCCGCAATATCTGGCAGACCTCATCAGCTGGGCCGCCATCGGTGCGCGGACCACCGAGAGCCAAACCCACCGCGAAATGGCCAGTGGTCTATCCATGCCCGTGGGCTTCAAGAACGGCACCGACGGTTCCCTGCAAATCGCCATCGACGCCATGCTGTCGGCCCGCCACTCGCATCATTTTCTGGGCATGGATCAAGAGGGCGTCACTTCGGTGGTCCGCACCACCGGCAATGACGACGGTCATGTCGTCCTGCGAGGCGGACGCGCTCGCACCAATTTCGACGCGGCCTCCATCGCCGAGGCGGCGGCCCAATTGAAGGCGGCCAAACTGCCCGAGGCCCTGATGGTCGATTGCAGCCACGCCAATTCCGGCAAGCAGCATGCCCGTCAGGAAGACGTGTGGATGAACCTCATCGCCCAGCGGGCCGAGGGTTGCAAACCGCTCATCGGCGTGATGGTCGAAAGCCATCTCCACGAAGGCGCCCAGTCGCTCAAGGATCCGAAGGACCTGAAGTACGGCATCAGCATCACCGACGCCTGCCTCGGCTGGGAAGTCACCGAGCGCATGCTCCGGCACGGGGCCGAGACGTTGCGCAAGGCGGGCGTGGCCCGCACCCCGGCCGCGGCCCAGCCGGTCTGACGGCCCAACCCCCGGAGGGAAGCCATGCTGCCCGCCCTGAGCCCCGCGCAATGGATCACCCTTGCCGCGGTGGCCGCGGCGGGCTTCGTTTTGGCAGTCCTCTTCCTAAAGCTGGGCCTCAAGCTCCTCAAGGCCCTGCTCATCCTAATCCTGCTGGCCTTCGTCGCCCTCCTCGTCACCTTCGTGTTCCTGGCCCTGCGGAAGGGATGGTGAGCACCACGCCTCGAAGCGTGAACCCGCCTTCTTCAAGGCTCCATGAGCGAGCGCACGGGTGCCGAGGGGTGCCGCTCTCGCTCGGCCACGATGCGGCTCAACCGCTGCTGACATACCCAGGCTTCGATCTCGAACCACTCGACCCGCCGAACTTCACCCGGCGAAACGGGGCTCTGGGAACTCCTGAACGGTCTGAACTGCCATTGGGAAAGGTCTGGCACCCGATCCAGTGCACCCAGCATGCGCAGGGACTCAAAGGCCCAGGCCGTATCGCGGGCGTCGCCGTCGATGGCGAACCCATCCCTCGTGCGCACCGAACCGAACAACCCGCGACCATGGTGGAACCGCAGGATGCCCTGGATGCACGCCTCACGGTTCACGCGATCCAACGCCCCCAGACAATTGAGGATGACCAGCGCATGGTAGGTGTCGCTGATCGGATTCCATCCATGGGTGTGGAATAGGCCGTGTAGCAACTGGGGGAACGGAACCCGCCGACGGCCTTCCGGCAACTGCTCGGACAGCAGTTGATGCTTCGTGACGGCTTCGATGGGTGCACTCCAGTCCACGGCGTCCAGACACCCGAATCGCTGAAGACATTGGATCCGCTGATCAACCCAGTCGGTTGCCAACACTGAGTATTTAGCGGTTTTGTCGCCATCGCCGGACACTGGGACCACCTCTGGAACAAACCAACGACGGTGCGATTCGAGCAAATCAAACCGAAGGGCCTGACGAATCGATTCTGGCGTCAGTCCGAAATCCTCCGGCGAAAACCAACCATTGGCGCAGAACCGCACCATATCAATCGATCCGAGCAAATGGTCGAGGCGCTCCGCCGGCGTCCGGTTCGAAGAGAAGCCCTCATCGAGCAGTCGATGCCGCAACGCCACCCAGTGGTTTGAGGTGAACAGCGCTTGATCGGGCAGGATGCTGATCAGACCGAGCCGACTCTGCAGTTGTTGGACCACGTTGCTGCCTCGGGTGCCACTCTCCTCAAGCTGAGCAAGGGCGCCACGAACTTCAGCCTCGGTCAGGTCCACAGGGTTGAGGCTCCGGCCACGGACCATCCGCAGTTGATCATCGCGCCAGCTGCTGACCATGAACACGAGAACCAGCACGATTTGCGCTCCTAAAATGATGCGCGTCCATCGACTGGAACGGGATCGGGCTGGCGGAACGACAAAGATGTCGGATTCGGGAATATCCCCAACACGTTTGGCCGCCGACACCACATCGCCTTCACGGAAGGCGCGCCAGGCGTGGGTCACCGAGGCCGCGACCTCACGTTCCAGTTCCGGCAAATCGAGCACGGCATTCGGCGGGCTGCAGGCGAGAACCCTTGCATCCGCTTCACCGCAATGCGCGACCACGGTTCCATCCTTCCGCAAGAGCACGTGCGAAGTGCGCGGGTTGATGGAGAAGGTCATCGGGACCATCGACCCAAAATAGCTGGGGCGCACTGATGGCAAGCACAGGATGATTCCTTGGGAATCCCATCGATACCATGATGCGAGCCATCGCGAGCCGAGGAACCGAGCAAAGTGCATCAGGTCGGTGCGACTCATGGATTCAGCCGACTGCGTGGGGTTGGTGAGCGATTGAGACCTCAACAACCCCTGTCGAGCGCGGAGGAACAGGCTGTAATCCATCCGAGCGGGGCGCGCGTCCACGGTCGCGATGAATAAAGCCAAGTATGCCAAGTACGGCACGAAGGAAAGGCTCGACGGCAGCCATCTCAGCCACAACGCAATCAACCCCAGAGCGACGATCCAGCAGGACGCGAACATCGCCAGCTGGAAGCGGTTCCGCTGGATCATCAGCAAGCGGGATGCGATCAGCAGCATCAACGCGAGGGATCCTGCTGCCGCAAGGTGTGCCGCCACCGATAGGACCTCGACCGCGCCACTCACAGCAAACCCGTCGAAGTGATGCAGCACCAGGATCGACATGAAAACCAACGCAATACCCCATAATGCACTCCGTTGGAACCTACGATGATTGTCTGCCCGGAATCCCTGCGCATCCCGGAAATTGCGGTGTTCCAACCGCCCCAACCATGAGGCCAGGAGAAAACCCGGCAGAAAGAAGACGAAGGGGAACCATCCGACCATCGCCGAGAACGGCAGGAACTTGCCGGCGGACGTCAGCCATTTCGCGCCAACGCCCACCGCAGCGGTCCCCCCGGCGGCCGCCGCTTGCGCCGAGGGCGAATCCAGCACGCCAGCGAGGATCGCGGGAACCAGCAATCGGGTCGGAGTGAGTCTTTTCAACGAGTCGCCGAGGTGTTCCTCGATCCGTTCCCTCAACACCGACCGGGCCCGGTGCAACCGAACCCGCAACGCGGATTCCTTGATGCCGAGAGCCGCCGCCGCTTCAGCGCCGCTCTTGCCTTCGAGATAGAACAGCACGAGACACTCACGGTGGGCGGGCTCCAGTTCGGCGAGCCAATGGCCGAGGGTTTCCGGCGAACACGAGCCATCGGTGTCCTCCGGCTGCGGTGACGATGCGTCGGGCAGGGCTTGTTCCAGGGCCCATCGCTCGCGCTTGCTCAACTCGCGCCGATGGCGCAGCCCGGAATTGATCGCCAACCGTCGGGCAATGGATGACACCCATGGCGCGAATTTCTCGCCGTCGCCGAGCATCCAGAGCCGCCGATACGCCCGGATGAACGCTTCCTGCGTGACCTCCTCCGCGAGCGTGGGATCACCGAGCCGGCTCCAAGCCACGGCATAGACCCGTCGATGGTGACGTTCGACGAGTTCGCGGTATCGCTCCGGATCGCCCGCGCGAACCGCACCCACCGCGACCGAATCCTGTTCACTGAACTTGGGGGCTTCTTGGTGCATTTCCATGGGGCAAGACAACGCCTTCCGAGAATTGTTACCGACGGACTAATCCATGTTTTCTGGGTACTTGGCACCTATTGGTTTAAGTGTTTTGCATTCGCCCCCACCCCGGACGGACAGCAATTCAGCTCGCTCTAAGCCCCTTGCAACGGATCCCATTTCCCGCTTGGACCACGGTAGGTCTGAGGGGTGGCAGTGCATCTCCTTAGGCTCTGCCACAAGGACTCAACGACCGACTCGATCACTTCGTCGTCCTCGCCCTTAAAAAATGGGGTAATCGCCTGTGCGATACCGTAACTAGAATCACTGCCGAACAGGAGTTCTGTCGGATATATCACGCCGAACCCATAGGTGGCCTGCAGAGTTCTCCAGCACCTTCACGTAGTGGCGCTCCAGGAAGTCCGTGCCGGCGAAGGGGCTGTAGATCGAGGCGGTGGCATGGGTCTGGTCGTGGGTCAGAACCATCGCGGGCGGGGTCTTTTGCAGGATCGCGAGGGCTGACTCCGGGCTGAGGTCGCCGCACAGGCGGCGCTTTTCTACCACCAATTCCAGCCCCTTCACCGGCAGCGCACCAGAACGGAACAATGTCAGGTTGGGACTGCTGGCGAAGACCGTTGCCGATCCGGATCCATACCGCTCCAACATCTGCAGCATCGCCAGCTCATCCCGATCCCTTTCCGGGTTCACCGTCCGGCGCACCGCACGCAGGTTCTCCGAGAGCACCAGGCCTCCGGCGGCCAACCCACCGGCCACAAAAGCTACCCCAAGGCCCAAGGCCACCCGCGCCCGACCGGTGCTGGCAGTGCGAGCTTCGTCGCCTCGCCGCCGGGCCCACATCTGCAGCAGGCCCCACAGGGCACGGGCCGTCAGCGCCACGGTCGGGGCCACCAGCGCGGTCATCGGCAAGGCCACGTGGATGAGGTAGTAGCTGTGCCAGAACGGATACACCCAAAGCACCCCGGTCGAAACCACCAAGGTCATCGCCCACGGAAAGACCCACCGCCAAATCCTCGGGTGGCGCCAGGCCAACAACAGGCTGGTCGGTACCAGCGCGAGGCTCGCGTAGGCTTCCCACCAGGCATCGGCCAACGCGCGGGTATTGGTGCGGTCGCGGAGTTCGGCCCAACCGCCCTCGCCGAACACCCCGCGCACGTGGGAATCGTGCACCGTGGACCAGTCGTGCTCACCGGCCGCCAGCAGCAAGCCGGCCCCCCCGATCGCCACTCCGCCGAACAGCAGAGCATTGCCGAGGATTCGCAGCCGCAGCCTTCGATCCCCTCGCCGACCCCGCCAGAGGGCATGCAAGAACGCCCAGAACGCCAACTGCGCCGGCAAGGCAGCTGTCAACTTCACGGCCAGTGCCCAGCCGGTGAGGGCCCCCGCCGCGACGATCGCCCAGCCCGTGGGGCGTTCGATCCGGCTCCAGAACAGCAGGCTGCCGATCAGGGCCAGAGCGATCGACGTCGGTTCGAGCATGCAGGCCCCCAATAACTGGGTGAGCTCCGGGTTCACCAACAGCAGTGGAGCCAACGCCAGTCCAGCCCAACGCCCCGCCATCGACTCGGCCCGTGCCGCCACCGCCGACAGCGCCACGGTCATTAGCGCCGTCACTAAAACTCGGGCCGCCTCCACCGACGCCCCTGTCACCGCAAACCACCCACGCAGCATCCACATCAAGGTAGCAGGCTGGTCATCCCACATCGTCCGGTACCAGTGCGGATCGGCCAGGAGCACCCGGACCTTCAAGAGTTCGAGCGCCTCATTGCCCTCCCACGGCGAATGTCCCCCATCCACCGCCCGCATCCAGACCAACGTCCCCAAGAAAAACCAACTGCCCCAGCGAAGGAGACGTCGGGTCGTGCCAACAGGCTTCTTGGATCTCACCAAAAGGTTCATTCGACACTGGCGCAGTCACGCGCCCCAGGCACGATCGACAACCCGAAGATAGTGCGGGGAAGAGGAACTGGACGGTAGGATATTAGCAGAAATCCGCTACGAGGGATTAACCTAATTGAGCACTCTCTAAGGACAGCTGCAGGGGTGGCTCTTCAGACCGACACGAACACAAAATTTTGATGGCACGTTGGAAACCACGGCGACTTACGCACGGACACTTGTGCTTCCTAGGATTTTCGCTGGACTCGACGGCGAAGCCCAAACAGCGCTATAACAACAACCGGGGCCAAAGCCATCATGATGACAACAGTTCGAACAACCGTCACCTTGGGATAACTACCGCCCAATGTTGGGTTTCGTGGCACGTAAACCTGCGTCGGATTTGCCCTATAATTTGCATCCAACCATCCCGCTCTTCTGTATGCTTCTAAAAGATGTTTAAGAGTATCTTCTTCCGGGGCAGAGACAAAATACCCGTTTTTCTTAAGTTCGTAACACAAGGAAATCTTTTTTGCTACCTCTGCATTTTTCGATAACTTATCATATCCCGATACCTCCAACAAGTGAATGCTTATCGCGTTGCTATTATAGTACTCCGGCGAGTGGAATTTAATTTTTTCGAGAAATGCAACTGAGTCGCTTGGCTGATTAATTGACAATGCAGTTTCCGCAGCTCGATGGGCCCAAAAACCAGCAGGCATGACTCCGTCACGTGTTTCATTAACATTTTCATAGAATTCGCGGAGCACACGCAAGACTCCGTTGGTTTTACCTGCTTCAACCAACATTCGACTAAAATCCAACACCGCTACATTTAAGACAAAATTTGTTTTCGGCAAAAACTGAAATTCATGAATTAACTGCAAACCCTCATCCCATCGCTGAAACTTTGTACAGCAATTCAAGAGTGCGGCTTCCACACCCGCTCGCAACGCTGCGTCTTCTGGTTTATGGAGCCCATCTCTAACCCTTCTAATGACCGAAAAAGCTGCTTGCTCGTTCAACACGTCCGCAACTGCAGTGCAAGCCTCTAAGCCAAACGTGTAACCTTGCGGGAAGGCACGTCGTTTTTCCCTAATATACTCAAAAATCAAAACTTCACCTTTGCCGTTGTCACCGGCCGAGAAATGGTTTCGAGCTTGGGCCAAAAGGGGTTCAGAGTCAAACTGAGAAAAGTTTTGACCACATGCAGCAAGAGATCCACAGAGAATCCATACCACAAACAGCAGGGATGCTAAAAGTGGGTTCCTAATTCTTAAATTATATATATTCACAATCAGATAACCCTATCACCAAAAATTCTTGGTGACGAGTTGTAATAATGATGACAGCCATCCCCTTGTGATCTATTGAGGGCAGTTTGGGTTGCATGGATTCGGTTGGGCTATATCGGGTTTGCCGGGAGCTCTAGCGAAGAGTGAAATTGTTTGTGTTAAGTGTTCCGGCCTAGCATTTGTGGGTATGCCATTTACAGTTGTGTAATAAATTACTGTTCCCCTACGAAAGGTCTTTGCAATGTCTGCGTTGTGCGCTACGCACCGGGTCCACCATTCCTTTACCACTGTGCCGGCAGTACCAGACACCGTTTCTGTAGCCCAACCGACATCCAGTTTCCAAACCGCGGGTGTAATTCCGGTTCCAGTACTGAATTTCTGCGCTAATTTTCCGTCCACAGATGCTGTTACACGGCAGAAATCCATTGGCGCCCCCGCGTAAGGACACCCGTCGTTGGTGCATTCTGATTGAACCTCTAGCTGAACAGTTTCATTAGGCCCCCAGTTTGGACCCGCTGTGAAATTGAATCCCTGTCCAGCGGCATTGAAACCAACGCTCATCAGAAGAACACACATAAGCTGGTAAATAAAACTATTTTGATTTTTCATGATGTTTTTGTAATTGCCCGATTATTGTTAATTTATTTTAAAGTTTATTGATTTGATTAACATTAACACGCTCATTTTTTGGTTCTTCGCTGTTTCCAGCGGGAAAGGAAGAATTTAGGAAGATTGCACCGCGCGCGAAATACCGAAGATGACGTTCGGACCATTGCTGGGCCTTGGGAGGGCAGGCGTGGCCTAGAGGAAAAGCTTGCGGCGAAATTTCCAGCCTTGGAGTTGAAGGCGGGGGAAACATCAGAGCTGTGACTGATGTCAAGCAACCAGATACGGCAGGTCGGCAGGTCGGCAGGTCGGCAGTGAGTATCAACCTTGCCCCGATAGGTCCAGCGCGATGGTTGGGACGGGATCTGCTGGGCGGAGATGCCTGCCTCGGGCCACCTCGGGCCAGCAACATTCCCAACGGGTCGAATGCCGAAACTTCGGCACAGCTTCCATGGTTGGGTAAGATTTCTCATCGGTTTCTATGGTTTTTCTAAAATCAGCATTCGGATCAGTCAATATTTTTAATTTTTCGCCATTTTTTCGAGCAATTCGATTGGATTGATCAGGATATTGGCCTCTTTTGTGGCGTTTTTTTCGTCGTTTGGCCCCGCTTTTTGGACTGGTTCTCTGGCGATTTAATTTTTTTGGACACTCATAGATAACCGCCGGAGTTCTACTGAACCTTCAGGGAGTGGCGTTCCATGAAGTTCGTGCTGTCGGCGAGTCCGCAATTTGAGGTGATGGCATGGGGCTGGTCGTGGGTCCAGACCGCGGCGGGTGGGGGCTTTTGGAGGATCGCCAGGGCCGATTCCGGGCTCCGGTTGCCGCACAATCGGCGCATCCCAAACACCGACACCGACTTCACCCCTTCACCGACCGCGCGTCGGAACCGAACAAGGTCAGGCTGGGGCTGCTGGCGAAGACTGTTCCCGTCCGGGATCAACGCCGCTCCAACAACGCCTGGGAATGATGGTCTCCATCTCAATTCACCTTCCGCTGCACTGCACGCGGGTTCTCCAAAGGTACCGAACCTTCTGCGGCCAACCCGCCGGAGACGCTGACAACACCCGGGGCCCAGAACCCACGCTGTCGTCCGGAGATGCCGATGTGACCTTCGCTGACACGGTGCCCGGCCCAGAGCTGCGGAATTCCCACCGCCCGCCGTGCGTGCACCGCAAACACCCACCTCGGGCATCCGCCCTCACCACTCGGATCCCCACCTGGACCACAATCCGACCGCAATTCACCCACACCGCCCTCCAAATCCCCGCCTTGCGTGGCGGGGCGGGGTCTGGCATTTGTTGAGGGTCGAAGTGCCATGCGCATCAGTGCCTCCATTCAGGCGATCGGGACGATCGGGCGGATCGGGATCGAGATGATTCCGGAACGATCCGTTGGCCGGCACTGTTGAACGCCTGGGAAGAAACCCCGTTCCGCACGCCGGAACGGGGTTTTTTGATTCCCACCCCACCCGACTTCAGGCCCGAATTCAGGACACCACGACAGCGACCTCATTCATGAAGCCAAAGCAGATCGAAATCTACGACACCACGCTCCGGGATGGTTCCCAGGGCGAGGGCATCAATTTCTCGCTCGCCGACAAGCTGCGGATCGCCGAGCGGCTCGATCAGTTCGGGGTGCATACCATCGAGGGCGGTTGGCCGGGTTCCAATCCGAAGGACCTCGAGTTCTTCAAGCAGGCCGCGCGCCGCAAGTGGAAGAACGCGCGCATCGCCAGCTTCGGCTTCACCCGCCGCAAGGGCGTGGCAGTCGAGAACGATGAGCAGATCCGCATGCTGCTCGATGCCGAGACGCCGGTGATCACCATCGTGGGCAAGACCTGGCTGCTGCACGTCACCGAGGTGCTGCGCGCCAAGGCCGAGGAGAACCTCGGGATGATCGGCGACACGATCCGCTTTTTGAAGGACCACGGAAAAACCGTGGTGTACGACGCCGAGCACAGCTTCGACGGCTTCAAGGACCAGCCCGACTACGCGCTGGCCACGTGGCAGGCCGCCGAGCAGGCCGGGGCCGATGTCATCTGCCTGTGCGACACCAACGGCGGCTGCCTGCCGTCGGAAATCGCCCGCATCACCGCCTTCGCCAAGGGCAAGCTCACCACCCCCATCGGCATCCACACGCACAATGACTGCGGGCTGGGCGTGGCCAACGGCATCGCCGCCCTCGAGGCCGGCGCCACCCAGATCCAGGGCGTGATCAACGGCTACGGCGAGCGCACCGGCAATTGCAACCTCACCAGCGTGATCCCCATCGTGCAGTTCAAGATGGGGCTCCGCGGCGTGCCGGCCAAGTCGCTGCCCAAGCTCAAGGAGTTGTCCGAGTTCGTGGACGGCATCGCCAACATGCGCCACGACCCGCGCCAACCGTGGGTCGGCCAGACGGCCTTCGCCCACAAGGGGGGCATCCACGTGCACGCCATCGAGCGCGTGGCCCGCAGCTACGAGCACATCACGCCGGAGTCGGTGGGCAATCATCGTCGCGTGCTCGTCAGCGACATGTCGGGCCGCACCAACATCCTGGTGAAGGCCGCCGAACTGGGCTTCAAGCTCGACTCCCATCAGCCCGAAACCCAGGCCATCACCGCCAAGATCAAGGACCGCGAAAACGCCGGGTACGAATACGAGGCGGCCGAGGCTTCGCTGGCGCTCCTGATCCGCGGAGTCCTCGACCACAATCCGGAACTGCTCTTCACCGTCGACGGTTACCACGTGTCGATGCGCGGCAACGGCCCGCAGTCGGTGTGCGAGGCCACGGTCAAGGTGCGGGTGGGAGATCAGGTGCACCACACCGTGGCCGAGGGCGATGGTCCGGTGAACGCGCTGGACGGGGCACTGCGGTCGGCGCTGGCCAAGTCGTTCCCCAAGATCCGCTCGCTGTCGCTCACCGACTACAAGGTACGCATCCTCGACGGCGTGGCGGGCACCGGGGCCAAGACCCGCGTGCTCATCCAGAGCACCGACGGCAAGCGCGAGTGGGGCACCGTGGGTGTGAGCGAAAACATCATCACCGCGTCGCTCGAGGCGCTGGTGGATTCGATGGAATACGCTCTCCTCAAGAAATAGCCTCCGGGCCAGAGCCTGTGTTTGCCAAAGCCGGGCTGGCGGCATAGCAATGGGCGTAGGCACTCCCTGATCGGAGTGCCGATGCCGGTATCGGGCGCGTGGTGGAATTGGCAGACACGATGGACTTAGGATCCATTGGCGAAAGCCGTGCAGGTTCAAGTCCTGTCGCGCCCACCATCGCCGGCGTCAGACCCGACCCCGGCCCCATCGACACCCTTCCAGCACCAGCACCACGGATGAACGCCCACGGGAACCCGAAACGTCGACGCTCTTCCGTTTCATTCGGCGAGGCTTCGGTGGCCACGCTGAGCCTGCTTCTGGCCGGATGCAGCCCCTCGGGAGAACGGGCCTTGATCGAGGGCGACCACCTGCTCCAGACCGGCAAGGCGACCGAGGCCATCCCGCTGCTGGAGCGGGCCGTGCAGGATCTTCCGCAGAATGCGCCCGCCCTGAATCATCTGGGTCTGGCCTACCACGCCACGGGCAAGACCAATGAAGCGCGCCGGGCCTACCTGAGAGCGCTGGAGGTCGACCGCAACCGCATCGAAGCCGCCTACAACCTGGCCATCACCCATCTCGAGCGGGGCGAACTGCTCGAAGCCGAAAAGGGACTGCGGGCCTACCTGTTCGCCCACCCGGGTGACCCCGCCGTCTGGAGCCTGCTGGCCAATCTGCAATTTCAAGCCGGCCGGTGGGACGATGCCGAACGCTCGTTCGCGGCCGTCCAACCGCCCCAGGCCATGGGGGCCGACGGTTGGAATACGCGGGGGCTCCTCAGCCTGCGCAAACGGCGTTTCTCCGAGGCCGTCAAGTGCCTGCAATACGCGCTGGTGCTCGATCCGACCGCGACCACGCCGCTGTTCAACCTGGGGGTGACCCATCAACTCCAGGGCGATCGACGGAGTGCCGCCGCCTACTACCGCCGCTGGCTGGCTTCAGCTCCGCCCAACTCCCAGAGCGCGGCCGTGCAGGAGCTGATCCGCCAGTGGGAAGCACCGCCGACGCCCCCCGCAGGTTTGGCCGTCACCAATGGCCCGGTGATTCCGCCGCAGATCCCGCAGAAGAGCCTCCGTCCGTCGTCACCGACCACGCCCCCCACACCGAGCACGCCGGCACCGCGGACCAATGCCGTGGCCGAAGCCACCCGCCCTCCGGCGCCGCCGGCGACGACCGTGCCGCCGCCTCCGACACGCACCCCCGAGACACCGCCGCCTGCGCCGGTCGCTCCGCCTCAACTCACGCCACCACCTCCGCTCCAGGTGGTGAACGTCCAAGAAGACCCTCCGCTGCGTCCGGCCCAGGATGAACCTGCGGTCAAACCCGCCCCGCAGCCGACCCCGACCGCAGCCCCGGCCGCAGGGGTAACCGCATCGGCGCAGGCCAAGCCGACCCAACAGCCCCAACAATCCGAGGCCTCGGCCGCTTCGACCACCCCGCCTCCCGACGCCAACGACGGATCCACTGCGGCCAAGCGCTCGCTCTGGCAACGCGTGACCCCGGGTAAATGGGTCAACCCCGTGCAATGGTTCCGCAAGGAGTCGGGCACCAACACGCAAGAGACCACCAGCGTCAAACCTGCCGCCCCAGCTCCTGGCCCTGCCCCTGCTCCGGCCCCGGCGCCAAGCACGTCTCCAGCCGCTGGGCCGGTTTCGCCCTCGCCCAAGAAGGCCACCCCGCTTTCAGCGCCCGCCGCGGTGATTCCCCAACCCGCGCCCCGGGCCGAAATCGCTCGCCCGGTGCGCGTCGCCCGCCCCACCCCGCCCCGCTATGTGCGCCGGGCCGTGGGTCCCCTGCCGGCGGGTAATCGGGCCGCCGCCGAATCGGTCTTCCAGCAGGCCACTGCGGCCCACCAACGTCGGGATCTGGTGAGCGCGGCCGCCCAGTACCGACGGGCCACCGAGTTGGATCCGTCATTCCATGAGGCCTTCCACAACCTCGCTCTCGTGGCGATCGATCAGGGCGACCTGAACCTGGCCCTGCTGGCCTGCGAGCAAGCCCTCCTGGTCAAACCTTCCGACGCCGAAACCCGCCGCAACTTCGCCGTCGCCCTCAAGCAGTCCGGCCATCCCCAGGACGCCGCCGAACAGATCGAGCTGTTCCTGGCGGCCAAGCCCAGCGACACCGCATTCCACCTGGCCGCCGCGGGCCTCTATGCCGGAGAACTGGACGACCCGGCCAAGGCACGGACCCACTACGAATCGGTGCTGGCCCTCGAACCCAGTCATCCTCAGGCGGCGGCCATCCGCGGGTGGCTGGCGTCGCATCCCCGATAGCCCCCGGCCCGCCGGGCTCCTGAACACCGCGCCGCCGTGCCCCCCGCCTCCGTCCCGCCCCAGATCCCGGTGCCCCCGCCCCTGAGCGGCGAGGAACGCCAGGCTCGCGGCAAGTTCCACTGCCCGGCCTGCGGGGCTGAAACCACGTGGGATCCCGCCTCCAAGACCCTGGTGTGCGCCTACTGCGCCACACCGGCCAGTCACCCCCCGGAGACGCTGGTCCAAGACCAACCCATCCACGAACACGACCTGGCCGAGGCTCTCGAGCAACTGCCCGATTCGGCGCGAGGCTGGAGCGCCAAGGCGGCTTCGGTGCGCTGCCAGAGCTGCCATGCCATCTCGGTCTTCGAAGCCGAACAGGCCGGCAAACGGTGTGATTTTTGCGGATCCTCCGCGTTGGTGCCGTATCAAGAACTCCAGCAATCCATCCGGCCCGAGAGCCTGCTCCCGCTGCGCATCAGCGAGACGGAGATCCGGGACCGCATCCGGAAGTGGTATGCCAAACGCTGGTTCGCTCCGTCGAACCTCGGCCAGAAGGCGCTCACCGACACCGTCCACGGTGTGTACCTGCCGTATTGGACCTTCGACGCGCACGCAGCCGCCCAGTGGACGGCCCTGAGCGGCTACTACTATTACACGACCCAGTCGTACACCGACTCCAATGGCCGCACCCAGACTCGTCAGGTCCGCCATACGCGCTGGGTCCCGAGCTCGGGCTCGCTGACCCACTTCTTCGACGATGAATTGGTGGCGGGATCGAAAGGCGTGGACTCGGATCTCCTGAACAAGATCGAGCCGTTCCCCACCGCTGAACTGGTGCCATATCACGACGGCTTCGTCGCCGGATGGACCGTGGAACGCTATCAGATCGACCTGGTCGGCGCGGCCACCGCCTCGCGCCAGAGCATGGCCGATCAGGCGCGATCGCTGTGCGCGGCCCAAGTCCCCGGAGACACGCACATGAACCTTCAGGTCTCGATCCGGTGGAGCGGCCAGACCTTCAAGCACATCCTCGTGCCCGTCTGGCTGCTGGCCTACGACTACGGCCGCAAGCGCTATCAGGTGGTGATCAACGGCTACACCGGAGCGATCGCCGGCGGGCGCCCCTACAGCTTCCTGAAGATCTTCTTCACGGTGCTGGCGGTAGTGATCTTCATGGCGGCCGTAGCCTGGTTCGCTGAAAACCAGCGCTCCCACTGACGGCTGTGATCGGTCGTGATCGGTCGTGATCGGTGGCGGTTCAGCGCTTGGGCATCACCCCGGCCAACAACGCCCCGGCCAAGGTGAAGGCCGTCCACGCCGAAGCCGGGATGTAGAGCCCGAACTCGGCCAGGCCATGGGTGAACCATCCGAGCAAGCCGATGAACACGGCCAACTCCAGACGCCGGCGGTCCGCCTCGGGCCACGTCTTCCATCCTCCTGCTGCCGCCTGCGAGAGCGACGGGGACGTCTCGTCGAGGCCTGCGGCTCGGGTGACCCTGCGGCCCAAAGTCCACAACAAGGCTCCGATCCAGGCGGTGTACACCGCAAACCCCGGCCATCCCGAATCGGTGGCCTGTTCCAGGAAATCGTTGTGCACCAACCGGGCCATCTCCGACTCCGGGGCCTTGAGGCGTGCATAGGGCCTCTGGAAGGTGCCCGGACCACTGCCCCACAGCGGGTGCTCGCGGGTGTTCTGGAGGGCCGCCTTCCAATAATCGGCCCGAGCCACCGCACTGGTCGCGCCCTTGGCGAAATAGCCTGCGAACCGGAGCCCGAAGAGCCCCAGTCCTCCGGCCAGCAACAGCGCCACCAGCGCGGCCTTGTGACGGGCCGAACCGGGCCTGATCAACAGCGTCACGGCGCCGACTCCGAGAGCCACCAGCCAGCCCGCCTTGGAACCGGTCCAATACAAGACCAGCAACCCGAGCCCGCCGAAGCAGCCCCACACCAGCCGGCCAACCGACTGCTTGAGGGTCGCGGTGACCGTCGCGAGCACGGCCAGCGACGCGGGCAACAGCAGCAGGATCAGCCCGGCCAGCGCGTTCGGATACACCATCGTCCCGTTCACCCGGGCCCGCCGCATCTTGTCGAGGATGGCCGGGTTGGCGATGTCCACGCCGTTGGTGTGGATGATGAGGAGATTGGCCTTCATCTCCGCCAACGCCGATGCGGGAAAATTGGTCCAACCCGTGGCCTGGCCTTCGAGCAGCACGGTGTAGTCCTGCCGCAGTTCGAAGAGGTGCTGCTGGGCGGCCTTGTTGAGGCAGATTCCGAACCCCGCGATGAGTCCCACCCACAACCAACCGCTGCGCAAGGCGGGCCCGAGCACGAGAAACCCGAGTCCGTAGCAGGCCAGACAGCCGGCCAATTGAGGGAGCGTCAGCCCGGTGAGCACCGGGTCGACCGATCGCCCCGCCGCCAGCGACTGCCACGCCATCCAGATCCCCGGCAGGATGAGCAGCAAGGCCGGAATGCGGCGCCCCCGGAGGGCCTCCATGGGTTTGGAGGTCATCACCCCGATCACCGCCAACACCATGAGCACCGGAGCGGCCAATCGGGAAGGCCACGGCTGCTGGATCCACTCCGCCCCATCGCGCGGCAGGGGGATCTGCCCATCGAGAATGACCGGATTGCCCCACTTGAGGATGCAGAGCCCGAGGAACGCGCCGAAGACCAACGCGAAGAACCGCAGGGATTCGGGGCTGGCCGAACGGGTTGAGGAACCGGAGGCGCTCACAAGGTCAACCTCAACAGCCCGACTTCGAGGGCCAGGGCCTCCTGGACGTTGGTATGGAGGAGGCGCTGGGTGTTCTCCCAGCTCTCCAGATTGTTCTGGGCCTGCTCGAGCTTGAGCCGTGCGGCCACCGCCTCCGTGGCCGATTCGAGCGTGGGGAACAACGCCCCCTGCCCCGAAACGCCGCAGACCCTCAGCCAGACATCGCGCAACCAGGCCTGCAGGCCCGCCAGGTATTCTCCGCGACGACGGCGGTACTCGGCCTCGATGGCGGCCGTGAGGGCGTCTTCCCACTGTTCTTTCTGCGCGGGCGTGGCGTCCGGATATTTGGCCAGGGGCGACGACGCCGTGAGCTGCTCTTCGATCGCCTCGCGGGCGGCCGCCAGCGATTCGAGCAGGGTTCCCAGCAACTGATAGCGGGCCAGCACTCCGGTGGAACCGGGAGCCGCCTTCCGGGCGAAGTCGGTGATCCAGCGCCCCACCTCGTCGCCCACGCGGAACGGACGAATCCCGAAGCTCACCCGCTGGCAACGCGACAGGATGGTCTCGAGCAGGCGGCTCGGCTCGGTGGTGAGGAGGATCAACACCGAACCGGGCGGCGGTTCTTCGAGGGTCTTGAGGAAGATGTTGGCCGCGGCCGTGTTCATCCGGTCGGCGCCCGCGAAGACCACGATCTTGTGGAAGCCCTGCATGGGCTTGAGGGTGATCGTGCGGACGATTTCGCGGGTCTGGTCGGCGCTGATCTGGCGCGATTTGTTCTCGGGCCTCACCCAGGTGACATCGGCGTGGTTGCGGGCGGCGATGCGCTGGCAGTTGGGGCACTGGCCGCACGGGGCCATGGGGGTTCCGCCCGGAGAGCGCTCCGGGGGAGCCGAGCAATTCAGGGTCTGGGCCAACGCCTCGGCCCCGGACTCGAGCGAATCGAGATCGTCACCGATGAACAGGTACCCATGGGCCAAGCGGTCCCGCGACAGGCTTCGCCGCAGGAGTTCCCAGGCTTTGGATGAGGCGAGATCCGGATCCATGGACACTCGGTGAGTGGGTCGGCCCGAGGCCGGCTACTTCTTGGCCATCTCCTTGGCCCAACTGTCCTTCAGACCCAGGGTCCGGTTGAAAATCAGGGGCACCGAAGCCGGAGCCACGCCGGTGGGCGAGTACGGCACATCGAGCGTGAAATATCCCACGCGCTCGAACTGGAATCGGTCGCTCTGGCGGGCTTCGGCCAGCGAAGGTTCGAGCAGGGCCGTGACCGTGAGCGCACTCTCGGGGTTGAGGACCGACTTGAAATCCCGCCCCTCGGCTTCCGGTGCCTCTTCGGTGAACAACCGGTCGTACAGGCGCACCTCGGCCCGGATGGCGTGGGCGGCACTCACCCAGTGGATGGTTCCCTTGACCTTCTTGGCGGCGTTGGCACCGCCACTGCGGGTCTCGAGGTCGGCGGTGCAGCGCAGTTCGACCACCGCGCCCGAGGCGTCTTTGACCACCTCATCGCACCGGATGATGCAGGCGTACTTGAGCCGGACCTCACCGCCCGGACGCAGCCGGAAATACTTCGGCGGCGGCACTTCCATGAAGTCGTCGGAGTCGATCCACAGCTCCCGGGTGAAGGCGATCTTGCGCGTGCCCAACTCGGGCTGCGACGGGTTGTTCACCGCGTCGAACCAGTGGGTCTCCCCTTCGGCGATGTTGGTGAGCACCACCTTGATGGGCCGCAGCACGGCCAGCCGACGCAGAGCCACCAGGTTCAGGTCGTCGCGGATGCACCCCTCGAACACCGACACCTCGGTGAGGCCGTTGTACTTGGTCACGCCGATGGCCGCGGCGAAGGCACGCAACGCCTCGGGCCGAACGCCCCGACGGCGCAGACCGCTCAAGGTCGGCATCCGCGGATCATCCCAGCCGGTCACCAGGCCCTCTTCGACAAGCTGCAACAGCTTGCGCTTGCTCATCACCGTGTAGCCCAGGCTCAACCGAGCGAACTCGATCTGGCGGGGCAGCGTGCGCGGCAGGCCCAGCGATTGGAGCACCCAGTCGTAAAACGGCCGATGGATCTCGAACTCCAGCGTGCAAATCGAGTGGGTGATGCCCTCCAGATAATCGCTGATCGGATGGGCGTAATCGTACATCGGGTACAGGCACCAGCGGTCGCCGGTCCGGTGGTGCGTGGCGTGGCGGATGCGGTACAGGGCCGGGTCCCGCAAATGAATGTTCGGCGACGCCATGTCGATGCGCGACCGCAGCGTGCGGGTGCCGTCCGGGAACTCGCCCTGCCGCATGCGCTCGAACAAATCCAGATTCTCCTCCACGGAGCGGTCCCGCCACGGACTGGGCTTGCCAGGTCGTTCAGGCACGCCGCGGTACTCGGACATTTGTTCCGGAGTCAGGTCGCACACATAGGCCTTGCCTCGGCGGATGAGTTCCACCGCGAAGGCCAGCATCTGCTCGAAATAATCGGAGGCGAAGAACGGCTCCAGCGAACGGCCGGAGGCCTCGGCGGGCAGCACCGCGGACCCGCTCACATCGCCGGGCACCT
>JACCEB011801496.1_pt1 | contig 19785 bp, 24 predicted proteins | sample 7454761 | NCBI WGS metagenome assembly JACCEB01 (sample SAMN15323454, study PRJNA562643) | freshwater metagenome | isolation source: river surface water | place: USA:Blue River Watershed | collected 2017-08-18 | reverse complement strand
ATGTCTGCGAGCAATGGTTCTAACATAAGCAAGCAGTTCTCTTCGTCTTTGTTTCAGCTCTTCAATTGATATTTTTTTAAGTTCTTGACGTGCCGGAGTGTCTGGAGTTGCACCAAATAAATCGCGATCGCTGTCGCCTTCAATGAGTTCCTTATACCGCACGATGCTTCCTCATGAAGTTTTCTATTGCACTGTTGCTGCCCGCTGGTGCTGGTGCAAACACTGTGCTTTGGTCAATGAACACATTGTCTCGTGCAGGGCGGCGTACCACTCGCTTGCCATTGGGGAACTTCTGTGTGTCCATGTACATGTACACCCAGTCGGCATTGCGCTTGAGCCACTTGACAGCATCCTCGGGTGAAGCACCTGGCACAATGTATCTACGACCTCCGTAGTCTGCGTAACGACCGGTGTTGTAGTTGCCCATGATGTTCACATAGTACATGTTTCTTGCGCCAAACAGATCGTCGTCACTTGGCTGGTCGCCTTCGTTCATCTGACGCGGTGCTATTCTCACAAAAGGATCTTCTTCGTTGGCTGGATTAGGGCGCAGAGTTATTACCGTGAGATCATTGTCTGCTATGTAATCATCCAGTATAGCAGCATCGCTTTCCGGATCTCCACCAAACTCAAAGCCACGCTGTATTAATTCATCATAGTCATAGTCGTTTAGAAAATCCAGCGCCTGGCTCATGGGCTTGAGTCCTTCGCCAAACAATTCGTCGTCTGATGGTTCTGTGTTTTCACCAATGTAGTCGTAGATGTCTGCTGCTATGCGTTCCAGTTCTGCCACCACCTTGATCAAGGTTTTGATAGGTGTTTGGCGTGGTATTTCTTCATGGGGATCATGCTCGCCGTCGTCCCATTTGTCAAACAGCTTGGTAAAAGTACGAGCATGTTGGTACACCGCTTCCATGCCCAGGTCATCTGCTTCATCCACAATCTTTTGCAATGCCGCAGTGAATCTCTTGGCTAGGCCTTCTCTCACGCCTTCCGCGCCAAACAGATCTGCATCTGTGGGCTCGGTGGTTTCTTGCAGTTGTTCGTAATACTGGTCAAACAGTGCGCTGATGCTAATGCCTGTGTCTGTCTCTATTTGATCTTCAAAGTTTTCCCACCAGTCTGAGGCGTAACCATACCAGGCTCTCAAGCCTGGCACTATGCCTTTTCTTTCAAAAACCTTGGCCACAAATCGCACGGTCTTGGCTTCTTCACGGATTTCTTCCAGATCGTTTTCGTATTCTTGCCCATCGCCGGGATCCAGTCCAGATATTTCAGCAGGATTGTTGCGCATGGTGTTTGCAAAGCCATCCAACCACTTGGCAATGGTTCTAGCAGGGCTGGGTGCGCCAAACAGATCTGCATCTGTGGGGTCGGTGTTTTCAATCAGTTGGTGGTAGCGCATGTTTGTAGTTTCGTTGTTTTCATGCAGTTGATCCCAGATTAGGTCATGCAGGTCTCCGCTGCTGGCCATTTCGTCGTTCAACCACTCCAGTTCCGCGTCGTTCAGCGGCGTGCCATTGCGATATTCAGCATAAGCAATATAAGCGTCCACAAAGTCAGGATAGTCCCGAGGATCAATTCCTTCTATGTCAATGCTGCTCATGTTCACATATCGTAGGTCTTTTTGGTGTCCAAACAGTTCTTCGTCTGATGGTTCGCTTTCTGCTAACAGGCCATCCCAGCGATTGTGTGCAGATCGCATTTCTTGTTGTGCTCGGTCAAATGCATCGTGTATATTAGGATCGTCTATGTCCACTATGTCCCACAGCTTGACACCAGTTTTCTTAGCTATCTGATTCATGGCCCAATCATCTAGGTCATAGATGATGGCCATGGTTTGTAGCGCGGCCAATCCGCTGACAGGATCGCATTTGAAAAATGCGTTGGCAGCACGATTAAAGTCACGCAGTACCAGAGGATACTCTGCAGGATCATCTCTGATGTCATCAAACTCGTTGCTGCTTTCTATGTGTTGTCGTAGCTCTCTCAGCAGTTTGGCAATACTATAACAGTCAGTGGATGAGATGCCCAGTGATGTAGAATTTGAGCCAAACAGTTCGTCGTCAGATGGCTCATTGCCTTCCTTGATCACATCTGCTTTGCGAATGGCACCTGCTGTGGTTGTGTATGTGGCATTGGGCAGATCAGGATGCTCATAGTGTATGCTGATCTTGCCAGCAGAGGAGATACCAGTTACTGTGCCAATCACCTCGCCATTGCCCCAGGGCATTCTAATACGCGATCCCACACGAATGCCTTTGCGGGCTGCCAGGTCTAGTTTGCGCTGTCTTGCAGCAGCAATTCTCTCTCGCTTGGCTTCGGGGCTTTCCAGCACATTGATGTCATAGAGCATGTGTAGAACTTCTTCTAGGTCTTCTTTGCTGCGAGTTCCAATATAGCTCCAGGTGCCGCCGCCTGAGTCCCAATACACCAATACACCCACTGGTTCGCCAGAATTTGTGTAGCCGTTCACGCTCCACCCAGCGTGGCCCAGGTTTTCCCCGGCACCGAACTTGCGATCAATTGCGAGATTGAACATGCGTTTTAGTGCATCACTAACCTGGTGATCTCCGTCGGGCACACGACGAATCTCACTGTAATGCAGTCTAAATTTCATGATTGCCTGCTCAGGCGAACTTAGTTTGCGGTTTGGCTGCCCAAACAGTTCTTCGTCGCTGACATCACCTAGATCTTCAATCAGTTCACTGTAGCGCATGACCTTTTTCCTGTAGTCGTGCGCGATATAACTTGGGAATCTGTGTTCTCAGTATACGAGCCAGTGGTTCGCGTACCACTAGGTCGGTCACATGCGGCACTGCATCCTTGTGCAGCTTTTGTCCTGATGCTTGGATGGCCGCTATTGTGAGTTTCAATGCTTCACTGTTCTTTGCCAGGGTCTGTATCTTGGGATCTCCTGATATAGCACCTTCCACAAAGTCTGCTTGTGTTTCATCACCAGGGCTGGCAACCAGTCGTTTATACACCGGGCCCATGTTGGCCATCACACTGTCAATATATTCAATCAGTGCAGCACCAATCTTGGCTTGATCAGGCTCTGGCAGAGTTATGCCGTATTCTTGCAGGCTCTTGAATCCAAACGCCACAATGCGATCCTTGTACTGCTCAATCATGGTCTGCATTTGCTTGGCCACTTCAGGTGTGCTGTCCACCACAATCTGCTTGTACTCGTCGCTGATCAAGGGTTTAACATTGAATCGTTCTGCTGGCTGTTGTAGAATCTTTTTCAGCACAGGAAATCTGTTCACCAGCTGTTGCAGGCCGTCAACACCAATCTGACGATCTTGTTCATTCATGAACTGTCGTGATTCAAAGTGAAACTGATATTTCTCACCAGGATAGGCCTGCTGACGTGGAATGATAATGTACAGGTCACCTTGCTTGGCATAGTAGTCAAAACGATTGTAGCTGTCGCCTGCTGTACACCAGCGTGTGCCACGACCATAGTAACAGGCCGCTTCTTCGTCACGCGGGATCAGCACTATCAACTGGCTGTCGCGATACAGCTCTGTGGTGTTCTTCTTTTCTTCTGGCTTGGCTTCTGCTTCTTCGTCTGGGTATTCGTCTACTACATCATAGAAATCTTCTAGACTGCGATAACGATTGAAGTCATTGCGTGGCGGTTGAATCTTTTTCTTGCGCTTGAGTCTGTCAAACTTCTTAAGGTAGTCTGCTAAGGTGCTCACAATATCTTCCAGCTGACTTTGTCCATTGGCATACATTTTGGCAATGGCCTGTGTGTATTGTTTGTTGGTTGTTGGATCGCCGCGTTCCAACCAGGTCAGCAGGTAGTCAATAATCTGTTCAGGTTTTTCCTGTGCAAATTTCTGCAGATTTTTGTTGGGCAGTGCGCTGTTGACCTGGCTCACAAACCATTTGTCCTTTAGTGCCACAGGCAACAGCTTGGCTCCATAGGCCGCTGCGGTCTTGCCGCGATCGTATTCTAATAAAAATTCTAAACTTTTCATTGTATAATCTCGCTGTGATTCTTAACATACAATTTGATCAACATTCCTGCAGCCATATCTGCTTGGCTTTCAATATCAGAAAGATCATTTGTATGGTATGTGTCTCCGTCCTCTCTTTGTTTGTGATGGGCTAGCTCATGTGCCACGGTACGCATGATGTCTATGGTATTTCTATTGCCGGTATACACCCATAATTTCTTGGAGCGAATATCGTAATAGCCAGTCCTGTCTTGATTGCTAGATTCTTTCTTTTCCTGAAAAACTATGTTAGGCAAAGGTGAACTAATGTGTAGTTTTTTGGCTACCCAATGGATAAAGTGCTTCATTCGTTCAGGATCAAAATCTTCCTTGAGGTTTTCTTTGTCTTGAGTGGCCACAGGCAAACTTCTATCTCGGCTTTGCAGCACCTGAGGCTCGTGTTGTATTTCTTTTTTGATAATTTGTATGGCACGTTTTAGACCTTCCACAACCACATCAAGACCATCTTCGTCGGCTTGATATTTGATTCCTACTCCGCCTGCGGCTTCCCAGCTGGTGATGTTGCTGCCTCTGTCATCTATAAGAATATTAGGAGTGCCGTCTGGTTGTACTGCGTGTTTGGCTTTGTTAGGAGTTATTATTACTCTTGTGGGCTGAACAGACAGATTTTGTTCTAACCATACTTTTTTATGATGTGCGCTGTTTTCGTGATCGCCGCGCAAGGGACTTGAACAGATGTTGTAATGGCCAAAAATCTTTATGACCATAGACACCAAAGCGTCGGTAGTGGGAAACTTGGGCAGGCGTGCAAAGAAATCTGTGCCTATCATTTTGTTCAGCGTAGGATCTGTCTTGGCCGCAGGAATGTTTCTGTAGTTGTACTTGCCTGTGCCGTCGCGAGGATTACCAGCCAACTTGGCGTACTCCTCAAAAAAGTCGCAGAGAACCCCATCCATGTCTAGATACACTTCACTGCCTGATAAAAAATCACTGCTTTTCATATTGTTTGATAGTTTCCGATATGCTGTGTTCAATGGCATGTAGCATGATTTGTGCCACATGATGTTTGTATAAGGTTTTGTACATGTTCATGGATACTTGCCCATGCAGACTCTCGCACTTGGTTAATACCTTGTTCACCACGGTGTTTTCGAACCAGTTGTTTACAGCAGTGCGAATAGCATGATGACGTGCTGTTCTCAATTCTTGGATATTTACATTGAGTTTGGATTCAATTTCATCTAACAGTTGTGCCAGCTTGGAATGTAAATCATCACTGATAATATTCATCATGAGATTCCATCTGCCACTTGTGCTGGTGCGTGGTAATTCCACTGCCAGGCAAATGTCATGATGTATACGCAAACCAACATTGTCGCGCCATACTCTGTTTTCAAACATTTTTTCCATGCGCTTGCGCCAATGTTTTATCATGTGTTGGTAGGCCTCGTTCATTTGCTCAATGGAAACATGAGCACCCAGTACCAACACTTTGCGCATGAACTGTTTGCATTCTGGTTTACTTTTTAGGGTTTCAAAGAGGTAACCAAGCTCAGGTCTATCTTGGCGCCATTGGTAAATGTTCACTGATTCGTCAGTGAGTGCATTGTTAAAATCGTCGTGAGCTTGTTCAAATCCATTCCATCCAAACTCATAACTTTCTGGCGAATGCTTGGGCTTGATGAACATAGTGGCATCAAACATGTATTGCATACCTGCATCTGTATACTTTGGTCTGATTAGATCAGGTATACCTTTGACTGTTATCTTGCCCCCATATCTATAGCATCGCCAGTCCGGCATGACTTGGTTTAGAACGCTGTCTTGGCTAAAGGGTTGTTCACTCCGGCGAGAATAATATACCGTGACCAGCTGGTCCTCGTACAAAACAAAAACTTCAATGCCCACAGCACCGTCTAACCAGCGTTGCTCATACAGTGCGTCGTAGTTCATTCCTGCTCCAAGCTAAAACTACGAACTTTGATATCGGTCATGGCCTGTTTAAGATCACTTAGATCGCCTTCGGCTCGCAGCAGTTTGAAAACCAAATTCTCAACACTGAATTCGCCGCCTCGGGCCAGTCCGCTCTTGCGCATGTCCTTGATGCTGTGCCATAACTTCAAAACACTATGATCATTGCCATCTTGCAGTGCAGTTTTGATACGCTGTTTGTAGGCCCTATACTTGTGCTTGACACTGCTGTCGTCTACTGTGGCTTTGACTGGTTGCGGTTTGCGTAACCAGCGATCCTGTAACAGGCTGTAGATGCCCATGCTGTGATGCGGCTGTTCAGCGTCTTGAACATACAGCTCTACATCGTAGCCATTGATTTTGAAATCAAATTGATCGTTGTACTGATATTTCTTGCTGTCAAACAGCTCACGCAGCTCTGGATCATGAGCATCAGGGATTATGACCACAAGGTGCAGATCAATGTCGCTATTAGGCGTGTATGAATAAGCAGCGTTGCTGCCACTGATAGTTATGTCCACAAGATCATAAAGATCTATGCCAATAAAGGTTTTGAAATCTTCAGCAATAGCCATCAGCTTCTTCTTGACTTCGGGCAATAGCTGCCCGTTGAGCCACAGAGCTGGGTTCAACTCATCGTGAAACTGCACAGCATTTGATAGTTCTAATTCCGTTAATCGCATTACACACCCCAATGCAGTATTTATTGCATTGGAGTTTGAGTTTGCTTTTAGGATTAACGCTTGATTATCACTTGATCTGCTAGTCCGTAGGCAACTGACTGTTCCGCAGTCATGAAGTTATCACGCTCCATATCCGCACTGATTTCGTCAAAAGTGCGCCCTGTGCTGTTGTGTTTTACGTAGATTTCAGTAAGATTACGCTTCATCTTGAGAATTTCGCGCACCTGAATTTCCATGTCTGTTGCTTGACCGCCTGCACCACCTGATGGTTGATGAATCATGTGTCTTGCATTGGGCAGAATAAACCGTTTGCCAGCTGCACCAGCTTGTGCCAATAAACTGCCCATAGAACAGGCCTGGCCCATTACAATTGTGCTGACATCAGGTTTTATATACTGCATGGTATCATATATGGCCATCCCTGCTGTGACCACACCACCGGGTGAGTTGATATAAAACAGGATATCAGTATCAGGATCTTCACTTTCCAGAAACAGCAGTTGACTGACCACTAGACTGGCGCTGTGTTCGTTGACATCGGTATCTAGCATCACTATACGATCTCTCAGCAAACGGCTGTACAAATCATAGCTGCGCTCACCAGCAGAAGTACGTTCAAGAACCATGGGTACAAGATTAGGCATAGTATTCCTCTAAAAAGTTATGTAGCGTTGGAAAAACAGTGGCGAAATTTTCGTTGCGCATGGCATCTTGCATGGAAACAATTTCGCGGAATTTTGGTATATGTTGGCTCATGTCAGCAGACATCAACCAGTTTTTTATGTTTTCAGGCACAATGTTGCTGCGGCCGATGTGCTGCTTGGCAGCTGATGGTAGCATCCTGGAATCGTAATAATATGGATCATAAAGAATGTTTAGATGCGGCAGCGGCAAAGAGTTGCGTAGGCACCATTTGATAAAATCTTCCAGACCTGTTATGGTAAAAATGCTGATTGTGCAGGTCACACTGATAGTGTACGATTTGTGGCCAGCACAAATATCCCGCCAGCGTAGCACATGCTGTTCTACCTGGCTCCAGTTGGCTGGATGCCTGTTGTATTCGAACACAGATCCTGTGCCGTCAAGACTAAACGCAATGTTAACTTGTTTGAACTTGGGCCACAATTGTTGCAATCGTGAATCGGGCCAAGTTGTGCCATTGGTTTGATAATCCAGCACAATGTGCTCAGGACCGTGTTGTGTCAAATGCTCCAGCAAATCGACCTGCTCGTCGATACCACTGACAAAAGGCTCGCCGCCAAAAAATTCAACAGTACGAACATCTGTGGTCATGCGCTTGAGTTCCGACATAAACTCCGGCTGTTGGTAAAATTTATTGTGCGGCTTGAGCATGAAACTGGGATAAGTTTTTTTGAATTCTTTGGCTTCGGCATACCATCTGCTGCTGCTGTGACTGTCGCAGATGCGGCAGGCCAAATTACATGTATTACCAAATGCCACAGACACTTGCTTGAGCGGCTTTTGTTCCCACGGCAATCCTTGAAATCTATAACTACGATCTAACAATCTTTTGCTCAGCAGTCCGGCGTCTTCTTCCTGCCAGCATCTGATGCATTCAGGCGCACGTTGGCCCGCCAGCATTTGCTGTCTAACTCGTTGTATATCAGGACTGTTGTGATATTCTTGCCATGTGGCAGGCCTAGAGCCTTGCCATTTACAGCAGACCAAAAATTCGCTTTGTGGAGTTATTTCCAGCCCTAGCCAGGGGTGGTGACAATAGGTATCCATGCGTCTATTGTAGCAGGACCCGGCCGACTTGTCAACACTTGAATAGATTTTGCTTTCTAAACCAGCGACGCTGGCCATGCGCTGTTTTAAGACTCATACCCCAGTCTTCGAAAACATCGCGCCAAAGGAAAAAACTAGGTCCATGCGCACCAGAATCTGTGTGCATTTCTCGGCCAAATTTATCTCTATGCTCCCAGCGGTAGATATCCCATTGCCATTGATGAACCATTTCATGGGCCAAAGTGTTGCAAAACCACTGTGGGCAAAACCATTTGTCATAGAGATCGATTGTACACCAAGTGCCTGTTTTGCCCCAACTGCCGCGGCGCTGCCTTGAGTCTTGCCAATTGCATCGTCCCCAAATTTTCTGTAGTGTGCCCAGAGTTATTTGAGGCTGGGTCAAGGCATTGTCAAAAATATGTTTGTTGATAGCGCGGTATAGACTATTGACTTCGTCTGGATGTGGACGATATGGCAAACGCTTTTGCTCGCTTACGCAAGGCAAACTGGCGTTCATATATTGGGTTATTAAATAAGGCCTGCCCATAAAAAAGCCCTCCGCTGGCAGTATTTACTACTGCGCCTGGAGGGCTTTCTATATTACTTGAATTACTGCTTGTCTAGCTCGCGGAAAGCTTCGGTTGCGCGGCCCGCAGTGCCTTGGCGGATTTTTTCATCTACCTTTTCACGGCGTAGCACATTGGCTTCGCCCATGGGCAGAGCTACCAGCACATAGCTGCGGAATCGAGTACCTTCGGCTGTGCGCTTGATTTCTACAATTTCAGCACCAGTAACATCAACCTTGCGGCACATGGCGCGAATGGCCATTTCGCTGTTTTCTGCGCTGGTTTCGCCCACATCCTGGCGGAACACCCGGCTTTGCTTGTCTACTTCACCGCCCGCAGCCATACACACCTTACCAAATGCAATTATCTTGGCTTTTTCATCGGCCATGGCAAAGTCTGGACTGGTTGCAGTGCCGTTGGCATAAACTGCACTCTTGCTTTCGGGCAGCTTTTCCATCCACTTGGGTGCCTTGTCGATGGCTCGCTCTGTGTATTTTTCCTGCCGCTCGCGTTCTGCTTCTGCGCGACGCTGATACGGATCGCTGGTTGACCCACAACCTACAAGTACACCTAGTACAGCAGTTGCTAAAAGAATGCGTTTCATTTTATGTCCTTATCTAGATTTAATCCATTCGCCTGCTTTTTGCAGGTCAGTGCCAGCGCCACTAACAGCGCCTCCCATAGTGCCGCAGCCGGTGAGAGCAAGAGCAAAAGCGGCAATAACTACAAAGTGTTTCATGTTGCACCTTTCTGTATAGAATGAACACAATTATATTGTATGTTAATCAGCATTAATGGTCAACCACCCATGCTCCATTTTTCCAACACATGCCACTGATCATTTTTGGTCCTGCACATGATTCCCAAATTATGTGCTATACCTCCGGCCCCTAGGCTGACATTTTCCATGAACCATCTACATTCCATACCACGGTGTGGAAAACTCTGGCGCTTGGCAGGATCCCAGTGCGGAGCAACTTCGCTTTCGCGTATTTGGTCGCCTACTTTGACCACACGATTTTTGGGAATGTCTTGATCTGTACACACCAATTCTTGGGTGGCTTCAACTTGACTGCCGGCGATATCTTGCAAAACTCTTGCTCTGCCCAGATCCATGGCACGGGCACACAATTGTGCATCATCCACTGAAAGTTTGTCTCGTGCTCGTCCTAGGGCAGTGTACCAATTGCCTTCTAGCATTACCCTAAAAGTCACAGTGCATTGTTTTTGATCTTGCACCCGTGTAACTTCTCGCACAATGTCAGCAGTGCGCTCAATCTTGCTACTCAGCTGATTGACTGTGACACTGCGCATGTAACACTCGGCTGAGGCCACAGGTGGTATCAATGCCAGCGCAATTATTAATTTCTTCATGGGCAGTAAGTTCTCAGCAAATGAAGGTGCCTACGCAACAGGGCTTCGGTCATTCCAGATGCAATGTGTTGGTGCTGATCACGTGGGTTAATAATACTCACAGTGTCATGTTGGAAAATATTTTGGGCATACCTATATCTTGCGCCTGAAGGACGCAGGGCATCGAGATTGGTTTCCAAAAATTGGATCTGCGCTTCTTTTTTGGAACAATCAACCCTAAACGATTCCAAGTCACGGTGGTCCATAATGACCACGCTGGTACCTGGGGCTTGCGTAGCGCATCCTGCCAGCACCAAACAAGCGGCTAGGATCGCGGATTTGGTATTATACGATGTAAACATTCGCTCCTCAGATGCCAGATTAAATTTTTAGCCAACTCTACCTCGTTGCGTTCCCACTCGCTTCGCTCAGGATCATACTTGCCAGAATCCAGCTGAGACTGTATCCATCTTGCTTGTGCCCGGCTGTTGGAGCAGTCAGGTTGCATGTCAGCGAATGTGAACCTTGTGCTTTCAGGTAAACTTACGCAACCTGCCAGCACCAAAGGTATCAACAGTGTTAAGCCTTGCGATACCATGTCATGGCAGCTCGCAGAGCCTGCTCTGCTTGCTCAGTGGCCACATTGGTTTCGCGAACTACAAAAGACACTGCCTGCTTGAAGTTCATTTGGCGTTGGAAAATTGCCGTGATGGCAGTTTGCTCTAGATTTTGCATGATTTATATATCTAAAGGTTTCACGTGCTTGGGCCGACGTGCATAGGCCTTTTTGTTTTCCACTCGCTTGGGCTTGAACGGAGTACCGTTGGCAAACAGTACCACATGGGCACGAGTTCGCTGCCGGGGCAGTTCAAAACGAGTGGTAACAAAATTCTTCATGATGTTGATATAATAATGGAACACTTATTTAAGGTCAACCTTTTATACGACTGGTTACCAAACCGCCCAAAATTACCGCCGCGGCCCAGGTATCCAAAGAATAGGCAATAGACAATACAGGAAACAGGGTGTTCAAACTCCATATGATCAGCAAGGGTGCCGCTGCCAGCACCAATATTACTACAAGGACCAAAATTAGTATTTTCATGTCAATGCTCCAGTTTTGCAAAATTGTACAGCAGGCACCAATTGTTGTCAACCGTAAAAAAAGCCCCAATTTATGGGGCTTTTGCAGTGTTGCTTTTTTGCAACTGTTGCTGTTTTAGTAACTTTGGCGCAAATGGCGGTAGTTCCATTCTTTGATCAGCTGTTCCAATTCGGCTGCGTTTTGTGGATGGCGTGCGGCAATCCACTGCTCAAAATCGCTAGGTTCACGAAATATTTCTTGAACCCGTTCCCAAAGTTCTCTAACAGAACTCATTTGCTCTTGGTTGGCGCAAATGATTTAGACCAACTCTCAACTGCTTCTGTCACGTGCTTGCTGTAGTCATACTTCATGGCATCTTGTGACAGTTTGATCATTTCTTGACCAACTTTGGTAGCAACATCGGTGCCGGCTTTCATGGCGTCTTTGGTGTATGCTGTTTGGGCATCCACAAACTCATTCATGCTTTTGGCAATGGCTTCATTCTTGGCAAATACTGTGTTTACCACTTGTTTTTTGGCTGTGGCAACTGCGTCGATTACTGTATCAAATGTGAACATGGTTTTCTCCTTTAGACGAAATGTTCTAATCCTAAGACCCTCACAGGCGTCTCTTAGTGATTGTACTAGTATATATGCTGCACTGCAACACGTAATCTGCCCAGTTTATCATTTTATTTTGCCAAAAAAACTTTATACCCAGCACAAACACACCAGGTAAATATTTGATCCATCAACTACTTCGAAGGAGATCAAAATGGAAATTTTAGTTGCACTGGTAGCTCTGGTAGTGGTCGGTACCATTTGGTACATATCCACTCAATCTACCAAATCCAAACCCAGCCAACCTGAGGCACCATACAAGGTCGAAGCACCTGTCGTGCAGGAGTCCGCGCCAGCGGCTGCACCCGCAAAGGAGGTGACTTCCGAAACTGCTTCTAAACCTGCTCGTGCCAAAAAGCCCGCAGCAGCAAAAAAGGCCCCCAAGGCCAAGGCCGCTACCAAAAAACCAGCGCCAGCCAAAAAGCCAACGCCGGCCAAAAAACCAGCCAAGCCTAAAAAATAAAAAAGCCCCGAAAGGGGCTTTTTTATTGTGGGCAAGTTTTAGATAACTCCAAGTCGTTTGGCATGATCATACACTTGCTGGCTGGCCAAATTCTTGCCTTTGGCCTCGCACATGATGTCACCCCACTCTAGATGTTCAACAGCCCAGTCGTTCACAGCATCGTTCCAATAAAAGTCGCTGTGTGCCCTGAGCTGTTGTTTTTTATGGCCTCCAGCAAGGAGTCCATCAAGATTGGGAGCAGTTCGGGGGCAATGATCCACAAGAATATCTTCGCGACTAACACTGTAATGCAAAGCAGGACGAGTACCACGCCAAGAGTCAATAACCCTGCGAACACGATCATCCGTTGCCAGGATGTAGTCGCCATGCGAGTTGATCCAATGATGGTGAAGGTCAAGAACAAGAGCCACATGTTCACCAACAGCAAGAGTACAGTCCAATCCATTTGTCATCTCATCATTCTCGATGGTAATAAGATTCCTAGCTTCGGGCGTGAGTTTGCCTAAAGTTTGTAGGAACTTTGCTGGTCCACCTTTACCAGACAAATGCACATTGATCTTGAAGCCATGATCATGCCATGACGCACCGTAGCCCATCCACCGTGCCATGTCAACGTGATATTCAAATTCTGCAATGCTGCGTTCTATGATTTCATCTGACTCACTTGCCAGCACACAAAACTGTCCAGGATGAAAGCTAAGACGCACATCTAGTCTACGAGCAGTTTCGCCAATGGGTGCAAAAATCTTTGCCAAGTGAGTTTGAATTTCAGGGCGTTGCCACCAGTCAATCCAGCTAGGCTCAGTGTAGCCTTGTAGCATCTCACTGCCCAGGCGTACCATTCGCCGTTCTGGGGGCAATGTGGCCACACGCTCAATCATTTTGACCGCTGCCGCTGCATTGTGATCCATGATATCCCACTGTCGCTGTTCTGCTTCATCAGGATGCTCGCGAAGCCAACGCATGGTGGTGCTACGTCCGTTGAGATCACGGTCTTTGGCATTCACTTTCATGCCGCCACATTCGGATGGGTCATTTAGCCATTTACAAGCAAAGCCAATACGTTTAGTCATTACCAAGGGTCTTTATCTTCAAAAGTGTCTAGGAATTTGGATACAAGTGCCAGCACAGCACCAACGGCAACACTAGCCAAGAAAAATAGCAAAAGTGCGTCAAGGATGCCGAACATATAAAGAGTATACGATGCTGTGTGCTAATTGTCAACCTAGCGTACCAAATCGACTCCAAACTCCGTTGCCCATACTGACCCAGCCAGCAGGCCCACCCGGAACAGGATTACTGTTAAATCGTACCGTTCCTTTGACTGCAGAATCTTTTGGAGTACCATCGCTGGTACCCAATTCCACTGCATCCAAATAGAGTTTTTTCACGCTGACACTACCGTCCGGATTTAGTGCTAGATTGTCCTTTTTGTTTGCGCTCAAAATCAAACTTTGCTCTCTTGGAGTGCCTAGCCAGGCCACATCACGCTGGCGTTTGCTGAATCCCAATTCCACTTCTTCGTCCCACAAACTGAGTGCATGAGCTGGTTCCAAGGTATTGATACCTACTCTACGATTGCCCACGTATAATGTTTGACTAAGCAAAGCTTCGCCAGCAGTTTGCAAATCTTTGACCATGCCCAGCCGGCTGATGTTGGTTTCAGTTATGCCCGAGCTAAGGCGATTGCCTTCAACAAATGGATTGCCGTTGAGAGTTATTTTAGATAGATCCAGACCTTCGTTACGAATACGCTCAAACACATTGTTGTTGTATGACTCAAAAACTTCTGCATCAAGCGATGCACGGGTGGCGGCTACTGTGTTGTTTATAATGCGTTGGAAAAATGTACCATCCATAGGCACATCGCCTTTGATGTGCAAATCACCTTCTATAACTGTTTGCCCTTTTACCTCAAGGCCCAAACTAATAATCTTGTTTTCAACAACCACACCGCCATCCAACAGAGTCATTTGTACTTGACTGCTTTTGTCTTCTATGCCGTTGCTGCTGAAGTTTTGTATTATACCGCCACGAATATTGTTGCCCGACACCACAAGGCTTTGTGCATTCACTGCATCGCCAGGAATACTGTTTTTTGGAAATGAAAATGTTGCTAGTTTTTTGCTGATTTCTGTAAGAACTATTTCTCTTACCACCTGATTTACATCTACTTCGTTGTAGAGCTTGGTTTTTACATGTTCGGCAGCTAGACGTCGAGCATCTTGCTCAAAATTGTTGACCACGGTGTCTGACACAGCATCCAGGCGCTGTTGAACTCTTGATTGATCCACATCCATGTTGCCCAGCATGTTGTCCAACTTGGCGCTGGCCAACCAGTTCAACTTGCTTTCATAATCTATAGAGTCAAGACGTTGCGTGAGTTTTTGCGCAACAAGGTTGTCAATTCTGGCGTTGAGTCTGGATTCAATATCTCTTACAAGATTACTGACTATTGTATCTACTTGATTGGTTATGTCCATTTTTTGCAAATCTCATTGAAATCACATGCTCATAATTTTTCTTGATCAGACTCTTGTACATGATATTTTTGTGTATTAAAAAATCACTTGCTCCTGCATCAATACTAAATTTGGCGCACTGCTTGAAAAACATTTGTCTACATCTAAAATCCAAGAAACTTCTCATGCTGCTGCCTTGGATTTCATACACACTTCTGGTCCAAGCGTTTCTATCCTGGAGATCATAATCATGATACTCAAGATAGATACTGTCTGACTCGGTCCCTTTGACCACGCTGGGTATGCTGAATTCGCGGTCTTTGAAACTTTGGTTTTTGTAGTCACGTAATGTAGTTATCACTAGGTCCTTGGACAGACTACATAATTTGGCCAGGCAAGCCTGCTGTTCTATTTCGGTTTCAGCAAAAGTCAAAAATTCATCAAATGCTACCACACAGTCAAATTGGTCCTCGGCAGCCAGGGCCTGATCCCAATCAAGGTATTTTATTTTGGCATCATGCTGTCTTAAAAATGAGAGTGCAGATTCTGACACCTGTGTGACTGTGATTGCAGTTGAGGTGTAACTTAAAACCGCAGGATTAAAGCCTACAAACAAAATGCTCTTGCATTGTGTTTTGTAGTGTCCGTTAACTGCGTCTATAATTTCTCGTTTGCGCTTGATGATCTCGGCCTGTTTGCTACTGGTCAAAAAAGCATCAAAGCCAATCTGGGAGTAATCGATAAAGTGCATTATTATTCTTCTATCCTTATGATATGTATTTATAAGGCCCTGTCCAAAAATATCATCACATATAAATATCAATACAACAATCAAAAAAGGAGCGTTCGATGGATATTTTCAAACTCATTGGTGATCTAGGGTTTCCTATAGCCGTTGCGCTTGCAGGCGGTTACTTTGTGTATCTTACAATCAAACTTTTATTGCAAGGTGTGTTGGGCAGCATCAAAGGCATGGCAGGTATCATCACCGCTTTAGACAATCGTGTCAAAACCATGAACCACGACGTTGTTCGTATTGATACAATTGTGTCCAATGCCTTGGGCTTGCGACCTGATGTGGATCGTATTGCTCGCGCAGATGGCAAAAACGATGCAAGGAGAGATTAATGGGCAAATATCAAAAATGGTGGGATAGCCTAGATCCACAAATGCAAACTTATCTCAAGGCGCAACCAGTCTGGCATGATCGAGATATTTACAAAGCTGTGTTGTACGGTGGTGTGATTGGATTCTTGATAGGACTGTTGTTCTAAGGAATAGATAAATGGACGTAGTTGAACTAATAAACAAGTATGGATTTCCCATCGTCATGGCTGTGGGCATGGGCTACATTATCAAGTATGTGTGGGAATGGAGCACCAAGGAAGTCAAACCTGTGATTTCAGAGGCAAACACTGTGCTGATTGCACTGATTGACAGGATACGTATGTTAGATAATGATTTGATACGACTGAATCAAAAAGTAAATACTGTTCTGCATCTTAGAGGCAAAATGATCGAAAGCGATCGCGTAATGGAAACTGTCAAAGTCGAACGCGAAGCAGCCAAACAATTTGATCAGGCAGTACGATTAGATGATGGTATCCACAGCCAGCCCAAGACCTCAAAGCCTAAAAAAGAATCGGCTGAATCACAAGATGACAAAGAAGCAAGAACAGGAAACCCTTGATTGCATGACAATAGTATACATCCATGGTGCCAGTGCCACCAGCGAAAGTTTTGCACGAATCAAAGAACATATTCCCAAACACAGCGTGTTCTTGGATTACAAAAGCAACAATGGCTTCGACAATAACTTAAAACTCATGGCGCAACAAATTGAGCCAATTGAAAAAATTTTTTTTATTGCGCACAGCCTAGGTGGCATCTACGCCATACATCTTGCCCATCTTTTTCCAAACAAGATATTAGGCGCAGTCACTATCAGCACTCCCTATGGCGGCAGCAGAGAGGCAGATTTTGCCCGATACTTTTTGCCATTTAGTCAGCTCATGCGCGACATTGGCACAATGAGCAGTCCTATGAGCAAGATAAAAAACTTGAACTATCCCAAGCATAGATGGACCAATATTATAACAACCGAAGGTGCAAGTCCTTGGATCAAACAATACAACGATGGTGTGGTTACTCTAGAAAGCATGCGAGCTATTACCGACATGGAACTGGTTGAGTTGCCGCTAAACCATTATGAAGTGGTGATCAGTGATAAAACTATTGCAATTATCAAGGATCGCCTGGCAAGAACACCCTTAGGACCGTAACTTAGTTACGAGGGTGGCCGGCTGCTGGCCTGGGCAAGTGATTCGCTACCACGAACCCTAAAGTGAGCATTAATCTTCTTGTTGTCTTAATTCACTTATAAATTCAGCCTCAGGAATGCGTGTGTGCGTGTTCTTGCTGCCCATTACCACAACAATCCTATCGCCTAGGTCTGTGTCCATGAGCATGACAATACAGCCACCACTGGCACGTATCCATCCTGTTTTGCTCACAATCACTCTTTGTGTTTTGCCTACCAAGGGATTGGTTTGAGTAAAGAAAAAGTATTTTTTCTTAATTTTAATTTGCACACGAGTTTTTTGACTGGCCTCAACCACAGCACCATAGACTCGGGCTGCTCGCACCAATTGTACGAGTTCTCTGGCTGTGCTGACATTACGACTGTCTAGGCCTGTTGGTTCATACACAACACTATTGGTCATTCCTAGACTTTGAAGTTTAAGGTTCATGTCACGGATGCAAGAATCAATGCCACCAGGATAGTGTTCGCACAGGGTTTGTGCTGCACGGTTATCGCTTTTGACCATGGCCAATTCTATCAAGGTCCTGCGGCTGAGTGTTTTGAGTTTGGCTGGAAGATGACTACGAGGAGCCCGTGCCAGTGCGAGTTGTTGATCCATACTTTGATTAGCATCCAACACAGTCATTACTGTAAGCAATTTAGTAATGCTGGCTATGCTTCTTACTTGATCTATATTTTCACTTCTAATCAAGTTTCCTTGCGGATCTGACACAAGCCAGCTTTCGGCAGTGAGGAATCCGCCTGCGAAAGTTGACCGGCTAACGAAAAAGGTAAGAAATACCAATCCAATAATAATTTTACGGAACAATCAAATACCCAATTAATGTAATTACTTGCTAGTAGCACGATATACGCCATCCCAATCTTTAGGTAATTTGGCTTTTTTCATTTCTTCACATCGTTGAATCCACAACTCGTAGTAATGATCCATTTGTCCGTCAAATTCGCCCGTAAGTTGATTGCATAAATCAATAGCTGCTGCGAATTTCTGCGCACGATACAATTTGATCATGTCATCGTGTACTTCCTTGGCCAACATGTATTCGACCATAGCACCTGCATCAGTGTGTAATGGTGTATAAATGTTCAGACCTACTGCTTTGCCTTTCACTGCAATGCAATCTAACTCCAAGCAAAGAAAATCTTCTTTTACTTCATGATAAGTATCAGGACCAATGATCATTAGCACGCCGTAACCTTTGGTTTGTCCTTCCAGGCGGCTGGCCACGCTGACAGGATCGCCCAACACATCGTAGCCCATCTTGCCTGGACTGCCAATGTTGCCCACAAGTATCTTGCCTGTGTTTACACCGCATCCCATACCTACTGGTGGCTTGCCAATGCTGGCCAAACGCTGATTGAACTTTTCTACTGCGGCAATCATTTCTAGTCCTGTCTTTACTGCATGGTAAGCATGACGATCATCATCTAGTGGTGCTCCATGGATATGCAGGCTGGCATCGCCAATGAATTTGATCAAACACCCGTTGTTGGCAAACACAGGTTCACTGATAGCAGTCATGTATTCATTCATGATCGCCGTGAATCCTTCTACATCGGTGCCGTACTTTTCGCCTAGTCCTGTAAAGTTGCGCATGTCTGTCATCACAGCACTCAGCATCTTTTCTTCCCCGCCCAGGCGGATCAAATCAGGATTTTTTTGTAATTTTTCAACAATCACAGGACTTACATAACTGCCAAACTGTTTCTTGATCTGTTGCTTCTGCAAAAACTCTGACACAAATTTTACACCATATGCATGCAAAGCTACCAAAATTGTTGATGCTATGAAGGCTGTTGAATCAAACAACCAAAGGTAGTTACCAAAGGTCCAATAACTACCATATGCGGCAACAGCCACAAGAACAATCACCGAGGCCAAGCCAATATAGACCCAACGTGTAAGGATCAATAATAGCACACCTCCTAGGAGCATAGCAAGTATTTCCGCACCGTCTGCGTAGTCAGGCCTTTGAATGTTGACATTGTTGAACATTGTACCTATCACAGCCGCCTGTGCTTGATTGGGATCAACCGCACCTATGCTGGTAGGCACAGGATTACTGATACCAGCTGCTGTTGGGCCCACAAGGACTAGTGCGCCTTTGAGATCGGCAGGCAGTTGTGTAATACTATAAGCGTGTGACTTTTGCGACCAGTCTATCCATATGCGTCCATAACTGTCTGTGGCCACAGGACCAAATTTGGGTATACGCATTTTCTCTACACCATATTCGTTGAGTTTTACTTGGAACGTGGTATCACCAGCTGCTACTCTCAACACTTCCATGCTCAGACTAGGATAAAGAATGTCATTGCTGCCGAATATCAACGGCAATCTGCGATTAACGCCGTCTACCTCCGGCAAAGTATGTGTGCCACCTATACCAGCAGCGGCATTTTCCAATACAGGAATATTTGCAATGATACCTGGATAGTTGACAATGTTTTCAATCCATTCAGGACCTAACACAGCCGAGCCAGGATTTCGAGGTTTATTTTTGTTTTTTTCACCGGGAACATTGGCCAGCACCACTGGGTAT